>Ga0209516_1000199_pt1 | contig 15787 bp, 10 predicted proteins | sample Napbiome12C3dose_FD_187716 | JGI IMG/M metagenome (GOLD analysis project Ga0209516, IMG submission 187716) | Groundwater microbial communities from S. Glens Falls, New York, USA - Naphthalene biodegradation metagenome 12C3dose (SPAdes) (version 2) ... | reverse complement strand
TCCTTAAAAAGTCTTCATCAGCACAACCTTGTCAAGGTTATGTAATTAGATCTGTAAAATTTGGACGTTGTTTCGTTGTTGATCAATAAACCTTGACAAGGTTTCTTACTTTTTAAGGGACGACTATATAATTGCTCATTTGCTCCCGGGTTATTTTCGTTTCTCTATCGGCACGAAGTCGCGTGTGCCGGAACCGAGATAGATTTGTCTCGGTCGCGCAATTTTTTGTTCCGGGTCGAGCAACATCTCTTGCCACTGGGCAATCCAACCGGATGTACGAGCAATAGCAAACAACACTGTGAACGCATCTGTGGGGAAGCCCATCGCCTGATAGATAATGCCTGAATAGAAATCCACATTAGGGTACAATTTGCGTTTGATGAAATATTCATCCTGCAATGCAATACGCTCAAGTTCAATTGCTATGTCGAGCAGCGGATTGCGACCAGTCACTTCAAATACCTTGTCTGCAGTTTCTTTAATTATTTTCGCACGCGGGTCATAGTTCTTGTAGATACGATGACCGAAGCCCATCAACTTCCCTTCGCCGCCTTTTACACGCTTGATGAAATCCGGAATTTTATCTTTCGATCCGATCTCGTTCAACATGCGTAACACTTCTTCGTTTGCGCCGCCATGTAATGGTCCGTAGAGCGCAGCTGCAGCACCAGCCATTGATACAAACGGATCGGCCTGCGAACTTCCGATACTGCGCATCACATTTGCGCTGCAATTTTGTTCGTGGTCGGAGTGGAGGATAAACAGGATGTCGAGTGCTTGTTCCAATACCGGATCCGGTTTGTATTTCACCTCAGTCATCTTGTACATCATGTTTAAAAAATTTCCCGTGTAGCTGAGTTCGTTGTCAGGATATACGTACGGGAGTCCCAATCGATGACGATAACAGTACGCCGCAATTGTCGGTACTTTTCCTATGAGACGGTACGTTTGGAGTTTGCGCGACTCCGCATTGTAAATATCCCGGGAATCGGGATAGAAGGTCGATAGTGCGCCGATCGTGCTCACCAGCATTCCCATCGGGTGTGCGTCATGGGTGAAACCTTCCATGAATTTCTTTGTGTTCTCATGCAGCATTGTGTGATGCGTGATGTTGTGCTTCCATTCTTCCAACTGAGACTTCGTCGGAAGTTCACCGTTAATGACAAGGTACGCGACCTCAAGGTAGCTGCTTTTTCCGGCGAGTTGCTCAATTGGATAACCGCGATACCGGAGTATTCCTTTGTCTCCGTCGATGAACGTAATCTTGCTTCTGCATGAGGCGGTATTCATAAACGCCGGATCGTACGTCATCATACCAAAATCATCATCGGAGGTTTTGATCTGCCGAAGATCCATTGCACGGACCGTGCCCTCATCGATGGGAATCGCATATTCTTTATTGGTTCTGCTATCGGTAATCGTAATGTTGTTTGACATATTGATCTCCTTTCGCTGCTGCGAATTTTATGGTATAAAAGTAACTCAGCGTGTTCTATGTGTGAAACAATTTTCTGCTAAAACATTGAGAAAAATCTTTGCCACATTTGCCGCGGCGAATCACAGATTATAGTTTTTGAAATTTATATCTCAAAAATCTACGAATTTGAGGTATATTTTTTTTCACTGAGTTACTAAAATTTTCAATATTTTGGAGTGACTACGCCAAAATGGTAAACGGGCAAGTTACTCTTTCACTTGGATATGTCTGAATTTCTGTGTTGTGGTTAAACTAAAACATAGAAACCCAATTTCTATGCCACTATAAATGTGTGAAAAACGTCATTTTTCCAGCAGAGAATCCCATTAATAAGAATGAAGAAAATAAAAATTCCTAATTCTAATAACCATCAAAAAAAGTAACTACTGAGCATAATAAATGTTTCAAATGAATTCCTATCCGCCAATCACGAAGTGATGGAGACTGTGTCAAAAATCATTTTTCTTTGGTAGGCGCAACCTTCAGGTTGCGTTTTCAATTCAATTTCCTCCCGCCACAAAGCGGGACGGTTACCGACCAATCAAGAGTTTTTACACAGTCTCGATGCCTTTGGCAAAAGACGGCCGAAGACTCTGCACCAGAGGCGCATCAGCCTTTGGCTGAGACTCATTGAGCGGATTTTCAATAAAAACACTAAGAAAAAACTTTGCTACAGCTGTCTGCCTCTCCAAAGGAGTTCTTTGAACCGGTGGAGATTCACAGATAAGACTTTAAAAAATTTTCCAACAAAAATTTGTGTATTTGTGGCTTAAAAAATTGTAGTAAGTAGTTACGTATAAAACATAATTCGTTGACATGATACAACGCTGAAACATCATTGATCAACGATGGATCGCACGACATCCTGTGAATAGAAAGAAAAAAGTTTCTGAACAGAGCTTGTGTGAGTTTTAGAGGGTGAAGAAGTGTATTTTATTAGTTTGGGAGTTCGAGGGAAACTCGCAAACAAGTTGTTCGTCGAGTTTTGCATGAACTGCTCCCGCTGTAAGGTTACAGGAACGACTCGTACTGTGCTAATTTAGGTATTGAAGTGGAGAATGTCAATACCAATCACACTCAAAAAGTTGACCAATTAAAATTTTGTCATACTCCTCTGCCTTCATTACACAACCACTTGTAATTTTGTCTGTCTGAACCGACACCATTTCACTCGGTTAATTTTCACCTCTCAAAAATTTCTCCATTTTCAGCGGTTTTCTTTTTGGCACGGTGATTGAAAATCTATTAGGCAAGCTGAAAAACATAACAATCAAACAATCAATCACCAAAAGGAGAAATGCTATGTTAGTACGATATCAAACCATTCCTTCATTCTTTAACACGATGGATGAAATATTTAAATCAACAATTCCTTCATTGCAATATGAAAAGATTATAAATCCATTTCGAGGTGTTTCAGTAAAAGATTCTGGCGAAGAAGTTACAGTTCTAATTGAACTTCCGGGAATCGCAAAGGAAGATGTTAAAGTTCAATTACAAGATAATCTTCTTACAATTTCAGCAGAACGCAAACAACCCGAATTAAAGGAGAATGAACAATGGATCCGTAATGAAATTCGATATGGAAGATATGAACGAACGATCGAACTTCCGTATTTCGTCGTTGCTGAAAAGATCTCTGCAACACATGAGAATGGCATTCTCCGCATCGTTCTTCCGAAAGCAGAAGAAGCAAAGCCGAAACTGATCGATGTAAAAGTGAAATAATCATCCTTCCGAAAGTTTTTCTTTTTTCGATCCCGCCGAAGGGCAGGATTTTGTGCTGTTAGAGATGGGGTGAAATCCATTTACGTGCAAGGAATGCGCTTTGTGCGCAAAATTTGCACGATCAATTACTGTAAATTCACAAATTGAACCGAATTGAAGGATTTGAAGATGGCACGAACTTTGCAAAGTTTATGACCAAATACAATGGTGATGATATTCCGTGCACCAACTTTCTATTCATCATAAACATAAACATAAGGAGTACCAAATGAAAAACCTTCTCGTGCTGTTTGTCGTTGCATTGATGTATGTAGGTTGCGATAAAAGCAATCCTATTGACAACATTGTCAATGGCGATGTTGCGTATAGTGAAGAATCGATGTATAAAACAACAGTATCAACTGAGGATGAATTAGTGCAGATGCGCGGCGTAGGTTCGGCGCACGATTCACTGCGTCATGGAAAAATGTTGGGAACATTGAAGCGCTACGTAGGGTTGACGGATGAACAATTTGACAGCGTGAAAGTATATGCCAAAACTCTTTTTGAATCGTTGAAAGAAATTCGTGTACAGGTTCACGCTGGCGTGATCACAAGGGAAGAGGCAAAAATTGCCGTCGGAAACGCCCGTGCGAAGTTCGTTGCTTCCGTTAAATTGATCCTTACTGCTGAACAGCAAACAAAATTTAATGAGTGGATCGTGAAGTTCTGGAATCGTCACCATCATCGGCGTGGTCCGGGTGGAATGCCATAACAGAATTTCTTGACGAAGACAAAAAGCCATCCCGACTTGTCGGGATGGCTTTTGTTTTTTTAAAACCGTAGAGAGAATAATACTCCGCTATATTGAGGCGATAAGATTGGAGTGACACTCATCTCTTCAGATTTGTTTCGATGAATATAAGGAATAAAGCATCCGATGCCGCCTCCTACAACCGCTCCGACAATCACATCGGTTGGAAAGTGAGCGCCGGAGGTGACTCGCAGTATTGCAACGGTCGATGCGATTCCCAGTGAACCGATCCAAATGTATGAGGTATATTTTGAGACGGGGAAATAATCGCCGTATACTTCCGAAACGAACACCGCCATCGAGAATGCGAATGTTGAATGACGCGAAAAGAACGAACGCTGCGCGTCCCCCTCGGTGCGTTGAGTGATCGGTGCTGAAGTGTCATACACAAACGGACGGATCCGTTTGGCAGTTCCTTTACCTAACGAAGGAAGTATCGCCGATAGCATCGCCGTTTCTGCGTACATGATCCCAAGTGTTTTGTAATCCTGCCGCAACTCTTTATCGATTATCAAACTCAACGGCGATATGATCGCTGCACCTACGAATACATCGCTCAACGTCGAATGAAATTTGTTGTACACTCCTGCCGTACTTCTGTCAATCGGGTTGATAGCGTTTTTGTTCAGTGCTTGTATCTCCGCAAGCGACAGTGCCGGCAGATTACTCTCAATAGAGTACGCGGCTATTCCGGCAATTGCCGATGATCCGATGATCCATCCGTCGGTTGACCAACTCAATGAATACGGACCGACCACTGCAGTTTTTTCTTGCGATAAAGAGCATTGAGTATAGAGCAAAACCAAGAGGAGAGAGAGTATTTTCTTCATACCGTTATCATTTTTATTGTTATCAATAAGCAGAAAAATTTACAACAACCCAACAGGTTTTTTCTCAAAACTTAAGGGTAGTTCCAAAAACTATGCGTATGCATGCTTCGCATCGCATGTTTTTATGCGGAGCATACTTCGTATAAGGATCAACTATTTATAAGAAGGGTACCTCTAAAAACCTATTCTGCGAATCCCGAAACTTCGGGACGTAATCTGCGGGAGAATATTTCCCGCTGATTTCGCTGATTACCGCCCGCCTGCCAAAGCACGTTGTTTGTGCGGCGGGCAGGCAGATAAAAAAAATCACGTTCAATTTTTAGAGATGCCCAGAAATTATTTCCCATCCGTAATATCAACTCAAGCACTGGTTAATATTAACCACCTGTTAATTATTCTTCATTTCACTTAGTAATATTAAGTCTTCAATCAATTTTACTCAATTAATTAATGTTTTTCCTGGCATTTTTCTGGCATATCACTTGCCATTGTCGATGTATGCAGTTGACCCTTATAAAGCCAAAAGTTTAAGAAGATGTCAGACCTGTCCGCCGACAGGTCCAACGGACTCCTTTCCGAAGGAACACTTCGTGTCGGAGCGGGCATCTTCTCATTAGAATTTACCAAAATCAAAATATTTTCAGTTTTCATATAAACAAGATGTCAGACATCTTTACTTTTTAACATTATAAGAGAATGTATTTTTCAACAATCATTTTTTGAAGAGGAAAACTATTTGTGGGAATGATTGAATTAGACAAAGTGCAAGAAGGGATGGTTCTCGATGCGCCTGTACGAGATCCGTATGGAAGAATATTGCTCAATACCGGAACTCCTTTACAGGAGAGACATATTGAAATGTTTCGCAGGTCGGGTATCACTGAAGTTGAAATTGTCGGATCAGAAAAAACAGAAGTAGATGAGGCAAGTACTATTGATCCGGAAGTATTAGCCAAATCTCAGCAAATGATGGAAGAACAATTCCGGTTTACGGACCGTTTATGGAATGTAACGGACGAAATATTTCGGCTTGCCGTTCTCGCTGATGCACGGAAGAAAATGAAAGAATATTGAGCGTATGGCAATACCAACTAAATTGATCGAAGGCTTTCGCGGAACAGCTTCTCTTCCGATCATCTATCTTAAATTGCATGAAGCGATCAACGATCCGTATTCTTCGTTAAGCAAAGTCAGTGCGATCATTAGCGATGATGCGGGTCTTTCTGCGCGGCTGCTTAAATTGGTGAACAGTTCGTTTTACGGATTTCCACAACGCATCGAAACAATTTCCGACGCTGTTTCACTTGTTGGCAGTAAGCAAGTGCGAGATCTTGCTTTGGTCACGACAATGATGAAAGCATTCCAAGGAATTCCCGAAGATCTTATTGATATGGAAATGTTCTGGATGCACAGTATGGCGTGTGGTGTTGGAGCAAAAGTTATTTCCGAAATGATCGGGGAATCTCAAATTGAACGATACTTTGTTGCTGGAGTATTGCACGATCTGGGACGATTGATTATGTATAGCAAAGTGCCGAATGAGTCGCGTATTATTTTAGAGCGGGCAAAAAATGAACATCGACCAATGGTTGACATTGAATACGATGTGCTCGATTGTTCGCACACTGAAATTGGTCGGGCACTCGTTGATGCATGGAAATTACCATCATGTTTTCAAGAAGTAGTGGCGTATCATCACACACCTGAAAAAGCGCAACAATATCCGATAGAAACGGCTGCTGTGCATATCGCAGATATTGTCGTTCACGCATTGCAATACGGAACAAGCGGTGAACGGTTTGTTCCGTGTATGAAAAAAGAAAGCTGGCATAAACTGAATTTGTCAATTGATGAATTACCAAAATTAGTGCGCACCATTGAACGCGATGTTGAATCCGTAGTCCATTTATTACAATCAGAAGTTACTGTGTGATGACCCAACACGATCACCATATATCGGAACGCGAGATCGACACAAAGATTGAAAAACTTGAAGCAACGAATCGTGCTCTGTTAGATGCGCTCGATCTTGTTGTTTCAATCGATATGATACAATCGTCTGCAAATTTGGAGAAAGACCGGCGCAGTATTTTAATTGCGGCTTCGGAACAATTAAAAAGAGTATCTCCATTTAGCGCAGTAGGATTTTTTTTCAATGATGCTGTAACAAATGCTATCAAGCTTGAATACTGCTTTCCTGAATCTGAAATTGCTGCAGTCAAAGAACATGCAAAAATGGTGTTGAATGCGGCGATGCAAGAGTGGCTGTTCAATCATAATCGCATCATGCATGTTCCCGGTTTACAGCCAAATACTTTGGCAATGTTTTATCCGCTTGTAACGCGCACACAACGATTTGGATTTTTCTTTGGTTTTATTGCAGAAGAAAAAGCTCCTTCAACAGAGATTGCGCATCATTTGCTTCGGTTTATCTTTAACAACGCATCGAATTTGTTGGAAAAAAAAGAGCTTGTCCGAAATCTTACTGAACATCGCGAGCATCTCAAAGATCTTGTGAAACAGCGGACCAAAGCGCTTGAACGACAAGCAAAGGATCTGGTAGCGGCAAAAAATAAAGCTGAAGAACAAACGGAAATTTTGCACCGCCAAGCTACCGATCTTATCGCAGCGCGTGAAACAGCGTTGGAAAGAAGAATTCATATCCTCATTACTTTTTTGACATTGATCATTATTTTTGCCGGAAGCGTGGCAAACGTTCTGCTCGGAATGAATATGTGGGCGACCATCATAACGGCAGCGTCGTTTATAATAGTAGTAATATTTTTTATTATTGCCCGTCATGAAAAGCATTATCAATGGTCAATTGTTCCGCTATTTATAATTTCGGTTGTTCTACTGTCAACTGTTTGGTTTCTCAACGCAGGGTATGATGGAAATATCATTAATCTCATGTTCGTGTATTTCATGGGCATGTACACAATTATTCAGAAAAAATATAAAACAATAGTTTTTCTGACATTCTTAACAATGTTTTCCTCGCTGGTAGTGATTCAATACAGCTTTCCGGAACTCGTTATTCCATACGACAATAAGGAACAACGCTTTGTTGATTTGCTCGCCGGGAATATTCTCTATTTCTTCTTTATCTATTTTATCATTAATATCATCATCAAAAGCTATACAGCGGAAAACAACGAAGTAGCTGTGATGAACGAACAATTGAAAAACAAAAATAAAGAGATTATCGAAAACAATTTGAAGATACAAGAAAGCGAAGAACGATATCGAACGTTGATCGACAACAGCACCGATTTGATTCAGAGCGTAGCGCCGGACGGACGCTTCCTGTTTGTCAATCCAAATTGGCTGCATACGTTAGGCTATAACGAGGAAGAAGTTCCCGGTTTGAATCTGTTTAAGATTATTCACCACGACTCCGTTCCACACCGCCAACCTTTGTTTGAAAAGATCTTACGTGGAGCCACCGTTCCGCATATGGAAGTGACGTTCATTGCCAAGGACGGCAGACCGATTTTCCTCGAGGGGAGCGCCGTGCCGCGATTGTTGGACGGAAACGTGATCGCCACGCAATCATTCTTTCACGATATCACCGAACGCAAACTTGTAGGAGAGACGCTGCGTCTTTCCGAGCGCAAGTATAAAAATATCTTTAATTTTGCGCCAGTGGGTATTTATCAGTCCTCACCTGACGGCAGATTCATCACTGTGAATAATGAGCTTGCGAAAATACTTGGCTATGATTCTCCCGATGAGATGATGAGTTTGGATATGGCAAACGATGTTTACTTTGATAAGGAAGAGCGTGCCGCTCTTATCGCACAGTTCGAACCGGAAGGCTCTGTAGCCGACCTTGAAATTCGTTGGAAGAACAAAAACGGAGTTCCTGTTTGGATACAACTGAACTCACGTGCTGTAAAGGGTGCGGATGGGAAGACGCTTCACTTTGAAGGCTTTGTTCGCGACATCGGCGAGCGCAAACGGGCGGAAGAATCATTGCACGAAAGCGAAGAACGATTCCGACGCGTTGTCGAGCATATCAAAGATGCGCTGATGATTGACGATGTTAGCGGCAAGATTGTGTATGCGAATGACCAGTTCCTGCGTCTCTTCGGATTTGAACGAAAAAATCTTAAACAACTCAAATTTGAAGACTACGTTGCTCCGGAATGGCAAGCCGAGTTGCGCGAACGGCACAACCGCAGAATTCGCGGTGAATCCGCGCCAATACAGTTTGAGTATGAAGGAATACGAACCGACGGCAAACGGATATGGCTCGAAGTTGATGTTGTGCTTCTGTTCGATGACAACGGAAGAACAATCGGAACGCAGTCCGCAATTCGGGATATCACCGCGCGCAAACACGCCGAAAACCAACTGCGCAACAATGAAGAACGATTGCGGCTTGCCATGTCAGCCGCTAATCAGGGATTGTTTGACATTGATGCAACAACAGGCAACACAGTTACCAATCCAATCTACAATCAGAATTTAGGGTATCAGCCGGGAGAGTTGCGAGAAACATTTGCCAAGTGGTTGAAACGGACTCACCCTGATGATCGGCAGAAAGTTCTTGCAGGCTACAAAAAATATTTTTCCAATCAGCAAGATGAAAACAGCGTTGAGATCAGACAGCAAACAAAATCAGGTGAGTGGAAATGGTTCTTCACTATTGGCAAAGCAATAGAGTTTGATAAGGACGGACGACCAACGCGCATCATCGGTTTCCAAACAGATATTTCTGAGCGCAAACGCGCCGAGGAGTCATTGCGCGAAAGCGAATCAGAAGTTCGTAAACTGAATGAAGTACTTGAACAAAAAGTAGAAGAACGGACACGCGAATTAGAAGAGATGAACAAACAACTCGAATCATTCTCCTATTCCATTTCTCACGATCTTCGCGCACCATTGCGTGCGATCAATTCGTTCACCAAATTTTTGATCGAAGATGAAAACAAACGATTGAGCGCGGAGGGAAGACGGCACACGAGCATTATTCGTAAAAACACTGAACGCATGAGCAGATTGATAGACGATCTGTTGGAATTTTCTCGTGCAAGCAGAAAAGAAATGTACAAAGTGAATTTTAATATTGAACAATTAGCGAAACAAACACTTGACGGATTACTGGAAGTGGAGCCCGATCGCACAATTGAGAGTACCATACTGCCATTGCCGAACGCCTATGGCGATCCATCGCTGATTCGCCAAGTGCTTGTCAACTTCTTGAGTAATGCAATAAAGTTCTCCAAAAAGCGTGCGGATACGAAGATCGAGATTGGCTGTTTAGAATCTCCGGTCGATGGCGCCGCAAGCGCCACGACTCGGCGAGAGGAAAATATTTATTACGTAAAAGACAACGGCGCCGGATTTGATATGAAATATGTTGATAAGCTGTTCGGAGTTTTTCATCGCTTGCATAAGGAAGAAGAATATGAAGGAACCGGCGTCGGACTTGCAATAGTGCAGCGGATCATTCAGCGGCATGGCGGTCGTGTGTGGGTACACAGCGAAGTGGATAACGGCGCAACATTTTATTTTGCTCTTTCTAATTCACTAAATATGTAATCATTAACTGCTGTTACGCAAAACAGCGAGGTGCGACTCACTTTTCTTTCCAAAGTTAGTCTCAATCATTCAAAGGCTTACATTCTTAACAGGCAAAGTGAGTCGCACCTTATGAAAACAGTCGTCTGCGTAACATGAGTTATTTAATCATTAAAATTTATATAAGGTACACATGAAACCAAACGGAATAGATGTATTGATCGCAGAGGATGATTCAAGTGACAGAGAGATCATCTCGCGCGTAATAAAAAAACTCAAGCCGGATATCACGATGCAATTTGTTGAAGATGGCATAGAGGCGGTAAATTTTTTATTTGGAAAAGAACAATATTCCCATCGCACAATAAGTGAAACGCCAAAACTTGTCATTATAGATCTTAAAATGCCGATCATGGGCGGGTTTGAAGTATTGGAAAAAATAAAAGCGGATGAAGATATGTGCGTTGTTCCTGTTGTTATTCTTACGTCGTCCAGTCAGTCGTCCGATCTGAAGAAGGCGTATCAAATGAAAGCCAATAGTTATGTTGTTAAACCGATCAAGTTCGAAGATTTTTCTCACGCTGTTGAAAAAATAGTTTCGTATTGGTTGTTCACCAATGAGATCATTCATCATTGAAAAATAGTAACTACTCGCCCGTATGCAAAATTTCCCGCAGATTACGCAGATAAACGCAGGGGAAAAAACACTATGACTGAAAACGAAATTTCATATATGAGTCTACTCTAAAAATGTATTTTTAAGAAAATAATTGCCTCCGTTGTACGGAGTTCCGAGAAGCGGAACAAATTTAAACTGGATTCGATACCTAAAAATTGAAATTAGACCTTTTTAGATTCGACTCATAAATAAATCGTGAAAAATACCCGCAAATAAACAGTAAAAAATATCAGCGAATATCGGCGATATCTGCGGGAAAATATTAGCCACTTGAGTAGTAACCATCATTGAATCCTAAAATCAGAGAATAATATGGACAGAGCAGTTAAAATACTTTTAGTCGAAGACAGCATCGATGATGCTGAGATCGTTCGTCGTGAATTGAAAAAAGGGAAAATATTCTTTGAGTTGTATCGCGTGGATACAGAAGAAGAATTTCGCTCATCGTTAGTGTCGTTTCATCCGGATATTGTCTTATCGGATTTTAATCTTCCTTATTTTAATGGTCGGACTGCACTGATAATTGCAAAGTCCATATATCCCGATATACCATTTATTATTGTCTCTGGAATTATCGGTGAAGATGCCGCGGTTGAACTTATCAAATCCGGTTGCAATGATTATTTATTAAAAGATAAACTCGGACGTTTGCCATCGGCAGTTCAACATGCGTTAGCGGAAGCAGTAGAACATCGCGAACGCCTTCACGCACTGAATGCATTAAAAGAAAGCGAAGAACGATTCCACAGAATCGCCGATAACACTCCGATCATGATCTGGAAATGCGGAGTAGATAACTTTTACGATTACTTTAATAAAGGCTGGTTGGATTTTACAGGACGAACACTTGAAGAAGAACGAGGTTTTGGTTTGGCTAATAATATTCATGTTGAAGATAGACAGCAAAGTATTGATGCGTTCATTTCCGCGTTCGGCCAACGAGTTCCTTTTGAAATGGAATATAGAATGCGTCGACATGATGGCATGTATCGCTGGGTGATCGATCGTGGAACGCCGAATTATCTTCCAAATAAAGAATTTATCGGATATATGGGTTCGTGCACTGATATTCATGATCGAAAAAAAATGGAAGAATCGCTGCGACACACGACCGAATTATTGAGCTCGTTCTTTTCTCAATCACTCGATGGATGTATCATTGCAATGTTGAAAGAACCGTTAGCGTGCCTGCACGCCGAAGTGCGCCATTTCGGCACGCAGGCGTGGAATTCCAAATCCGATAACAATAAATTGCTTGAAACAGCAATTGATCAGATGTATGTTTCACAAGTAAACGATGCATTCGCACGACAATTTCATGGAACCAAAGAAAAGATCCAGGATGTTGCGATTCGCAATTTTTACACTGAAAATAGAAGCGAGATAAGAAAATTCTTCTTGGAATTATTCAATCAAGGAAAGATGCATTACGAAGCACCGATCCGAAGATTTGACGGTTCAGAAATTATTGTAGAAGGGAATGCAGTCTGCATTTATGATAACCAAAATTGCATCGTCGGTTGCTTCGGCATTCAGCGAGATGTAACGGAAGATGTTAAAGAACGAGTGCAACTGGAAAAAAATGAAGAGCGCTACCGTCGCTTTTTTGAAGATAACCTGACCGGAGATTTCATTACAAAAGCAGATGGACAAGTGATCACATGCAATCCGGCATTTGCAAAAATATTTGGATTCAGTTCTATTGATGAAGCGCTCACTACAAATATGGGAACGTATTATGTTGAAGAAGGAATGGGTGAAAAGATCGTCGATAAATTATTGAAGGAAAGAAAAATTGAATCGAACGAAGTTACTCTCTACCGTAAGGATAAAACAATATTTCAAGCGGTCTTCACTGCTCTTGCAAAATTCGATCAACAGGGAAATCTTCACGAGATTATCGGTTATGTCTTTGATGATTCGCGGCGAAAGGATATAGAGAAGCAGATTTTTCAAGCGCAAAAATTGGAAAGTATCGGTACGCTGGCAAGCGGTATTGCACACGATTTCAATAATATTTTAAATAACATTTCCGGATTCAGTTATCAGCTTTTGAAATATTATAAAGATCCGATGAAAGTTCAACGATATGCCGAAACCATCAACAAATCTTCGCAACGAGGAACCGAATTAGCTTCAAAACTACTGTCGCTTGCACGTCAGCGCAAACAGGAATTTACGCTTTTGAGTGTTGAACAAGTTGTACGCGAAGTATCGACAATTTGCCACGATACATTCATGCAAACAATCAATATCCGAACCACCATTGAACCTGAATTATGGGAAGTCAATGGTGATCATGGCTCGCTGTATCAATTACTTTTGAATTTATGCGTGAACGCCCGCGATGCGATCCAAGAACATTCTCCGGAAGAAAAAGGATCTATCCATATTACAGTTCGCAATATGTTGGTAACAGATTATACATTGCACTGGTTCAAAGATCCGCCGCCGACTCATTGTGTAGAGATCATCGTCAAAGATAGCGGTCCCGGAATTTCTTCCGAGATTCGCGACAAGATATTTGATCCGTTCTTTACAACCAAGAAAGGGGAAAAAGATCGCGGAACGGGACTTGGCTTAACGATCGTGCATAATGTTGTGAAAAACCATCAAGGCGCAATTTCCATTCAAGACGGAGAAAACTCAGGAGCAGAATTCCATATCTATCTTCCGGCGATCGAATATTCACCTGCAAAAGATATTCAATCCAAAAATGAAGCAATGCAATCCCAAAACAATGAATTGATATTGCTTGTGGATGATGAAGAAGCGATGCGCGAACTCGGGAAAGAACTTCTTGAAGAGGTCGGCTACAGAGTAATTACAGCAGAAAATGGAACAGAAGCATTGTCGATCTTTGCCGAAAAGAAAGATGAGATCGCTCTTGTTGTGCTCGATCTTGTTATGCCTGATATTGATGGCGGGCAAGTATTCATCGAAATGAAAAAAATAAAAAAAGATTTTAAAGCATTCTTTTGCAGTGGCTATGTTCCCGATGAATTGATCTCTTCTCTTCTTGTGGAAGAAAAATTACGCGCACTTCAAAAACCATTTCAAACGGAACAATTTGTTCAGTTCGTTTATTCAACATTATACGAAACATGATACGAAGTATGCTTCGCATCGGTTCTTTATGTGAGTGAGAAATTTCTGAGTCATTCCGGACCAATGTTGTCTCTACGAGCCGTAGGCAAGGTTAAGGAAATTTTCTTGGGCTAAAGCCCGATAATTGGTTGTGTATGAAACCCCCGACCTACCAGCCCGCTACGCCCGCCAAGAAACGCGGCGGGTAAACATTCTGGCGGGAAGTTCGGGGCTATTTTTATTGAGGTAGAATTACCGAAATCTTACATTTTTTCCTTATCTAACCCCGAAATATTCCAACAATTTTTTCATCGAAGACGATTTTTCTTGACAAAGGATTTTAAATACCTTAATATGTAAACGGTTACATAACAAATGGAAACGTTTACATATGAGAACTACTATAAAACAGGTTGCAGATAAATCAGGTGTGTCTATTGCAACCGTCTCTCGTGTATTTAATGATAGTGAATTGGTAGAGGAGGAGACAAAGAAAAAAGTGTTGTTGGTTGTGGAAGAACTACGGTACAGTCCCAACCAAATTGCTCGAAGTTTGAGTCTGAACAGGACAAATGCAATAGGACTTCTCTTGCCAGATCTTCATGGAGAATTTTTTTCTGAAGTGATCCGTGGAGTTGATACCGTCGTTCAGCAATGTAATCATCACTTACTTGTTTCAAGCTCTCATAACAAGAAGGAAGAAATTCGAACGGCATTACGAATGATGAGTGGTAGAGTTGATGGATTGATTATTATGTCTCCAAATATAGATGCTGAAACACTCCATCTTAACCTTCCAAGAAACCTTCCCGTTGTTCTTCTTAATTGTTTTATCAATGACCGTTCGTTCGATTCCATCAATATAGATAACTATGCGGGTGCGTTTATGATTGTGAAGCATCTTATTCAACATGGACATTCCAAAATTGCCATCATTAAAGGGAATGAAAATAACCTTGATGCCCGCCAACGAATTGATGGATATCGAGCGGCATTAAAAGAAGCCGGACTTCTGGATTTTGCTCTTGAAGTTGTTGGAGACTTCACTCAGTCTTCCGGTTACGATGCTGTAAAAATAATTTTAGAGGCAAAAGAAAAACCGACGGCAATTTTTGCCACGAACGATTCAATGGCGATCGGTGCGATGAGTGCATTGAAGGAACGTGGGATTGAAATACCAGACGAAATAGCGATTGTTGGTTTCGATGATATCCCTGTTGCGCAATATCTTCAACCGCGATTAACTACAGTTCGTATTGATGTTGCAGAATATGGCGCTCAAGCGATGAAACGGTTACATACTTTTATTCAAGATAGCAATGAACATATACGTCAACACACTGTTATATCGCCGCAATTATCAATTAGAGATTCGTGCGGTTCACATTTATGAGTTGAAATAATTAACCACTTGTTTTTCCACTTATTCACAAACCAATGGAGGTTGTATGAAATCCTCTCTTACAAAATTGTGGCTTATTTTTTTGTTGTTGAGTGCTACAATAGCATTACAAGCAGATTCAAAAAAAGTAAGTAAAGCAGCAACAATATTTGACGATCCGGCAAAACTTGTTGTAAAGAACGTAAGCGGAACGATAACGTTAGACGGTAAACTCGATGAAGGAGATTGGACCGGTGCGCCGTCGTTGTTATTTGGTAATGGCGCA
>Ga0209516_1000198_pt1 | contig 15804 bp, 16 predicted proteins | sample Napbiome12C3dose_FD_187716 | JGI IMG/M metagenome (GOLD analysis project Ga0209516, IMG submission 187716) | Groundwater microbial communities from S. Glens Falls, New York, USA - Naphthalene biodegradation metagenome 12C3dose (SPAdes) (version 2) ... | reverse complement strand
TTTAGGGTAACAAAACAGATAGAAACAATTTATAAAATTAGGGCGGTGTTATTCGACTGCGTTATTCCTAAAAATTTCCAATGGAATCTACAAATTATGCGTGCTGCGTAACTTCAGTAATTAAGCAACAACTGCGTGTTTTTTAAGCTGTGCGCCCTTCTTGCCAACTTTGAGATACGACAAACCTTTGAAGTGTTCGAGCTTGTGGCAAATTTCGTTGAACACATCATCGGCGTTATTGTATTTATATTTTGTTCCCATGGCGCCGGCAACACTTGCCACAATTTTCCAGGAGGGCCGGGAATCTCTCCGGGGACCTTTCCCCCATTTATCGTTGTGCGCAGCAAATTTGTCCCAACGGCTCATTTCAAAATTATCGAGCGCACGATCTTGTTCGAGCGTTGTGACCGCCGGTCGAATTCTTTGAACGCGGTTCTGGAAGTTCGTCCACGTTCCATTTTTTTCGGCAAAGGTTGAGGCGGCAAGAACAACATGTGCAAATTCGGTCGTCTTGCAATGATTGGTCGCGTGGATGGCAAAAAATTCCAAATTCGATAGCGCCTCTTCAACACCGGGAAGCGTTGCTATATCATCTTCAAGAGAGTACAGCGCTTTAATTTTCCCCGCTTTGATTGCCGCAATGATCTGTCCAAAACTCATTCCACCGTCATGTGGCGTAACTCCAACCGCTTCCGCACCGGATGCATTCGGAGTTTTGTCGGCTCGAATGAGAACAGCATCATCAACACCGGTGCGATGCCGGGCAAAATCGATATTACGTGTGCCGAGAACTTCTTTTGCAAATTTTGCGAAGAGATAATTATCTTCATTCGTCGCAAAGCCAGAGCCAAGCACGGCAATTTCCGATCGGTTAAAGGATTTTAACTCTGAAGCAATCTTTGCGATCGCCTCGTCCCAGCCGACCTCCACAAGTTTTCCGTCTTTTCGAATCTTCGGTGACTTGATCCGGTTTTCGGCGTTCACGTTCTTCCACGTATTCGTCCGTCCATGATCGCACATCCAGACACTGTTTACGTCATCGTTTTCCCTCGGTGTCAGACGAAGAATCTCATTATTACGTACTCCGATCTCGATGTTGCATCCGCGTGCACAACCTGTGCAGACGCTGTCCGTGAACGACATTTCCCACACGCGGGATTTGAACCGAAATTCTGTATTGGTTAATGCACCGACAGGACAAATATCAACGACATTCATTGAATAGGGATTATCCAGTTCTTCCCCGGGAAATGTCGTTAGCTCAACCAGATCGCCGCGCTGGGTGAATTCTAATTGATGAACGCCGGCAATTTCATCGCAGAAGCGGATACAGCGTGAACACATAATGCATCGTTCGATATCCAGCATCACTCGCGGGCCGATCGTTACCCGTTTCGGTTTGTGAACTTTATCTTCCACAAACCGGCTGAAACCAGTGCTGTACTTATATGAATAATCCTGGAGTTTGCATTCGCCAGCTTCGTCACAGATAGGACAATCGAGAGGGTGATTGATGAGGATAAATTCCATCACCGCTTCGCGTGCGTTGATGACGCGGTCATTCTTGGTATTGACCACCATGCCGTCGGCAACTTGCGTCATACATGCGATCGCAAGTTTCGGCATCTTTTCCACTTCCACTAAACATATTCGGCAATTGCCGGAAACCGAAAGTTTTTCGTGCCAGCAAAAATGTGGAATCGTTATTCCGTTTTGCTTTGCCGCTTCAATAATTGTCGATTTACTGTCAACTTCGTAGTGACTTTCGTCGAGTGTAATTTTTACGTTGGGCATTGTGTAAAATTTGCGATTTTAGATTTTAGATTTCGGATTGTTAATTTCTATTTTCAAATGCAATTTTGTCAATACTTGTTCCAGCGAGAGTCCGGTCTTTCGTTTCTTCGCTTCCAACAATCGCCTTTTCATTGCCGGACTTTTCAACAAAAATTTTGTTTCGTTTATCGATTTAAACATATTGTTGACGCTATTTCTCTAAACATAATGTATTGAAAAATGTTCAAGAATGGAAGAGGAAATTTACTTAGTCACTGATGTTCCGCCGTGCCTGCGGCAGGCAGGCAAGACAGCAAAGAATACCACTAAAACACAAAGGCACAAAAGAGTTTAAAGAAATAACCTTCAAAAATTATGAAAAAGGTCCTTTATAGTTTAGTGTCTTAGTGACTTTGTGATTAAAAATATTTTTTGCGTAACATCAGTTAGTAACTTGTATTAGAACAAGAGACTTGAAATTGACACTCCTACGCGTTGAGACTTTCCAAGTCGTACCTGTCCGCCGCAGAAGACTTGGAAAGTCTGCACTACTTCAAAATTGCTCTTTTGATCCCAACGTCTCATTGGGAATAGGTAGAAAAGATGCTTGACATCTTCTTGCTTTAATTACTCAACGTCAGACACCCCGCCAAAAAACGCGGGACGGAAAGAACGCGCAAAAAACGTGTCAGACGTTTTTTAATGTTCAAGAATGGAAGTGGAAAATTGGAGTTTTGCTTGTTCCAATACCGACATAAAAATCGTGAACGAAGCCCGGTGGAGTTTCTGTAATCCAGCGAGGACGTTCGGAAGCATTGAGAGATATTGCAAATGCAGAGCACAATAGAAATATATATTTGATTTTTTGCATCTCGGAAACCAGATTAGTATATTTTAGAAAAAGGAACACATTATGAACGCCTACAAAGCAAAATACAGCAACGGAACTGTGCAACTATTGGAACAACCTCCAAAACAATTTGCTACTAAAGAACAAGATGTTGTCGTTCTTTTTTTAGATGACGTGAATGAAGAAAATGAACTTCGCACTGTTTCTGCAAAAGATTTATTAAAACTTTCCGGCATAGTTAATCTTGGCGGCGATGCTGTAAAAGATAAGAAAGCATTGTATGACCGCTGATATTATCATTGATGCGAGCGTTCTTGTAGCATTATTTGATGAAACCGATGTTTGGCATAACAAAACGTTTGAACTTCTTTCTGTGTGTGAACAACATAATATCAATGTGATTGTTCTAGATTCTGTCATCAATGAAACAATTTCTGTTCTTATCAGAAGATTTCACAATAAAAAGAAGGCTGATAAACTTGAAGAGTGTTTCAACAAAATAACTGCTTTTGCCGGTCCAGAAAAACTTCGTTCAACCTCTTCGTCGATTCGGAAAAACTTTTATCAGATTCTTGAAATTATCACGAAAAGTAATTACGCATTTGGCTTTAACGATGCACTAATCGTTAGTTTTCTTCAAGAAAATGATATTACCCGTTTACTCAGTTTTGATTCTGACTTCGATTCAATTCCAACAATTCAACGTATTTCTTCTGCTGAACAACTACGCAAATAATCTTTTTAACTTTTATACGCCAAGCATTGCTTGGCGTTTGTTGTTTTATTTATACCTCACAATTAACCACCGCAGAAGGAAAATGCAAATTGTCTCTTACGCGTTGAGATTTTCCAAGTCGTACCTGTCCGCCGCAGAAGACTTGGAAAGTCTGCACTACTTCAAAATTGCTCTTTTTGATCCCAACGTCTCATTGGGAATAGGTGGAAAAGCTGCGTGACATCTTCTTGCTTTAATTACTCAACGTCAGACACCCCGCTCAACGAGTCGTCTACGACCCGTAGGGAGTCTTCGACCAAAAAACGCCGTGCCTGCGGCAGGCAGGCGTGACGCAAAGAACGCGCAAAAAACGTGTCAGACGTTTTTTAATGTTAAGAATGGAAGCGGAAAATTGGAGTTTTGTTAAACCAAAAATAAAAACGGGAGAGTTATTTTCTTGTTCCCAAATTCCCCGCTCCGAAGGAGTCCTTCGTGACCTGCGTCGGGCAGGCATTGGGGAACATTTGCGAAGTATTTGTCCGCCTTTGGTCGAAGACTCGACTCGTTGAGTGGAGAACTTCGCTTCATTGCATTCCCAAACGGGAGTTTGGGAACGAGATGAATTATCTCAGTATCGTATCGACCGGTGTATACTTCATGTGGAATGCATCCGCCACACCTTTGTATGTGATGAGACCGTCAACCATATTCAGACCATGTTTGATCTCTTTATTTATCTGAGCCGCTTTCTCCCAGCCTTTGTTTGCAATCTCCACAGTGTACGGCAATGTTGCGTTCGTGAGTGCGATAGTTGACGTGAACGGAACCGCGCCGGGCATATTGGCAACGCAGTAGTGAATTACACCATCAACTACGTAGGTGGGATTTTCGTGGGTCGTCGGTTTGCAGGTTTCTACGCATCCTCCCTGATCGACAGCAACGTCAACAATAACCGATCCCGGCTTCATCGTCTTGAGCATTTCTTTTTTGATCAGTTTGGGAGCTTTCGCACCGGGAATAAGCACAGCGCCGATCACCAGATCTGCGGATTGAATGACTATCCGAATGTTGTACGGATTACTCATCATCGTTACAACATTCTTCGGCATAATATCATCAAGCTGCCGCAAACGGTATAAATTGTTGTCCATAATCGTTACTTTAGCGCCGAATCCTGCCGCAATTTTTGCGGCGTTCGTTCCGACAATACCGCCGCCGATCACGACGACATTTGCGGGTTCAACTCCGGGAACACCGCCGAGAAGAACACCACGTCCGCCCATTGTGCGTTCCAAATATTTTGCCCCTTCCTGAGGAGCCATCCGCCCGGCAACTTCACTCATTGGAATAAGTAACGGTAAAGAACCGTCTTCTTTTTGCACGGTTTCGTAGGCGATACAGACCGCCTGCGACTTGATCATTGCCGATGTTAATTCCTTGCTTGCTGCAAAGTGAAAATATGTAAAGATAATTTGATCGCGGCGGATAGAGTGATATTCCTGTTTGATGGGTTCTTTTACTTTAATGATCATATCTGCTTTGTGATACACTTCTTTGGCATTCTTCGCGATCTTTGCTCCGACATCAATGTACGCCGAATCTTCAAATCCGCTGCCGACCCCTGCTTTGGTTTCAACAAGCACGGTGTGTCCGAATTGGCGCAATGTTTCAACGCCAACGGGAACAAGTCCCACGCGATTTTCATTTGTTTTGATTTCTTTTGGAATTCCGATAATCATAGTATCATCCCTCTTTTATTTTTGCGTATGCATACATACGTATTTGTGGTAATTAATTGTTAGAAAATTCTTTGCCGTTTGGAGAAAGAATTATTGTAGTAAAATTATCAATAGTGAATAATTGTTGCGCAACATTCTGTATATCATCTGCGGTCACCGAATCGATGCTTTGAACGATCGAATCGAGTGACCTGAATTCGCCAAAATACAATTCTCCGCTTCCCAATCGCATCATCCTGTTCGACATGCTTTCCAGCGAGAGAAGCATATTCCCCTTCAATTGCGCTTTCACCCGATTCAGTTCAGACTTCGTCAGGGGTTTGGATTTCAACTTTTCCAATTCTGCATACGAAAGATCGAGCGCTTTGTTCACAGATTTTTTATCGGTACCGAGATAAATCCCAAATCCCCCCGTATCATTCATCAAAGTCATAAATGAATACACGCTGTACGCCAGCCCGTGTTTCTCGCGGATATGTTGAAAGAGGCGGGAACTCATTCCGTCTCCTAGCAATGTATTCATCACCAGAGCCGGATAGCGGAGATCGCTGTGGACGCTGAAAGCAATCGTGCCGGTGCAGAGATGAGCTTGTTGAATCGGTTTCGGAAATTCCTTAAAAAACTTTTTCGCTCTCGGAAGTTTGGATTCGACCGCCCTGTGCTTCGGTCTTTTCCCCTGGGTAAAATATTTTTCGACCATCCTCACCAGGTCGTCATGTTTCACATTCCCCGCTGCGGTAACAATGATGCTGGACGGCGAGTAAAATTGGTGGAGGTATCCTTTCAACGAATCACGAGTGAATGACGAAACATTCTTCGCCGTTCCGATGATCTGCATGCCGAGAGGATGGTTGCCGAACAGATGCTTTTCAAAATACTCATGTACCTGATCATCGGGATCATCTTCGGATTGTTTGATCTCTTCCAGTACAACGGTTTTTTCCTTCTCGATCTCTTTTTCGGGAAAGGTAGAATTCTGCACCATATCGCTCAGCACATCAAGGGCACGATCAACATACTCATCAAGCACACGGGCGTAATAGCAGGTATGCTCCTTTGTTGTGAACGCATTCATAAATCCGCCGACCGATTCGATACTACGAGCGATCTGTTGCGCGGAACGTTGTTCAGTTCCTTTGAACAACATGTGTTCAATGAAATGCGTAATGCCGTTGTTTCCCGGAGTTTCGTTGCGTGAACCTGTATTCACCCAAATTCCGATCGACACAGATTTGACAGAAGGAATTTCTTCGCTCAGCACTCGGATACCATTCAACAGCGTCGTTTTATGGTACAGTGTAGTGATTGAGGAATGTTCGCGAAAAAGTTTTGTTCGGTAAGCCATTTGTTGCTGTTAACTTTCGGTAAATTTTGCGAAGTCAAGATAGATGATTTTTCGTAAAGTAAAAAGAAAAAAGTAATGGTGCGCCGGCGCTCGAAATTCAGTTGAAAATTCCGGCATTTCAACTCACGCCTTTGGCGTGATGGTGCCGAAGGCACTCAGAATAATCGTATTTTTTAAGAGGGATTCAATCTTCACTACAACCATATCAATCGCCACGGTGTTTTCACTTCCACGTGGAATAATGATATCGGCATATCGTTTGCTCGGCTCAACAAATTCCAGATGCATCGGCTTAACGGTGGAAATATATTGATTCATGACCATTTCAATGGAACGTCCGCGCTCAACTATATCCCGCTTCAAACGGCGCAACAGTCGTTCATCGGCATCGGTATCAATAAAGAGCTTCACATCGAACAAATCCCTCAACTCTTCCGATGCAAAGATCAGGATTCCTTCCACGATCACGATATCTTTCGGTTCGAGATGGCGGGTTTCCTTCATGCGGGCATGTGTCGCAAAATTGTAGAGCGGCTGTTCAACCGACTTACCTGCTTTCAATTCTTTAATGTGGTGAACAAGCAGCGATGTTTCCAGCGAATCAGGATGATCAAAGTTGATCTGATCTCCCGTTTTGCCCCCGTATGTCGAGATATCACGGTAGTACGAATCATGCTGAATAACGACGACATTTTCGGGTGCGTGGATACGGTCGAGAATTTTATTAGTAACAGAGGTTTTCCCGGAGCCGGTTCCGCCGGCAATGCCTATCACAAGTTGTCGCATAACTTCCTTTTTCTGGTGTTTGCTTTATGAATATAGAGGATGAAGAATGCAGAAGCAAGATTTGAAAGCGAGTGAATGTTTAGTTATTTTGTTTGCCGTATGGTTGAATCAGCACTCCTTTATTACTTGGTCATTCTTTTCGGCATTTATGCGGTGATTCATTTCTTGATATGGAATGGATTACACCGGCTCCCGCAGCCGATAACGGACAAACTACACTCTTTTTCGATCGTTGTCGCTGCCCGTAACGAAGAACAAAATATCCGTCAATGTCTGGAAGCTCTTACAAATCTGAATTACCCGAAAGAACTGTACGAAATTATTGTCGTTAATGACCGTTCCACAGATCGGACGGCGGCCATAGTAAAAGAAGCTGCCATGCAACACCCGCATATTCGATGTGTGGATGTTGTCGCCAATATGACCGACATGCCGCACAAAAAAAATGCGTTACGGATTGGGATCGAACAATCGAAAAATGAAATTATCGCATGTACCGATGCCGATTGTGTCGTACCGTCAAATTGGATCGGGGAACTGTCGAAACAATTTATGGATACAGTGGGAGCTGTTGCCGGATATTCTCTTTATGATTTTCATAATGCGCCATCTCTCGGCAAAACATTTTTACGGTATGAAGAATTAAAAAATTCTCTCGGCGCCGCGGCGGGGATCGGATTGAAGTCGGCATATATGTGCACCGGACGTAATTTTGCGTATCGCAGAAAAGTGTATGATGAAATCGGCGGCTATGAAAAGATCAAGCATTCCGTCAGCGGCGATGACGATCTCTTTATTCAATTGATACAAAGAGAGAAAAGATGGGATATTCGATACCTGACATCGCCGGGAAGTTATGTTCTTACACAGCCGCCAAATTCGCTCTCACAGTTTATCCATCAGAGAACACGACATATATCGGCGAGCAAATACTATCCGCTCAAAATGAAACTGCTCCTTGGTACGGTCCATGTATTTAATTTTTCAATTCTTGTATCACTCTTCTTTTTGCCGTTAACTTCCCTTATTTTATTCATGGCAAAAATAAATGTGGACGCCGTCATCATCGCACGCGGCAAAGAATTATTCAATGAGGAATTCACTGTCATCGAATTTTCGGTCAGTGAATTAGCATACATGCTCTACAATAGTTTTATTGGTCCGCTCGGATTCATCAAAAAATTCAACTGGAAAGGAAGTCAAGCATAATTGAAAACGTTTCTTTTACATCCGGTTGTTTTATTTATCCTAAAAGTGATTGTTTCACTTTCCCTACTTTTCATTCTCCTCTATTACATTGATTTCCGTACCGTTTTCATCTCTCTTTCGAACGCAAAATTACACTTTCTGATTTTGGGATTCCTTCTTGTTGCGGCAAATACCGGAATTCATTTTTTGCGCTGGAGGTTTCTATTGCGGCTCATTGCAAAAGATATTACCAACGAAGAGGCTCTTATTTCATTACTGGTAGGTTTCACCGCAGGATTTTTTACTCCGGCACAGGTCGGAGAATTTGCGGGACGAATCGCAAGCCATCCGTCACTCAGAAAGTCGCACGTTCTCGGAATGAGTGTGATAGACAGACTCTATATGCTCGCATTAACGCTCATCACAGGCATTGGGGCATTTGCGCTGTTCTTTTCATCGTATATGACCCTGTATTGGAGCCCATGGTATGGAATCGTTGCAGTAATTATTATCGTTGCAACTTTGCTGATCGTTCTTCATCCACAGTATGCGAAAAAATTATTATCGATTGTTCCACAAAAGATCCGTAAACATCGTCTCTACAATATTATCGATGTGATGGAGAACCAATTCCATAATATTCAGGGACGAACTCTTTTTTTGCTTACATCCGCACTCTATGCAGTGATCGTTATTCAATATTATATTTTCTCCATTGCATTCGAACCGGTTTCTTTTTTTGATTCGGCGATTTGTTCTTCATCGGTGTACTTTGTCAAAGCGGTGCTTCTGCCGATCTCTATCGGCGATCTTGGAGTGCGGGAAAGTGCGGCAGTGTTTTTCTTTTCACGGGTCGGGGTTTCGGCGGCATCGGCATTTAATGCGTCACTCTGTATGTTTTTGGCAAATATCGTTCTTCCAAGCATCGCAGGCTCTCTTCTCATTATGAAAATGAAGTAGATTTTCATAAATATATTTTTTAAGAAACTTTCCAAGTTTTAAAAACTTGGAAAGTTTTAGTTAGGTTGAAATAATGGAAACGCTGCTGACAATACTTTCATATTTATTGGTCCTACTGATTGTTGTGTACAGTTGTTATATCCTTATGTATTACCGTGGTCTTTCAAAACTATCCGCAGGGAAGAACGACCAACACTACTCCGTGAGTGTGATCGTTCCTGCACGGAATGAGGAAAACAACATTGCGCAATGCTTGCTTGCATTGCTTCACCAGGATTATCCCGCAGATAAAATTCATCTGATTGTTGTTGACGATCAATCGACGGACAATACAACCAAAATTGTCAACGAGTACATCGGGAAATATCCGGGCAGGATCTCTCTGGTTCAGGTAAGCAAACGACATCCCAATATTTCTCCCAAGATCAACGCATTAAAAATCGGGATCACTAATTCCACGAGCGAAATACTCTTCACTACCGATGCCGATTGCTGGGCGTCTCCCCTGTGGATTTCATCCACGATTGCACAATTCGAAAAGAATGTCGGTGTTGTCACGGGGTTAACCGTTTATGCCCGGTCTGAGAATGTTTCTCCCATTTTCCGGGGAATACAGTTTTTAGATTTTATCTCTTATACCGCCGTTGGTGCGGGAGGAATCGGGATGAACAGCATTAATACTTTCAACGGAAGTAATATGGCGTTCCGCCGAACTGCCTATGACGAAATCAGCGGATTCGATTCCCTTGCTCATCTTAACACCGGAGACGATTCACTGCTTGCACAAAAGATCGTCCGGACAAAAAAATGGAAAGCGGGATTTACATTAAACCCGGATTCTTTTGTCACCACCCATGCCGTCCCTACTTGGAAAGAATTCTTTTATCAACGGATGCGTTGGGCGGGACAAACGACCGAATATCCTGCCGGCACACTTTTTTTTATGGGCTGCACTTTTTTGATGTATATCGGTTTGTCGGTTTCCCTCCCGCTGACAATCTTTTCCTGGAATGGCATTCCTTGGATCATCGTGGCGGCAAAATTCGGTGTTGACTACATGATCATGAGAAAATTTACGATACTGACGAAAACCGAAGAAGCGTTACGCTTTTTTCTTCCAACGGCTATCGTTCACATTCCGGTCATTCTCTTTTCAGTCTTCGGCGGTTTCTTTGGTCAATTCCGCTGGAAAGAGAGAACCGTAAGCCGCACAGCATCATGATTACGCATACCGGCATAGTACACCGATTGCTTTTCCCTTCGCTTCTATGGCGGATGCCGTCGAAGAAAATCTTTCTCACATTCGACGATGGGCCGCACTCGACAGCAACCCCGTTGGTATTGGATGTCCTGAAAAAACATAATGTGAAAGGGACTTTTTTCCTTACGGGGAAAAACATCAGCGGCAGAGAAGAAATTGTGCGGCGTATCGCATTGGAAGGACATTCAATCGGCATTCATGCGTATACTCATACTCGTGCCTTAGCTTTGTCGAAGGAACGAACTAAAGAAGAGATCGGTAAAACACAAAAAGCACTTTCGTCCCTTCTCTCACAAAACATCCGTTTATTCAGACCGCCGTTTGGTTTCTTTTCGTGGAACACCATCTCGGCTGCGAAAGAACTCGGATTTGTTCTTGTGATGTGGAGTTGTTTGACAGGCGATTTTAGAAATCGGTCAATCGAGAAAGTCGTGCGAACATCGTTGCATAAATTAAAGAGAGGATCAATTCTTGTATTCCATGACAATGATTTGACACAGCATACGATTGGCGAATTATTGGAAAGAACCATTCTTGCGATCGAACAACGCGGATTTGAATTCGGGGCGATACGATGAAGAAAATAAAACGTATTCTTGTCGCTCCGCTGGATTGGGGTCTTGGACATGCCACCCGGTGCATTCCGATCATCAATGAACTGTTGCGGCGCGATGTTGACGTGATCATCGCCGCCGATCATCGTCCTCTTGATCTGTTAAAGAAAGAATTTCCTCATCTCACGCACGTGCGTTTCCCCGGTTACGTCGTGCAGTATATCGAGAATGGAAATCTCGGCTGGGCGATCATCAAACAGCTTCCAGATATTTTGAGGGGATTCAAAGAAGAGCATCGGAGACTTGAAGAACTGATTGTTCAATACGACATTGATGCCGTGATCTCGGACAGCCGGTTCGGTGTGTATTCCAAAAAGATTCCTTCAATCTTCCTGATTCATCAATTGACAATTTTGCTTCCTCCCAATCTTCAATGGGCGCAAGAATCGGTTGCCCGCGTCAACCGATTCTTCATCAATCGCTTTTATGAATGTTGGATCCCCGACGTTGCTGACGAAAATAATCTAGCAGGAATATTGTCGCATTCTCCATCACTACCCAACAACGCTTATTACATCGGTCCGCTCTCCCGGTTAAAGAGAAGAGAAAAACAAAAAATAGATTTCGATGTGCTGGTCGTTCTTTCGGGACCGGAACCTCAACGGACAGTATTCGAAGAAATCATCATAGAGCAGCTCAAACAAACATCGTGTCGTGCCCTGCTGGTGCGTGGTGTTCCCGAACGGAATACACGGATTAAACTGACGGACACCATTACAGCAGTTTCTTCGCTGTCAACCGAAGAACTCTCCAAGGCGATCGCCGCATCGTCGATAATTCTTTCCCGCCCGGGGTACAGCACCATCATGGATTTGTCTTTTGTCGGAGCAAACGCTATTTTTGTTCCCACTCCGCAGCAAACAGAGCAGGAGTATCTGGCAAAAAACTTGAAGGAAAAAAAGATCTGTTACAGCGAATCACAGACGGAATTCGATCTTATGCGATCGTTGGAAAGTGCAAAAGACTACACAGGATTTCCGATGATCCATAACGACCCGCCACGGCGGGCGACATTGCAATACCGTATTGATAATTTATTGATGGAAATGGATAAACGAACCTGATGATCTTTCCTCCCATATTTCTTTACGCAGAAACACATTTCCGTTTCAAATACTTCTTCAGTTTTCTCAAAAAATCTGAACCGGAAATTCTTGTCGATGCACCGCATCGTCTCGATCCTGATGCTGCATTACCGATCATGATCCTGATAAAGGACGCCGATAAATATCCGATCCGCTTTTTGCGGGCGACAGTTTCGATGTACCAACACAGCAGACGAATCTATCATCGTACATTTGAAACACAGAAGGGTATCGACATTACTTCTCATTATTGGTGGAGAATATTCGAGATCGAATTCAAAGGTGAACTGCAGTCAATAGTTGGATTAATATCGGCGGATGTGGAGATAACGTTTTTACAAAACGGAAAGATCAAAAGCATCCGAAATAATAATCACCGGACATCCTCCAGATCACCGCTCAAGTTCTATCGCTCGCAGACATCATTACCTGCACTGCCGGGATGGATATTCGGCGACACGCATACGCATTCCACGTATACCGAAGACCAGGTTGAATTCGGTTCACCGATCTCCGCCGGACCGAGACTCTGTAAGGCAATGGGACTCTCATTCTTCTGCGTCACCGATCACTCGTACGATTTGGATGATAGATTAGATAACTATCTGTTGAACGATCCCGCTATTCCCAAATGGCATCAATTACAGAGTGAAATCGACGATGTTAATCACAGAGAAAAGGATTTTGCGGTTATCCGCGGCGAAGAGGTTTCCTGCACGAATTCCGACAACAAGAACGTTCATTTTTTATTGTTTGGCGCACGAAAATTCTTTCACGGATCGGGCGACAGTGCGGAACAATGGTTCCGAACACAATGCGAACATACCGTCACCGATCTGCTGTGGCAAAAGGAGAGAGCCGTTGCTGCGTACGCCAGTCATCCCACAGAGGAAGTGCCCTTGCTGCAACGCCTTCTCATTAACCGGGGCGAGTGGACAAAAAAAGACATGAGTCGTGAAGAATTGCATGGGATCCAGATTTTAAACGGCGAAAAGTCGGAGAATTTTTCCAACGGACTCGATGTGTGGAAATGGCTGTTGCTGCGCGGAGAAAAAAAATTTATCCTCGCCGGTAATGATGCTCATGGGAATTATAATCGTTTCATTCAGATCGGAATCCCCTTCTTTTCAATCCGCGAAAAAGAATCGCAGTTGTTCGGTAAAATGAAAACAGCGGTTTATTCTCCTGTATCGGAGAACGAGATCGTATCTGCGCTACAACACGGAAGATGCGTCATCACCAACGGACCGATGCTGGTCATTGAGATGGAAACGGATACGAACAATGTCGGAAAGATCGGTGAAACAGTGCGGGGGAAAAAATATATCGTGAAAGTGCGTGCCGTAACAACGGAGGAATTCGGAAAATTCAAAACGATCAGAATTATTTGCGGTGTAATCGATAAAAAAGAAAGAATCGTTTTGGAAATTAAAAATTTTACGGATCCGTTCACTGTTCACTGTATCACCGATTGGGAAACGGCGGAAAACTTTTCGTATATTAGAGCCGAAGCATCGACCAAAGATGCTCTCGGTATCGATCGTGAAGGATTTTGTTATACAAACCCTATTTGGATACAGCCTGAATGAAAAAATCTGCTGTGGTATTCTTTTTTTTTATTTCGCTGTTGCACTCACAAGACACTGGTTTTTCATTGTATTCGGGATCCCTCCTGTTCAAGCCGCTCGTTGCCAACACATTCGAACCACGCGTCGGATTGATCTGGCATGTAAATGATAATCGTTTGCGACTTGATATAGGAAATTCTGTCGATCTGTTGCAATACAGATACAAAAATCCAAAACAACTCATGACGATCGGGTCGGATTTTTTCACTTACACATTACTGCGAGGTGAAAAGAATTTCCATTTTCCCGTGGATGCCGTCGATTATCTTTTCGGATTCAACCTCAACTTCACCGATACGGTGCCGAACGGGATCCTCTCATCACGATTTCGGTTAAGCCACATCAGCGCTCATTTTGTTGACGGACATTATGATGGAACGACCGGCTTATGGAGAGATGGGTTGAGTCCGAGAGTATACAGCCGCGAATTTCTCGATCTTGTCGTTGCGTTAGAACCGACAAACCTTTACCGTGTCTATATTGGTACCGTGTATGTTTTTCATATCGACCCGACGACACTCCCAAAATTGTACGGATATGTTGGCGGAGAAATCCATGAACAATTCCTGCCATCGCTGCACGGATATGCATCATATCAATTTACCGCCACCGGGCTTCGCCCTCGCCATGAGATCCAGATTGGAACAAAAATCGGGAACTGGTACAGGCGCGGTGTTCAACTCTATTACACATTTTATTCCGGCAATAGTATTCACGGTGAATACTACGATAGAAAAGACGAATACTCCGGAATCGCATTTACCATCGACTTTTAATTATGCCCGTCAAAAAAATCAGCATTCATAGCAGCTTATTTATCGTAACGTTCTTCACCACTACGGTCGCCGGAGTGGCTTGGCTTAATCTCAATCCGTTCGACCTGTACAATTTCACGGCTGGGATACCGTATTCGTTTTCGATTTTATTTATTTTAACGTGTCACGAGTTTGGACATTATGGTGCGGCACGTTACCACGGCATCAAAGCAACACTCCCCTATTACATACCGGCGCCCTCTCTGTCCGGATTTCTCAATTTCGGTACTTTCGGCGCGGTGATCCGCACAAAGTCTCCTATTCCTTCAAAGAAAGTGATGTTCGACATCGGCGTCGCCGGACCAATTGCCGGATTTATTGCCACCCTATTCGTGTTGGTGTACGGCTTTACTCATCTTCCGGGAAAAGAATTTATCCTTCAGATCCATCCCGAATATTTTACGCAGCCGCAGTTCGCCGCGGCGAATGTCGGATTGGAATTCGGTTCAACACTGTTGTATGATTTTCTTGCACTGACTCTGACAAATTCCATGCAAGACTTTGTTCCGCCGATGTCCGAGATCTATCATTATCCCTATTTGTGCACGGGCTGGTTCGGATTGTTTGTCACCGCGATGAATCTCATTCCGGTTGGGCAATTGGACGGCGGACATCTTTCGTACTCCATGTTCGGTGAGCGGCATAAATTGATCTCCAACTTCGCTTTCGGATTCCTTTTGATCATGGGAATTGCAGGATGGCTCCCCTCGTTCGGAATTGAATCTCCATTCGGCTGGTCCGGATGGCTGTTTTGGGCATTGATCTTATTTTTTTTCGTCAAACTGTATCATCCGCCGGTCGAGGACGAAACTGAACTCGATCCAAATAGAAAATTGATCGGCTGGCTTACCTTCGGCATGTTGGTCGTGTGCTTCGCTCCATCGCCGTTCAATATCAGCTTTTAGATTTGCAAGAAGAGACTCCCGAATAATTCGATAGATGTCAGACATCTTGCCTATTTAGTTGACCCTTAAAAAGTAAGAAACCTTGTCAAGGTTTATTAATCAACAACGAAACAACGTCCAAAATTTTACAAATCTAATTA
>Ga0209516_1000197_pt1 | contig 15818 bp, 12 predicted proteins | sample Napbiome12C3dose_FD_187716 | JGI IMG/M metagenome (GOLD analysis project Ga0209516, IMG submission 187716) | Groundwater microbial communities from S. Glens Falls, New York, USA - Naphthalene biodegradation metagenome 12C3dose (SPAdes) (version 2) ... | reverse complement strand
GTTTTTTACGAGCGAAGCAATCTTTTGTTCAAATTTATAAGATTGCTTCGGCAAAAAACGCCTCGCAATGACTATCTAACGAGTTTTTCAGTGCTCACTATATAGGTTTTTTTTTGACCGGTGCCACTTTTTTTGTTTTTCCCTGTTGTTTCCGTTTGGACGGGAATTTTTTGGAAGTTATTTTTTCCGCCTTTGGTAATGATGAAACCGCTTCTTTCAGCTTTTCCACCTGATAACCTGTTGTTTTTGACGCAGAAATCAAAGCACCAATCATTTCTCTATTCCGGCTCCACGCTTTACTGTACGGATTATCGGTTTTTACGTGCGCGGAGGAAAATATGAACCTCAATGCCATTATCCAATGGATCAGAGTTTCATATTGCTCCCGGTTGAAATACCACACATCGTTATGCTGATTGACATTCAGGAAATCCGCTGTCTCAAAATCGTTGAACAACTGATCGACGATTCCGGAATCAGAGAATTCAGCTGCAGTCAGATAACTCCTGTGACGGATCAATGCTTTGAGCAAGGCAAGATCATTCAGTGCCGTAAAATGATCCCGTTCGTTTGCAACAAATATATCCGACAATAATTCATCAAGATGGAATTGCTGAAATACATGTTCCGAAGATCGAATGCCGTCTGCACCGCAACTCACATCCTCCAGATCATACACCAAACGATACAATGAAGAAAAGAATAATGAGAATGAAAGATTTTGCCAATGTGCAAGCTGAACTTTCTTCATCCCGACAGTTGTTTTCTCCGGCTGTAAGGTTGTAAAATATTTTTCAGTACGGACGAAATAATCGGCGAATTGTTCCTTGATTTCTGACGAATTAATTGGAGTATTTGAATATGTTGCCACCTCTTGGAAAATATTCTCATACGCATTGACAAAGTGATCGATTTTCACCGGATCAAAAAGATCGACTGCTTTTCTTATTGCCTCATGGAGTGGTTTCAACTTCAACTCCTGCATTACCGTCTCCAGACTCACTACACCGTTCCCGTTCAACTGCCGGGAAACAAGTTCATACTCACCAGTCTCATCGTAGATTTCCTGAAAATCCATGAACATCGCATATTGAAACGCACGGAGTTCGATCCGGAATCCGCGCTCCATTAGATCCTTCCCCGAGACGACATACTCATGGTGTGATTTTCGCTCGCGGAAACGGTAATAAATCTTTTCGGACGCATCGAGCTGCAATCCTTCGCCTAACGTTACACTGCGACTGCTCTCCCCTTCCGTCACTGCTTTCGGAACCGAATGTTTGATCCATCCCCGGCATTCGGCAAATTTGTTATGGAAGAAGATAATTGCCCGTTCGCTTCCCGCCCGGTTTGAGTACACAAAGACATTCTCGTTCACAAAACCGCGTTCATCATGAAAATCATAAAATTCAAAATTGTGAACATGACTGAACAAGTTCCGTTTCTTGGTCAAGGGAAATATTTCATATTCATGGCGGCGCATCAGCCATTCGTCCGGTGTTTCGTTGTAATAGGCGCGCTGGTACTCCATCCCGTATTTTTCGGTGAACCCTTCAATCTGCCCGTGTGCAAACATCGGCAGCCCGGGAAGTGTGACCATGACAGTAGCAACGCCAAAGTATTTATCATCCTTTCCGAACTGCGCGATGGCGGTTTGTTCATCCGGATTGCTCATGAAATTCACATACCGTTTCAATATTTCCGGATTGAACTCGAGTGTATTTTTAATAAGCGAACGGAATTTCCCGTTCTCTTCTTTCATCAGCATGTGCATGAACGCGCTGTTATACACACGGTGCATGCCGAGCGTTCGCACAAAGTATCCTTCCATCAGCCAGAATGCCTCGGCAAGAAGAAGCGTTTGAGGCATTTCGCCGTTGAACCGATCAACCACCTCTCGCCAAAATTCATTCGGAAAAAGTTCATCAAACTCTGCACGCGTCAGTCCAAAATCCTGACGTGACGGAACGCCGGATGTTCCCGGCATCGGATACCAGAGCCGTTGATAGTGTTTTTTCGCCAGCGTCATCGCCGCATCGAACCGGATAATGGAAAATTTCCGCGCAACGTGAAAAATATTTTGAATGATCGCTTCACGCACGTCGGTACGAAGCAGATTTAACTGCGCCGTATCGTTCCACGGCATGCTCGTTCCGTCGTTTCCGTGGTAGATATACCGCGTGTCGCCATTTCTTCTGTCGATTCGTTGAAAGACCACCGCCGCATCGTTCTTGCCCCAATACCCGTCTTCAATTCGTAACTCGATATTTGGATCGTCGGAAAGATTTGGTCCCGTAAAACGATAACTCGGATACGGCGGATGATCCGACTGAATGAAGTACTCCGGATGTTCGATCACCCACTTCGAGAACAATCCCATGTGATTCGGCACCATGTCGCCGGCGAGACGGATTCCTCGCTGCCATGCGCGTCGGTTCAATTGCTGAAACGCCTCTTCACCGCCGAGATCCCGGGCGATCTCATAATCAAAAAGAGAGTAGGCTGAAGATACAGCGTCGAGATTTCCGTTGATCTGTTTGATCTTCTTCGATGACAGGCTTCGTTCCCACACTCCGATCAACCACAAACCGTTAAAATTCCATCGTGCAAGTTGATCAAGTTCTTCGTCGGGAATCTGTTCAAGCCGTTTGATTTCTCTTTGATATTTTTTCGAAAGTTGATCGAGCCACACATAAATATTCTTTGCGATCAGAACGACATTCGGCATCCAATCGGTATCCTGCGTAAAATTTTCAGGTTCGTCATACACGTAATCTTCCGGTCGCACATGCTTCAACCGTTCTAGACGAAGCCGTTCTTCAGGCGTCAGCGTCGGTTGACGTTTATAGACAGGAACAAATGTTTCGACATTCGGCATTCCGCCCCCGCCGCCGTGCAATTTTTCCCAAATGTATCGCTCTTCTTCTTTGGAAAGTTCAAAACTTCCGGAAATTTTATCGAGAAATTTTTGCGAGATGATCAGTCCGTACCGCTCTTTGATAAATCCTAATTGTGCATCCAAACTGTTTGGATTTGCCAGGACGGGTTTCTTAAGAACATCGAACAGGAATTCGTTGTCCGGTCCGAAGGGTTTTTCGTTTGAGAAGAATTTTTCCAGTTCGGTGATGATGGCGAGATATGATGTTGTTTGTGCGAGTCGGGTATCATCAAACATTTCTTTGAATGGAAAAAATGCCGGATTGAAATTTGCAAGAAACAACATCGTCATCTCTTCAAGCGCGATCTCTTTATTTATTCGTCCTTCAGTCGATCGCTCAAAATACTCCCCGATCGTTAGTTGGTCGCGGTATACTGCAACCGGTGGGAATGCAGTGAGAAATTGTTCGAGAGTATCTTCCGTTCTTTCTTTTCCTATCGCGCTCACAAGGTGTTGATATGCTCTGGTCATCACGCCGGGATTTTCTTGTTCTTCATACAACCGAACCAGCACGTGATTGATCTCGTCGATCAACCCCATCGCGTTGAGATGCCCTGCGCGCATTTCTTTTTCTGCATTCCCCACAACGCCGCGAGCTGCATTAATTTTTGCAGCAAGTTCGCGTGCCGCTCGAAAATTCGGAAACACAACATTGCCGCTTGATGCAAAAAGTTCCTCTTCTACGTTGTATTTTTTTCTGATATCGGCATGAATATGAAATTCGAACTGCGATTGGAAACGGTTAGGAATAGCAAAGGAATGAGAAAATCGGGAAAATGATAACTCTAGGAAACAATAAGTACGCAAAGGCATAAACTCCCCAAAAAAGGTATAAGAGAGTATAAAGAAATTATTTTCTTTGTTCAATTTGTTTCATATATTTATGGAGTCATTTGTTTAGGGCTGTTACCTCAATTGCCTGTCCGCTTCTGGCAGAGGAGAGCGTCCCGATGCGAAGCATCGGGAAGGTCAGCGGTTTATGATACTTCGAGACTTCTGAATAACTCAAAAGATGTCAGACATCTTGCCTATTTAGAATGAACAAACTTGAAAATTTTGTGAAATTCATTGATGAGATGTCAGACATCTTTTTAAAAAATTATTTTTCAGAAGTTTCACTTCAGAATTTAGTTCTTTTGAATCCCATTTTTCATTAGGGCCGTTAGCTCAGCTGGGAGAGCGTCCCGATGCTTCGCATCGGGAAGGTCAGCGGTTTATGATACTTCGAGACTTCTGAATAATTCGAAAGATGTCAGACATCTTCTTAAAAAATTATTTTTCAGAAGTTTCACTTCCGAATTTAGTTCTTTTGAATCCCATTTTTCATTAGGGCCGTTAGCTCAGCTGGGAGAGCGCTACAATGGCATTGTAGAGGTCAGCGGTTCGATCCCGCTACGGTCCACCAAATGTATTTTGTGTATATTCTTCAGAGCATCAAAACCGAAAAGTTCTACATCGGTCATGCTAAAGACCTCCACTATAGACTTCAGCAGCACAATAATGGTTATTGCAAATCCACAAAAAGTGGTGTTCCGTGGAAAGTCGTTCATACTGAGGAATTTTTGACACGCTCTGAAGCAATGAAACGTGAAAAAGAAATTAAGTCACAAAAAAGTCGTGCATACATTTTAAGATTAATCGCTCAGAATAAATAACTGGGAGAGCGTCCCGATGCGAAGCATCGGGAAGGTCAGCGGTTCGATCCCGCTACGGTCCACCAAATCTGTAATCCACTAACGTATCACCAACTCCACTGCCTACCATGAAAAAACTATACTGTGCCATAGCGCTATTTCTCGCTTTCCATTCATTTCTTTTTGCTCTTTCCGATACCACAACTTCTACACTCGTTGCTCCCGGTGTTGTTCACACACAATATACTCTTCCAGGTCCTAATACGCTCGATGTGCTCGAAATTAACATTAAAAATCCGTACCTCACTATTGAGTCATATCGGCCGAACGGATTGACGAAGACGACAGTTCAGGCGGCGGCAAATGACAAACTGGGACACCGGGTCATCGGCGCGATCAATGCCGATTTTTTTAGTTTTGAGACCGGCTGGCCCGTTAACAACCAAGTTGTTAACGGAAAACCTGTTCAAGGACACTCTACGATCAAATCTCAATTTGTCTTCACAAAAAATCGAAAAGTATATATTGACGGATTTAGTTTTTCGGGAAAAGTCTTTGCAAAAAACGGAACAAACGCAAATGTGAACGAGGTAAATTACAACCGCGATGCAAATCAAATGCTGCTGTACACTTCATTTAAAGGAGGAACAACAGGAACAGACGTAAGCGGAAGCGAGGCAGTTCTCAATCTTTTATCTCCCGAATGGGTAATGAATGATACACTGGTGTTTGTCGTTTCTCAAAAAGTTTCCAGCAATGGAAGCATTCCTTCCAACGGTGCGGTGCTTTCCGGTGTCGGTACTGCGGCAACATATCTCAATACAAACATAGCGCTCGGCGATACGATCAAATTATTTCTTGCCTATAATCCGCGCACAATCGGCGCTGTTGTAAACAATATCACACAAGTTATTTCCGGCAACGGCCGGTTGATTAAAGATGGCGTTCCATATCCTACCATTGGAGATTATGATGGGTCCGGTCAAAGTTTTAACGATGCACGCCATCCTCGTACATTTGTCGGCATCAATGCCGATACTTCCAAAGTTTATTTTTGCACTGTTGACGGAAGACAGGCATCGAGTATTGGAATGGCATTCACCGACATGGCGAACTTTCTTCTCTCCATCGGGGTGAAAAATGCCTTCAATCTGGATGGCGGCGGTTCAACGACCATGGTTGTGAGAGATAAAGTTGTCAATTCACCGTCGGATCCGGGCGGAGAGCGAAGCGTTGCCAACACATTACAACTCATCAGCGCTGCACCGGTAGGAATATTGCATTATCTCAACATTATTGAAGACCGCGCGGATGTTTTTCAGGGAAACACATTCCGTTTTCATGCCGAAGGGAAGGATGAATATCTGAATCCGTTGGCACTGCCGGCAGGAGTCGTTTGGGAAGCGGATACGACGATCGGGACAATTGATTCAACCGGATTGTTCACGGCAAAAGTAATAAATGATACGGGATGGGTAAGAATAAAATTCGGAAATGTATCAGACTCCGTGAAAGTGTTTGTCCGCGTCATAAAACAGTTGCGTGTTTTTCCCAAAACGTTAACAATGGTTCCCGGTGAACGATTGACTTTCACCGTTCGAGGTGTCGACTCCGGCAACAACACCGCCGAACTTCAGAATTCGCAGGTCGTGTACCAAATAAACGCAACCAATGTGAATGTTGATCCCGTGGGTGTTGTGACTTCCACCGGATTCGGCAGTGGAACAATTACCGTCAAACTCGACACGGTGAAACAAGTGATACGATATTCTTCCAGTGGAGTTGATACAACTATCTTGGCTGAGAATTTCGATGACGTCCAATTCTGGTCGTGGCATGTTACCAACACTGATCCCGATAATGTTTTTTTCGAACTCAGCAATGATGCTGTGATTACCAATCCTCCGGCATTCCGGATTAAATTTGATGCCCCTCCTGCATCGAATGCCATCTTAAGTACCTCTCTTCCCATTTCCAGCAGACCCGATACCATTCGCGTTAAGGTGTACGGCGATGGTGGCAGACACACGGTAAAATTATTTTTCCGTGATAAAGACAATCAACAATTCGCGATGAATTCGACATCAGCGGTCATCTGGAACAATGAATGGCGCGATGTGTACTTCCGTCTTGTGAACGCAACGCCCGTTGCCGGAGGAACCATCGACTACCCGATCGTGATCGAACAGTTGCAATTTACCGTCGGCAGTACAAATCTTGTTGGAGGAAAAGCGACTGATACTATCTATGTTGACGATATCCGTGTTCATTATCCAAACCGAACCGTGGCGCCGCAAGTGTTGGTGGATTTTAACTCGGGAATCGGCGGCTGGCTCACACCATCGCAAAGCAATGCGGCGCAACTCGTCGGAATCAACATCGCCGCATCAAAACTCGAATGGTCGACTGAACATCCGTACGAAGGTGCCGGAAGCGGAAAATGGACCCTCGTGGACGACGCCGGCAGTTCTGCGGATTGGAGCGTCCGTATCCCGCGCGCACCAACCTCTGAAGTCGGATCAATGCTTCGCGGAAGTTACATCGGCGCATGGATCTGGGCAGATGGAAAAATGGATATAACATTACGTACCGTGATTCGTGACGGCAACGGACAAATTTGTCAAGGTCCGCCATTTCCTGTGAACCACATCGGATGGAAACTGATTGGTACACGACTGGATGAAAATCTCTTCACCCCATACCTCACCAGCGGAAAGATCACCGACACGGATAACAAATTTAACGGATTTCGTGTGCAGGCAAGCAATGTGGATATCAATGGAAAAACCAAAGCATTCTTTGTCGATAAAATGGTGACCGGTGCGCTCACGGTTCCTTCAGGATTTCTTGATTTTGGCGCCGTTGTAGATTCTGCCGCAAAGGAAGTGACAATTAACTGGGGTGTAAATTCCGAGATCAGCATCAATCGGTACGAGATCGAACGAAGTGAGGATGGAGTGATCTTTTTAAAAATTGGTAGCGTCAATGCCGTAGGAAACATCGATACAACCAAACGGTACAGTTTCACCGATCGGGTCGGGAGTCTTACATCGGCAAAATACCGAATCGTGCAGATCACGAATGATGGGGCGCAGGAAGTTTCGCCGACAATCAACGTGATCATCACCGGCATCGGAAAGGGAATCATCTCCCCTTTTACATATAGTCTCGATCAAAATTTCCCGAACCCGTTTAATCCGTCAACACAAATCTTCTTTTCTCTGGCGACGCGGGAAAAGGTGAAGTTGAAAATTTTTGATGTTCTTGGACGTGAAGTAGCCACCGCGGTTAACGATATAATGGATGCGGGACGACATTCGGTGCATTGGAACGCTGCCAATGCATCAAGCGGAGTATATTTCTATCGGATAGAGACAAACAATTTTGTGAATACAAAAAAGATGATGGTGGTGAAGTAAAAATTTCTTGCAAGCCCCATGTAAGTTTCGTATTTTAGTAACACATTTAAGTCATGCGGTGCATGCATACGCATAAAGACAATGGAGAGGTGGGAGAGTGGCTTAATCCAGCGGTTTGCTAAACCGCCGTACAGGGAAACCCGTACCGAGGGTTCAAATCCCTCCCTCTCCGCCACTTCGATTGTCCTGCTAATATATAGTTTGTTACGGGGTGTGGCTCAGCCCGGTTAGAGCGTGGCGCCTTCGGCGCCAAGGCCGGAGGTTCGAATGGTGTTTTTGACCTACAAAAAAAGAGAGGCATTAAAAGATTTTTAGATGATGTTAATTTTCGGGGTGTGGCTCAGCCCGGTTAGAGCACCTGGTTCGGGACCAGGAGGTCGGAGGTTCGAATCCTCTCACCCCGACAAATACTGTCGATCAATTAGAAACTACTATTATTGGGTAGAAGTATAATAAAATTTCCGGTTAGAGCGTGGCGCCTCTGGCGCCAAGGCCGGAAGTTCGAATCCTCTCACCCCGACTACAATGTATTGCGGATATATTCTTCGTAGCATAAAAACTCATAGGTTCTATGCAGGTCACACACAAGATTTGCAGAACCGGTTGATTGAACATAATGCGGGGGAAACTGCGTCAATACGGCATGGTATACCGTGGGAGTTAATTCATTCAGAAGAATTTTCTACTCGTACCGAAGCAATGAAATGGGAAAAAAGAGTAAAGGCACGAGGAATAGAACGTTACTTGCGTGTGATTAAAGATATGAATCTTGGTTAGAGCGTGGCGCCTCTGGCGCCAGGGTCGGAGGTTCGAATCCTCTCACCCCGACAAACATTTTCAATTCAGTTCCACATAAAAGGAGGCACCATGAAATTCCGACACCACTTCATTGTTCTCATTCTTCCATTCATCATGTCGGCGTGCGTTTCATTGGGAAAATTTGAAGAGATGGAATCGCATCGAAACTCCCTGCAGGTATCGCTCGATTCACTCAAGAATGTTCTTGCCGAAATGGATGTCCGTATCAATCAACTCAATGCCGATAAAACTTCACTCCAATCGCAGCTCGAAGGAAGGAATAAGCGTGTTGCCGAATTGGACACAATAACAGATACGCTGTCCGACCGCGTTCAAGCGTTACAAATTGAAGTTGATATGCTCACGAAGAATTATGAACAATCAAAGTCAAAAAACTCTGCGGAGATCAAACGTCTCCTCTCCAATCTTGAAGCATTGCAAAAAGATGTCGCTCTCCGCGAACAGAAACTAAAAGATTACGAAGAGGCGCTGGCGGCACTTCAAAAAGATCTTGTGGGAAGAGAACAACGTGTCGTCGACCTGGAACGCCGTCTTGCCGCGAGAGATTCAGCGTTGAACTCCCTTAAAACCAGACTCAATGATGCCCTGCTTGGTTTCACCAACAGCGGCTTGTCGATTACTATCGTCAACGGGCGGGTGTACGTTTCGCTCTCCAACCAGCTTCTGTTCTCGACTGGAAGAACGGATATTGACAAGCGCGGAAAGGAAGCGCTGCTGGAACTGGCGCGTGTATTGAATACTCAGACCGATCTTTCAATTTTTGTGGAAGGGCACACGGATAAGCAGGCTGTCATCAATCTTGGTGCGATAAAAGATAATTGGGATTTAAGTGTATTGCGTGCAACAGAAGTCATTCGTTACCTTGTGAATGACGGTAAGGTTGACGCAAAACGGATTACGGCATCGGGACGCAGCGAGTATTTCCCGATTGATGCAGCAAACACATCAGAGGCTCGTGCGAAAAACCGCCGGACTGAAATTATTCTCATTCCAAAATTATCCGAGCTCTTCGAAATTTTGGAGAAATGATTGACGATATCATTCCCACATCGACAAAGCGTAACCCGCCTTGGCGGGTTGCGCTTTTTTGTTTTTGGTGATATCGTGCAGTCCGTTGGTCATTTCCCCCAGAAAAACGACAAGCAGATCGTTCGATGAAAAAAATTCTTCCCTTGTCCGGACACGCCCTACGGGTCGTAGACCATACTTCATACCGTGCTGGTGGAAAAGAACGGTTTCATCCATTCACTATAGGGCATCTCTAAAAACTATGTTTGTAAAAATATAGAACACGGATGAAACAGATTTTCACGGATTATTTTATTGATTTTTAGAGATGCCCTATACGAAGTATGCTCCGCATTAAAAGGCACACCGTACGAAGAAAAGACGTATTCATTTTTTTTGTAACTACTTACCCAAAAAAAATAAGCCACAGATTCACAGATTTTTGACAGGAATTTTTTTAAAGTTTAATCAGTGAAATCTGTGGCAATGCTTTTTCTTTGACTGAGCAGATACCATTTTTTGGTGAACGTGCCTATTCACAATTCATCGCCGATTCATTATACGAAGTATACTCCGCATGAACGATCAATCCTCTCTCAAACGAGATCTTTCCCTTACCCAAGCGGTTGCACTGAACATGATCGATATGGTCGGCATCGGACCGTTCGTTGTCTTGCCGATCGTGATTCAAATTATGGGAGGACCGCAGCACATTGCCGCATGGATCGCCGGAGCAGTTCTTGCCTTGATTGATGGATTGATCTGGGCGGAACTTGGCGCCGCAATGCCCCGCGCCGGAGGAAGTTACGTTTTTCTCCGTGAAGCGTACGGGAAAAAATTCGGGAAATTGATGGCGTTCCTTTTTATCTGGCAAACAATGATCCAGGCGCCGCTGGTGATCGCTTCAGGATCAATCGGATTTGCACAATACCTTTCCTACATCATCCCGCTGGATGATGTCACACGCAGAGTTGCTTCGGGTACACTTGTTATTACTCTCACAATCATCCTCTACCGCAGAATCTCGACCATCGGAAAAATCTCCGTGATGCTGTGGATCGGCGTGCTCGGAACGCTGGCGTGGTTTATTTTCGGCGGACTCTCGCATTTTGATGCAAAACTTGCATTCGATTATCCCGAAGGAGCGTGGGATTTTACATGGGCGTTCTGGGTTGCGCTCGGACAAGGGACTGTTCAAACAATGTATTCGTATCTCGGATATTACAACGTCAATCATCTTGGCGGAGAGATCCGCGAACCGGAAAAGATCATTCCGAAAGCCATTTTTATTTCAATCATCGGTATCGCAATCCTTTATCTTGCAATGCAGTTCGCTGTTATCGGCGTAATTCCTTGGCAGGAAGCACAGCACTCACAATTTATCGTCAGCACATTGATCGAGCGATTGTATGGTACTGCCGCAGCAACATTGGCAACCGTTTTGGTATTGTGGATCGCGTTTGCCTCTCTGTTTGCGGTGATGCTTGGTTATTCCCGCATTCCGTATGCGGCGGCATTGGACGGAAATTTCTTTGCCGTAATGGGGAGAGTTCATCCGACAAAAAACTTCCCGCATATTGCACTGTTATGGCTGGGCGGTGCGGCGTTTGTCTTCAGTTTGCTCTTCAAAATGGCAGATGTTATCCGTGCCATCCTTGCAATGCGCATTCTTGTGCAATTTATCGGCGGCGCAGTTGGTGTGATGTTGTTACGAAAGGCGCTCGGATCGGGTCATATCCCATTTAAAATGTGGTTCTATCCCTTACCTGCTGTCGTGGCAATTGTACTCTGGGCGTCGATATTGCTCTCTACCGGACTTGATTATGCATTCGGCGGAATTATTGCTTCATCCTTAGGAGTAATTGTTTTCCTGATTCGCGCAAAGATCAGAAAAGAATGGCCGTTTGAAGTGATCGATCGGAAGTTATAGACATTGTATCTGTTGTTCTCTTTAAAATTGAAAGCCGTTTATTACTTTTAATTGAATTGTACGCTTATGATGTAGAACAATCAAACAAAAGAGTGCTTGACTATAAAAACGTGATTTATTACTTTACGCCTATTAAGATTTGAAAACTACTACTTACAGTCTTTAGGAGATTCTTAAACAACAGTAACTAACACAGCAAAATAATCTGATGCAGATTTCTGCATTGTTCTTACACGAAAACTGGTAATTTTCAATATCGCAAAAATGAACAAGGAAGTTGCCTCTTTTTGTTTCTTGACAGTACCCACAGTCTTTCTTACTTTATTGCTATACAAAACTAAACACGGATGAGATAATTGAATTTTGAGATAATTTCTGAAATTAAAAACATTGAAACCATAGCTGTTGAGAATGGGATACGTGAAATTGAAAGACTACGAAAATATTACGGCTCAGGACATTGGAGAAAATTGAAGGGAATTTCAAAAGTAAGTTTTTCTAATGGAACATCCGCCACAGTTGAACTACATTGGTACGAAGCGCATGGTATAGGAAAAAGAGATATAAAAATTAAACGAATTTTAGGATAACACTATGACTATTCAATATGTAATGTGTATAAAAAATGATGGTTATGCAGCATCTCTCGAAGTACGAAAAATTTATCAGGCAATAAGCGATACTGATAGCGCAGAAAAAAAAATGATCCGCGTTATTGACGAATCGGGAGAAGATTATTTGTTTCCAGAAGAATTTTTTGTTCCTATTCAAATTCCTAAGAATGCTGAGCGAATATTTGCTGCGGTATAACAATTGCACCGGCCACCACACGATACATTCTATAACTCGACTGCAATGGTAAGGGTTTTTAAGGTTACACGATTTACAAATATTTTTAACAACTAAAAGAGCAACTATCGAGATAAACTAAAAATAATTTGATGCAGATTTCTGCATTGTTCTTCCGTGAAAACTGGTAATTTTCAAAAAAAGAGAGAACAGGCAAGGAAGCTGCGTCCAGCAATGGACGCACTTTCTTATGTCTTCTCTTTTAGGTATACCAGTACCTCACGGAAGGACGTAACGGAAGTTGCGTCCTTTTTGTTTTAAAAAAACGACGCGTTAAAGATTGAAATACAATCCAACCCGCTGGAATGGAATTAATAAACATTGGCGGGGAAATTAATAGTTAGAAACACACAAATTACTTATGGCATAATTACACAAGTTAGGCATTTGCTTAACGGCAGCGTGCGAACTCCTAACTTTAATATATCAAACGTTGCCAAACATTAAAGTTAGGAGTTGTTATGAAAAAAGCAGCCTTAGTTATTGTGGTTCTGTTCTCTGCGAGTTATGCTGTTGCTCAAACAAGAACGGCAATACTGTTAAACTCAGGGTTAAACTTTCCATCATCGTCAGAATATTTTTCTGACTATTGGGGTGCAAGTTACAACTTAGGTGCAGGGGTTGAAATATATCTCAATCCTCAATTATCGCTTGTGGGTTATATTGACTATAACAATTTCTCCTTTGATGCTGAGAAAGTAATTCAAGAGTTAAAATATTCAACCCAAGGAATTACCACTTCAGGAGGTAATATAAACATTCTAAATTTAAGCGTTAATATAAAAAACCGCTTCATTCAACAAACTCCTCAAAAAGTATTCTTCTATATATTGGGTGGTATTGGTTATGCTAATGTTTCAGTTTCTGAATTAACTGTTACAGATAGTCGAAATGTAGGTACCTTAAGCAGTGAATCCATTGGCACATTTTCACTAAATATTGGATTGGGTGGTGAGTTTGTAGTTTCTTCAACAGTTTCAATTTTTGCAGACGCAAGATATGTTTTTGGTTTTACTAACGGAAGTATTCTCAAGTATACTAATCCTGATAATGTTAATAGCAGAGATTTAGATAAAGAGGGAGCATATGTTCTGAAAAATAATACAAACTATATTCCTATAAGAGTAGGGGTTTGTTATAATCTACCGTAACAATTCAATAAGCAAATGCCTGCTGCTTCTTCAATGCGGTCGGTTGTTTGTTCTTTAAGTTAGGTTGACAAAACTAAGTTGCTCTTTAATGTAGGTTACAATAAAAAAATATTCTTTAAATCATAAGCAGTTGTTTTTAAAGCTGCATCGCTATGTTGGGCGGCGGCTTAAAAACAACGCCGTTGTACAAAACAAACAAAAGGAGTTAGTCAATGGAACCAAGACAGAGTTACTTCACAAAATTACTTCAAATAAAAGTATTATTACTTCTCATTCCAATAGCTTTCTTGAATTATGGTTGCGGGGTTGCACTTAATTTGGCAAGCGCTCAAATTGGACACCAAATTAGGAAAGGAATTGATGAATCTAAGCCAATAGTAGCAACTAGTTACCAAACTGATATAAATACTCTGGCAAGCCTAATAGAAACTGAAGCTAAGAATACGATAGATAATTCTGAAGTAGTTTTAAAATTCGTAAAAACAAAAGATGAACCATCTCTTAGAATAATGGAAATAAGAACTCTAAAAGGGTCTGTTATAACAATTAACATAACAGAGGAAAAGCCTATAGATGGATTGTCAATTACCTTAATTGAAATTTATTCTCAAATTAAGGAGGATGGTGTTCTTGGGTGGACACGAGCCGATGTTTCAACCGGAGCGCCATTTAACGAAATAATTGGTAAAATTCGCAATAAGGCAAAAGCAAGTCGCATTAAAATTGTCAGCGACACAGTGAAACAGGGATTAATTTATGATTAATGCACTGCATATAAAGTAGATTTTGCAATAAATAAAATTTATGAAAGGATATAACTATGTGGCGCATTACTTTTATATTTATGGTTACAGTTCTTTGGTGCTCGAATTTATTTAGCCAAGAACAAAAAGTTTTTCAAAAGGGAAATGTTCTTCTAACAGGAAGTGTTGCACCAGTAGGTTTACTTGGTGTTGCTTATTATGGAGGAGTTGAATATGCAGTAATTGATAAGATTGCTGTTGGAGGAATTTTGGGACATTATTCATATAAAGAACTTTTATACGGGGGTACATTCCTTGAATGGGAACGGGAGGTTTCCTATCTTCAAATCATTGCAACAGCATCGTACCACGTACAACTTGATGCTGTTCCAAATCTTGATTTACATGCGTCGGGATACTTTGGTTATGCTGTAGCAGACGTTAGTGGCCGCTTTATAAAGGGTGCACAAGGCCCAGAGCCAATTTTTAAAGCGGATGCTCTTATAGACGGAATATTTATTGGAGGAAGATATTTTCTTTCAGAGAATTTTGCTCTTTATGGAGCTATTGGTGTAGGTTTAGGCAATTTACTAATTGGATTAACTTTGAAGTTATAACATCAGAACTACCCCAATCCCTTCAACCCGGCAACAACATTACAAGCACGGTTGAAGAAGATTCACGGTTACAAACTTGTTGCTCAAACGATTAATCAATTACGATCTAAAAAACATGCTAAGTTACGGCTTGTCGCTTAAAACTATTTACACAACTATTGACTATGTCTCTAAAAAAAGGAGTCCGAAATGAAAATCTCTATACAAAAGCGAAAATGTGAACTTACTATTTCGCATTCTCTTTTGGTTATTTTGGTGTTATATTTTTTGTCTTCAACATTAATTGTTGCCCAAACAAAGGGACAATTTTACCCAATAATTCAAGAAAATTCACAAGTTCAACTGAAAATGCCCGAAGTAGATAGAACACTTGATTCAGATAATGATACGGGTAAAAAAAATCTAACTCGCCTTCAGAATGAATCTATTTTGGGGTGGCAAAATATAATGACTGAGGATTTTGAAGGTGATTTTCCTTCTTCCGGCTGGCAAGCGTTTGCTTCTTCTGGATATACTGATGCTTATTGGGATGATGCACAATGTAAACCTAATAATGGCGGTTGGAGTGCATTCTGCGCCGATAAGGGGTCGCAATCAGTTTCTTGTGGGCAATTTTATCCGAATAATATGAATGCCTGGATGATATATGGTCCATTTGATCTGAGCAATGCTGCTGATGCCAAATTGCTCTACTATTATTGGAACAAATC
>Ga0209516_1000192_pt1 | contig 15946 bp, 8 predicted proteins | sample Napbiome12C3dose_FD_187716 | JGI IMG/M metagenome (GOLD analysis project Ga0209516, IMG submission 187716) | Groundwater microbial communities from S. Glens Falls, New York, USA - Naphthalene biodegradation metagenome 12C3dose (SPAdes) (version 2) ... | reverse complement strand
GAGTCGATGGTGGTCCGAAAGTGGTTGGTCCCCCGCGTCATGTCCGCCTGAAATATATAATATGGTTTCACCCGAATGCGCAAGAGTCCTTGCATCAAGCGCCTCATAACCTGGGGGTTATCATTGACGCCACGAAGAAGCACGGTTTGGCAACCCAAGGGGATGCCGGCGTCGGCCAAACGCCCGCAAGCCAGGGCAGCCTCCGGGGTCAACTCGTCGGGGTGATTAAAATGGGTGTTGAGGTAGAGGGGGTGATAGCGTTTGAGGATGGCAACCAAGGATCTGGTCACCCGCATGGGCAGGACACAGGGCACCCGGCTGCCGATACGAATGATCTCGACGGTGGGAATGGCGCGCACGGCGGCCAACAACTGGTCGAGGCGCTCATCCGGCAAGAGCAGCGGGTCACCTCCCGAGATCAGGACATCACGGATGGCCGGGGTCCGGCGGATATACTCCAGCCCCGCCCGGATCGTCTCCTCATTGATGACCATCCGCTTGGTGCCGACCTTGCGCTTGCGAGTGCAGAACCGGCAGTACATGGCGCACTGGCCATGGACCAGGAACAGCACCCGATCCGGATACTTATGAATCAGATTGGGGACCGGGCTCAAATCCTCTTCAGCCAAGGGGTCTTCAACACAGACCGTGTCGGTGAGTTCTCGCGGATCAGGCACCGCCTGCCGCCACAGGGGATCGTTTTCCTCCTTGATCAACCCTAAGTAGTAGGGGTTGATCAGCATGGGATAACGCTGAACCACCTCGTCCAACCCTGCACTGACGCCGGGAAACCTGGCTGCCAGTTGGTCAGGATGCACCAGGCTTCTTTTAAGGAGGTGTTGCCACATGCCCATCGATTTTTCCGATCGCTCTCCAGGTTGAAATTTGCCACCAGGCCATTCCGGTCCTGTTGGACCACCGTCAAGCCACAAAGGAAGCTCAGTGTCGCTTGCCAAATCAAAGCAAAAGGCAGGCCGTCATTTGAGGCCAATCCCTCATCGATAAAAAGGGTTGTTGAGCCGGCTTAGGATAGCGTATGCTTATTGAAAATTGTGCGGAGAGTAAACCACTTTCCCTGAAAAAGATATTTTTTTGTGGGCCGCGTCAACGCCCCGGCCGCACAGACCAGGGAAAACTCCCTAGGCAATCAATCCCTTCAGGCAGAGATCGACAGGCTATCCCCCCGCCATCTCGGCGAGGCCGCGGCAAACGAAACAAAACGACGACAAGGCCCCACATGCCCCAACACAACTACGGCTTCGCCTACGACGAGTACGGGAACACCAAGGCCATTCTGGTTTACCAACGCGGCTTCGGCGTGTTCGGCAACAGCTACACCTGCAAGGGCACCGCCTTTACCCAAGACGAACGGGAGAGCCTCGACGTTGACGGCTCGGCACCACCCACGATCCGCACCCTGGAAGAGCAAATCGCGAACTCGGTGCAGAAGGTCAATGCCAAGGAGAGCGACATCGAGAAATTCATCTACCTCCGCGCCCTCTTCGACCGTAACGTCACCTTGGCCCATGCCGTCATTGCCTCGGATGTGGCCCGCTATATGCGGATCATCTACACCCCCATCGTGGGCCTCGCTTGCCAGAACTACTCGTCGATGTTCCGCCAGGCCAACGGTCTGCACTTTTATCCGGGCAATATCGACAAGGCCGAGAGCATCCTCCGCCAATTCACCCATCGTGACATCCGGGTGGCGGTGGTCACCGACAACCAAGGGATTCTCGGCATCGGTGACCAAGGGGCCGGCGGCATTGCCATCTGTCTCGGCAAATTGATGCTCTACACCCAAGGGGCCGGCATCGCACCGTGGCACTGCCTCCCCATCTCCCTCGACGTTGGCACCGACAACCATGCCTTGTTGGCTGACGGTGAGTACCTGGGCTGGAGACACGAGCGTCTCAAGGGTGATGCCTATATCGATTTCATCAAGCGCTTCGCTCGGGCCTTCCGCGAAGTGTTCCCCAATGCCCTCTGCCAATGGGAGGACTTTTCCAAGCAAAACGCCTTTGCCATCCGAGACAGCTATCTCCATGACCTGATCTCGTTTAATGATGACATCCAGGGGACAGGAGCCATCACCCTGGCCGGGATCTACTCGGCCATGAGGATCAAAGGTGAATCTCTCGCCGATCAGATCTACTTGATCCATGGGGCCGGGGCCGGCGGGGTTGGCATTGCCGAACAGATCGACGTCGCCTTGATCGAGGCGGGGCTTACCCCCGAGGAGGCGAGGGCGAGGATATTCACCATGGACAGCCATGGTCTGGTCACCACGGCCGGTCCCCTGGAGCCTTACAAAAAAAAGTTTGCCAAGGACCCGACTGAGCTCGCCTGGCTTCACGAAGATCGGGACAGAACCCTGCTGAATGTCATTAAAGAGGCCAAGGTAACAGTGTTGATCGGCACCTCCGGCCAGCACGGTTGCTTTACGCGCGAGATCGTGGCCGCCATGCAGGCCAACAGCGCTCGTCCGGTGATCCTGCCGCTCAGCAACCCCACCGCCATGAGCGAGGCCGTGCCCAAGGATCTCTACGAGTGGACAAACGGCCAAGCGCTGGTTGCCACCGGCAGTCCCTTTGCCCCTGTTCTCCATCAAGGGAAGCACATCCGCATTGGCCAATGCAACAACGTCTTTGTCTTTCCTGGGGTGGGGTTGGGGGTATTGGCCTCCGGCGCCAAGGAGGTCCTGCCCGCCTTTTTCACCGCTGCGGCCAAGACCGTGTCGGAACAGGTTTCAGAGAGCGACCTCAAGAATGGCATCCTGTTCCCGGCGATTGAGAAATTAAATGAGGTAAGCTTGCAGGTGGCCTTCGCCGTTGGGGAGACCGCAATCAAGAAGGGGGTAAGTGGGCCTTGCGTCTTCAGCACCTTCCAACACCGTAATGACTACAACCGGCTGCGGGAGTTGATCACCAAGATGCGTTGGCGACCAGTCTACCTACCGCTTATCCCCATGTAAGGGAGAGAGGTCAAGCACCTGCTCAAGGTCCTTAAGCCGTCCATTTTCGATCAATACCCCTTCCTCCGCCAGCAGCGCCAGTTTCTTGAGCACCAGCTCACCCTCCCGAGCCCCGGCAAAACCGCCTATGGTGTAATCGCTCTTGATGACTCGGTGGCAGGGCACTGCCGGGGCAAAGGGATTTCGCTTCAGTGCCTGCCCCACTGCCTGATAGCTACGGCAGCCAACAGCCCGGGCCAAGCCCTGATAGGTCATCACCCTCCCTTTCGGAATTTGGGACACAACCTGATAAACATGGCGCTGAAAGGGGGTGATTCCTTGCTCCATCAGCGCCATGGTCTGATGCTCATCATCCATTTTTCTCACAGGGTGACTTCTCGTCACTGCCGTTTCTCTCGATATTGTCCTTAATCGTCGTCATGATCTCTACCCCCATCTGCAAATGGTTGGCTGTGAATTTGCAAAAAATCTCCTTGGCACTGTCCTTACTCTTGATCCCCCCCTTGCGCAACGGTAGGTCCGAGACCAACATAATGGCCCCGGTCGGGACGTTTAGGGCATAGCCCACGGAGAACAGGGTGGCGATCTCCATGTCAATGGCCAAGATCCGGTGTTTGAGGATATAATCAATGAACTCCTGATCAAACTCCCACATCCGGTAATCCGTGGTCAACAGAATACCGTTTTTCGGCTTCTTCCCAGTTCTCTCGGCAATGACCTCTTCACATATCCGGTTAATCCAAAAACCCGGTTGCGCGGGTACATCCTTGGGCAGGTAGTGCTGACTCGTCCCTTCATCCCGAATGCTGGCCGTGGGGATGATCATATCACCCACCTCCAAATAATCGGCAATGCCACCACACATCCCCAGCATGATGACACACTCCAGTTTATCCAAAAACGAGAGACAGTGCATGATGATGCCTGATGACGGTGACCCAACCCCGTAATTGATGATCGAAATCCCGGAGTGCGGATCATGGACCACATCCCAATATCCAGACTTGATGGGGGCTCCGGTCTTCTCGGAAAAATCTTGTACATAGCGGGGAAAATTGCACAACAGGATATACGGACCAAACTCTTCCACAGATGAACCGGTATAGCGTTCCAGGGTATTTCTGGCGTAGCTGTCAGGACGAAGTGATGTTGAAGTCATGGATGCACAGGATAAGGCAAAATTATGATATTGAGGGAGTCACCAAGAGGAGGTCAATTAGCAGGCTTTCACTGAGCAAGCTCATCTTCTATAAAGCCGTTGGAGTATATCTCATCTCCTCGTTGAATGACACAGAGAAAATGCATCTCCGCGAAACCGCATTGACCTCACTACGATTATGCATTATTTATGTGCCAATGAAACTTGATGGTCCCTTCAAAAATAAACTTACCATTCTTGTAGTGGTCTCTGCGTTGCTGCTCGTTACCTACCTCATCACTGTCCGATCCGCCAGCACGTGACGACTCCCATCAGCAGTTCCCCAGTCTGGGGAGCACAACACCAAGCAGAGCACCACTCGCCCCTAACCATTGTCCACACTCTTTAAAAGGAACCCACGATGCCCTCTGATGCCTGTCTCAAATATGCCGAAGAAGAACATTTCTGCCCCCATTGCCATACCCGTTTGAGTTGTTGCACCACTCCTCCCTTTCATGTTGGCGATGGATTGGGCTGGGGCAGTGATGTCTTTTTTATCTGTCTGAACGACGACTGCCTGCTCTTCCAAAATGGCTGGAAGCATGTTGAAGAGCAATACGGGCAAAGGGCCTCTTTTCGCTACATGATGCTGCCCGGCGAAAAAGAGGGGGGGCCGATGATGGTCGGCAGCCAAACCGCCTTTACCGGTTGCGCCCTCGACACCGAAGCCGTAAAGGCCAAGAGCAGCAGATACCAGCAGGAACAAGCAGCGATCGAGCAGCTGAAGACCTGCGTGGCAGAGAAAAATCTTGATCCGGTTCTCTTTCTCATCACCGATGAAGAAGCTAACTTGGAAAGCCGCCATAAGGCATGTGAGCTCCTGACTGAGCTGTGCGATATCCGATGCATTGATCCAATCCGCAATCACACCTTCCGGCATACTGAAATCGGCCAATTGGCGAATATTGCCATAGCAACAATCCTCAAAAATACCTTCCAACGGGAGTGCCCACACTGCTCTGAAATCATCAAGGCCCAGGCCCAAAGCTGCAAGCATTGCGGCAAGTAATTTTTGATAGCCCACTCGTAAATATCCTTGCCAACTCTAGGATGATACTGTATATTCTCAAAAATTGATTGCCGGAAGGCAGTCAATAATCATGGTGGGCGTAGCTCAGTTGGTTAGAGCGTCGGGTTGTGGTCCCGAAGGTCGTCGGTTCGATCCCGACCGTTCACCCCATAAAAATTATAAGGGTTACAAGTATATTGCTTGTAACCCTTTTTTTTATTTTTAATGTACGATCTGTTGCACCCCATTGTGCAAACAGACCATCACTCTCCAACGCACACACCTTCACGCTTACGCCTGTCGGATATACGTCGCAGCGTTCCGTGCAAGTACTGGGCTTTGACGATGTTTGCCGCCTTACCCCGCGCTACGCCGCCTCATCCGCTTCCTGTTCGTCAGGCCAGCGCATTGCCTTCGGCTTCCTCCAGATTCGCAGTCGCCCGCGACACCCTTGCCGTTCGGCTAACACTTCCCCTTGCCGGGCGTGTAGGGGACTTACACCCCCAAGTTTGTGCGCCCTGCCGGGCGCACAAAAAAAAAGGTCCTTTACCAAATGAGGTAAAGGACCTTTAAAAAAAAATTCGGCGGCGACCTACTCTCCCACCAAGTCACCTTGGCAGTACCATCGGCGCTGAAGAGCTTAACTTCCGTGTTCGGAATGGGAACGGGTGTGTCCTCTTCGCTATGACCACCGAAAACTTAAATCGAAGATTTAAGTTTCACGGATTGTTTTGTTATCCGTGAAAACTTGATGTAACTTTTCACGGATTGATGTGTCACCGTGAAAAGTTCATAAACATATTGGGTACCTTTACGACCATATCAATGGTCAATAAAAGACTAATAGGTTTCTGTTTTCGGACTATATAAAAATTCCGATAACTGAATAGCATATCTTTAGTTTGTTTTGTACTTCAACTTTCAATCATAAAAAAATTATGGCCAAGCCTCACGGCTGATTAGTACCAGTTAGCTCCATGCATTACTGCACTTCCACACCTGGCCTATCGACGTCGTAGTCTTCGACGAGCCTTCAGGTGGCTTACACCACGGGATATCTTATCTTAGGGTGGGCTTCCCGCTTAGATGCTTTCAGCGGTTATCCCTTCCGAACGTAGCTACCCTGCTATGCCTCTGGCGAAACAACAGGAACACCAGCGGTTCGTCCATCCCGGTCCTCTCGTACTAGGGACAGCTCCCTTCAAATATCCTACGCCCGCAACAGATAAGGACCAAACTGTCTCACGACGTTTTAAACCCAGCTCACGTACCGCTTTAATTGGCGAACAGCCAAACCCTTGGGACCTGCTCCAGCCCCAGGATGCGATGAGCCGACATCGAGGTGCCAAACCTCCCCGTCGATATGGACTCTTGGGGGAGATAAGCCTGTTATCCCCGGCGTACCTTTTATCCGTTGAGCGACGACCCTTCCATGCGGAATCGCCGGATCACTAAGACCTACTTTCGTACCTGCTCGACTTGTCAGTCTCGCAGTCAAGCTCCCTTATGCCTTTACACTCTTCGGCTGGTTTCCAATCAGCCTGAGGGAACCATCGCGCGCCTCCGTTACTCTTTAGGAGGCGACCGCCCCAGTCAAACTACCCACCAGACAATGTCCCTGACCCGGATTACGGGTCTAGGTTAGTATTCTAAGATAATCAGGGTGGTATTTCAAGGTTGACTCCACCGAAACTAGCGTTCCGGCTTCAACGTCTCCCACCTATCCTACACAAACTAGCTCAAAATACAATGCCAAGCTATAGTAAAGGTGCACGGGGTCTTTCTGTCTAGTTGCGGGTAATCGGCATCTTCACCGATGATACAGTTTCGCTGAGTCCCTGGTTGAGACAGTGGGGAAATCGTTACGCCATTCGTGCAGGTCGGAACTTACCCGACAAGGAATTTCGCTACCTTAGGACCGTTATAGTTACGGCCGCCGTTTACCGGGGCTTCGGTTCGTTGCTTCGGGTTGCCCCTAACAAGTCCCCTTAACCTTCCGGCACCGGGCAGGCGTCAGACCCTATACTGCGTCTTTCGACTTAGCAGAGTCCTGTGTTTTTAGTAAACAGTCGCTCCCCCCATTTCACTGCAACCTCCTTAAGCTCCGCGTGCGAATCGCTTCACCAAAGGAGGCACACCTTCTCCCGAAGTTACGGTGTTATTTTGCCGAGTTCCTTAACCAGAGTTCTCTCAAGCGCCTTAGGATTCTCTCCCTACCCACCTGTGTCGGTTTACGGTACGGTTACTCTATTATCTCACTACGAGGCTTTTCCTGGCAGCATGGGATCAACCACTTTGCGGGGCTTACGCCCCTTCGTCATCACGTCTCGATGTTATACAGGGTCCCGGATTTGCCTAAGTCCCCCACCTACACGCTTAAACCTGGTATTCCAACACCAGGATGGTCTACCCTTCTGCGTCCCCCCTTCGCTCAAACGATAATAAAGCAGTACAGGAATATTAACCTGTTTCCCATCAACTACGCCTCTCGGCCTCGCCTTAGGGACCGACTAACCCTGAGCAGATTAACTTGACTACAGGAAACCTTAGGTTTTCGGCGACAAGGTTTCTCACCTTGTTTTTCGCTACTCGTGTCAGCATAAGCTCTTGTAGTTCCTCCAGCGCTTCTTACGATACACCTTCTACGGTTACTACAATGTTCTCCTACCACTCTAAAATCCGAAGATTTTAAAATCCGTAGCTTCGGTAGCATGCTTAAGCCCCGTTGAATTTTCGGCGCAGCCCCACTCGACCAGTGAGCTATTACGCTTTCTTTAAAGGATTGCTGCTTCTAAGCCAACCTCCTGGTTGTCTGGGCAGTTCCACCTCCTTTTCCACTTAGCATGCATTTGGGGACCTTAGCTGACGATCTGGGCTATTTCCCTCTCGACCACGGAACTTATCTCCCGTAGTCTGACTCCCGAGATATAACTTGACGGTATTCGGAGTTTGGTTGGGTTTGGTAATCCGGTGGGACCCCTAGTCCATTCAGTGCTCTACCTCCGTCAGTAAACTCTCGAGGCTATACCTAAATATATTTCGGAGAAAACCAGCTATCACCGAGTTTGATTAGCCTTTCACTCCTATCCACAGCTCATCAGAGCAGTTTTCAACCTACACCTGTTCGGGCCTCCACGAAGTGTTACCTTCGCTTCACCCTGGCCATGGATAGATCACTCGGCTTCGGGTCTACCACATACAACTAAACGCCCTATTAAGACTCGCTTTCGCTCCGGCTACACCTCACGGCTTAACCTCGCTGCATATGGTAACTCGCTGACTCATTATGCAAAAGGCACGCGGTCACACCGTCATTGCTGACATGGTGCTCCCACTGCTTGTAAGCGGACGGTTTCAGGTTCTATTTCACTCGGGTCCCCCCGTACTTTTCACCTTTCCCTCACGGTACTGGTTCACTATCGGTCATCAGGTAGTATTTAGCTTTGGAAGATGGTCCTCCCAGATTCCCACGAGGTTTCACGTGCCCCGTGGTACTCGGGTGCCTTATTGGAGGGCCATATATTTCGCTTACAGGGCTTTCACCTTCTGTGACCAGCCTTTCCAGACTGTTCAGCTATATATGACTTTTGTAACTCCATGCGCCGACTGTAATCGACACCATAAGGTCCCACAACCCCGTATATACAACGCTTACAGGCTTACATACATACGGTTTGAGCTCCTCCCGTTTCGCTCGCCGCTACTTCGGGAATCGTTTTTACTTTCCTTTCCTGAGGGTACTAAGATGTTTCAGTTCCCCTCGTTCGCCTCATGGACCTATGTATTCAGTCCATGATGACTGAGTTTTACCCCAGCCGGGTTTCCCCATTCGGAATCCTCCGGATCAAAGCCTGTTAGCGGCTCCCCGAAGCTTATCGCAGCTTTCCACGTCCTTCTTCGCCTCCTGATACCAAGGCATCCGCCGTCCGCCCTTAGTAGCTTGGCCATAAACTTGTTTTTTTATGAAAAAAAAGCTCGGTTCAAACTAAACTAAAGATCTAGTATCTTATTTTCTATGCTATTCAATTATCAAAGATCATTCCAACCATCACTCAATGGCCGTTGAGTTAAAAACTCAAAGTCAAACGCTATTACTAACGCCCAACTCTCAATCTTTACCCCTTACTTCTCTTATGCCCACCATCTTTCTCAATGGTGGAGGTGAACGGGATCGAACCGATGACCTCCTGCGTGCAAGGCAGGCGCTCTCCCAGCTGAGCTACACCCCCAATCTTCATTGAATTACGAATTATCAATTACGAATTACGAATTATCAAATCGTAATTAAATTCTCTTCTTCCGTAATTCGTAATTCCTAATTCTCAATTCGGTTGGTGGGCCTAACTGGACTTGAACCAGTGACCTCACGCTTATCAGGCGTGCGCTCTAACCAGAACTGAGCTATAGGCCCGTTCTCAACTTCTTCTAAAAGATCGTCTCGGCTGTATCTCTTCACCAGTCGATCTCTCAAAACTAAATAGCAAAATAACGTCCGTTGACCTGGTTAGATCACTCTGTTACCAGAGTGTATCTTCCTTTTAAAGGAGGTGATCCAGCCGCAGGTTCCCCTACGGCTACCTTGTTACGACTTCACCCCAATTACCAGCCATACCTTGGGCGCCTGCCTCCCTTGCGGGTTAGCCCAACGCCTTCTGGTACAACCGACTCTCGTGGTGTGACGGGCGGTGTGTACAAGGCCCGGGAACGTATTCACCGTGGCATTCTGATCCACGATTACTAGCGATTCCAACTTCATGGAGTCGAGTTGCAGACTCCAATCCGGACTGAGACCGGCTTTATGGGATTCGCTCCACATCGCTGTGTCGCTGCCCTTTGTACCGGCCATTGTAGTACGTGTGTAGCCCTGGTCATAAAGGCCATGAGGACTTGACGTCATCCCCACCTTCCTCCGGTTTGACACCGGCAGTCCCTCTAGAGTGCCCAACTTAATGATGGCAACTAAAGGCGGGGGTTGCGCTCGTTGCGGGACTTAACCCAACATCTCACGACACGAGCTGACGACAGCCATGCAGCACCTGTCTCCAAGCTCCTCTGTGAAGAGGCACTTAACTATTTCTAGAAAATTCTCGGGATGTCAAGACCAGGTAAGGTTCTGCGCGTTGCGTCGAATTAAACCACATACTCCACCGCTTGTGCGGGCCCCCGTCAATTCCTTTGAGTTTTAATCTTGCGACCGTACTCCCCAGGCGGATAACTTAATGCGTTAGCTGCGGCACAGAAGGGGTCAACACCCTCTATACCTAGTTATCATCGTTTACAGCTGTGGACTACCAGGGTATCTAATCCTGTTTGCTACCCACGCTTTCGCGCCTCAGCGTCAGTATTGGTCCAGAAAGTCGCCTTCGCCACCGGTATTCCTCCCGATATCTACGAATTTCACCTCTACACCGGGAATTCCACTTTCCTCTCCCATACTCAAGTCTTACAGTTCCAGATGCACTTCCACGGTTGAGCCGTGGGCTTTCACATCTGGCTTATAAAACCGCCTACGCGCCCTTTACGCCCAGTAAATCCGAACAACGCTTGCACCCTCCGTATTACCGCGGCTGCTGGCACGGAGTTAGCCGGTGCTTCCTTTGGTGGTACCGTCAAATACCATGGATATTAGCCATGATACACTTCTTCCCACCTGACAGGGCTTTACAACCCGAAGGCCTTCTTCACCCACGCGGCGTCGCTGCGTCAGGGTTTCCCCCATTGCGCAATATTCCTCACTGCTGCCTCCCGTAGGAGTCTGGTCCGTGTTCCAGTTCCAGTGTGGCGGATCATCCTCTCAGACCCGCTAACCATCGTAGCCTAGGTAGGCCTTTACCCTACCTACTAGCTAATGGTACGCAGACTCATCCCTATACAGTAACTTTCATGAAGAGGTCACCTTTCCTCCCTCCTGCTCGCGCAAGAAAAAGTGTATCCGGTATTAGCAATCCTTTCGAATTGTTATCCCAAATACAGGGGTAGATTATCTACGCGTTACTCACCCGTGCGCCACTCTACCGGGGGACCGAAGTCCCCTTTCGCGTTCGACTTGCATGTGTTAAGCACGCCGCCAGCGTTCGTTCTGAGCCAGGATCAAACTCTCCAGTTTAAATCCTTCTCACCGATTAAATCGGTTACTTGTCTTTCTTAAAACTCTTTGCTTCGGCCCGTTATTTTGCTATTCAGTTTTCAAAGATCGTCCGGCTATTCCCTTCAGCCACCCAGGCTCGTTCGCCCGGGCATCCCGACTTTATACTCAATCTCTCGCTGCCAGTCAATACTTATTTTTAATCTTTTTCTCAACAACCAGAGCAACTTGGCTCCCGGTCAGGAGGCGGCAATCTAGCCTACTACCTCCCCCTTGTCAATCCCTTTTCTTTGCCCCACTTCTCCTTTTTTCTATCTCCCTTCCATTACGATACTTTTTGCGACGAGACAGGTAACCCTACCCCCATCGCTATTATCTATATATATAGTAAAGATCCGATCCCAAACAAATAACCAATCGTCAGTCAGCGCTTTAGGGGCACCCCCACCCTTACGCCATTGATCTTCTCATATGTAGTCCCAGTTTCAACACCCCCCCATACAACAACGAGCAAATATCGCCTCGTTTTCAGTGTCCTTTCGAACGCCATGGTGACGCTTTCTGTGGACGAGCCCCCTTACCGACAAGGATCGTCGCCCGATTACCCCGACAAAATAGTTTTATCGGATGCTGCACGATTCAACTGCGCACTTTCACCCACGACACGGCCAATTCGCGCAAGTACAGGGTGTAATCACGCTAAATCGTGAAAGTAAAGCCGTCATTCAGCTCTAAACTAATTGATTTAATATCCCTGCTTTGTAGTAGTCGATTTCGACCTAACAATCTAACATCATGCATCAAAACTTCTTGACATTTTTAGAGCTCAACCAGTGGCTCACTCATTGCAATTTGAAACAAAAATGAATCGTCATTCATAATTGCCAAACCCGTTGTGAAACGGGGACGGAAAGCCACGGGTCCATCATTCGGATAGCCGGGTTGCCTCTCAAGTAGAAGGCACCCGGCTTTTTTAATGCCCACTTGCCCCTTACCATAGCACTACGAGCTTAAACACCGGGAGGTGCCGACCAAGTATCCAGCCACATAGCACTACACTGTTATCCAGCAATCCGCATCGTGTCACAAGAACGATTGTCGCACAGACTAAAATGTAGAACGAGGCTACCATGAAAAAGATTCTTGTCGTTGTCACCCTCCTCATCTCGATGCTCAACGGACATGCCAAGGCTGCGGTCATAGACGCCCCTCACAATGAAAGCTTTGCCGTCACCTGCACTACCTGCCATAACTACTCTCTGTGGTGGGAACTCTCACCATTATCGAGTCTCCCCGACTATAAGGACAAGATCAATGCCCTGTGCGGCAGGTGTCATGATGGCACCACTCCAGACTATCCCACCATGAAGGCTCACTCCAGCGTCATCCTGGAGTCAGCCCGCACTGCGTGGCTAACGGCCTGCACAGACTGCCATGACCCACACCTCCAGTCACAGTTGAACTGGTCCGGCACCACGACCCCACCCTATCTGGTCACCGCGACCATCTCCGGTGCTGTCAGTTACGACAGTAACCTCAAGCAGACCACGATCCCCTATGCCAGCGCCACGACCAACCCGAACTGGCCGGCGGCAGGGGACCTTGTCACTGATCAAGACTGGAGCAACAAGAGCCCGGCCAACCCAGACCGCGGCCTGATCCTGGTGCACGACACCACGACCAAGTCAAACACCTTCACCATTGTTTCGGCCACAGCAACCGAAATAGTGGTCAAAGGGGAATTGAAAGAGTCGGAGATCGACCCAAACTACATCGACCCGACAACCAACATCAAAAACCCCGCCACCTGTACTTCCATCGGCCTGATCTACGGGCAGCTGATCAAATCCACAATCAAATGGCAGTACATGGGTGAACCAACCGCGCGGGAGCGGCAGGTCAAATTTTTCGACCCTACCCTACTCTATTCCGACACCTTGGTTGGCGGCTATACGACCAGTGCCGCCGTCAGCGGCTCTTCCCGCCAGGGCATTTGTCAGTCATGCCATCAAGACACCCTCTACTGGCGGGAAGACGGCAGCCTCGACAGTCACTACGAATCGACCCTTTGCACTACCTGCCACCAAATTAGCGAAGGCTTCAAAAAGAATCTCAACACCACGGACCACAGTGCCGCAGGCACGGGCTATGTCAGTGACACGCCGGAGTGCGTCACCACCTGCCACCAGGCAAACAAGCCAATTCTCGTCCACAACAGTGTCTGCGTTGCCTGCCACGAGAGTGTCGACACCCTGCCTGCCCTGGCCACCTTCACCAGTCGCAGATACGTCACCACCATCCCCCAGGGTGGCGGCAGCTGCACCACTTGTCACAGCACGTATACTAACTTTGCAAGCCATCAGCACGACCACAACCAGAGCGTGCTGGCGGCGCAAAGCCCAACCACGGTAACGGACAATTGTCAGGGGTGCCACACAGCCACCAGTGCACCTTTTACCGCCGCAGCCCAGGTCCACAGCGGCATCCCCCAAGGCCAGACCAGTGCTTGCGCCAACTGCCACGACCTTAACAATGCCTCATTGATCGGCATTGCCAGCAACTTCACAGCCCCTGCCGCCGAATGTAAAGAGTGCCACACCAACTACTTTAATGCCCACCGACATGGCTCCTCCACCGAAATCACCCATTGGCTAATCTATGATCCGGCACGGGACATCTCCTCGGGCGAAGGGTGCGGTCTCCGCTGCCATAGCGGTCAGGTCGAGAGCTGGGAGGCGATCAAGAGCAGACACTCCGCCAGCACCGGTGGCCTGTGCGGGACCTGCCACAACTCAACCAGGGCCAATGGCGCCATCATCTCGGTCAACCCGGCCTACGGCTCCATCGCCGCAGCCATAGCCCAGGCGGGTGCCACCAATGCCTTGACACTCACCTGTATCGACTGCCATGCCGATAAGAGCACCACCCATGTGGTTGATCACAGCCAATTTGTGGCAGGGGGCGCCACCACCTGCGTCACCAACTGCCACTCTGCCACCTTTGTAACGGATAGCAATGACCCGAAGGTCCATGACAGCTGCACCACCTGCCACAACGCCACCATCGCCCCGGTCACCCTGAAAGGGAGCGCTATCGGGCATGCCGACCAAGACCCCGGTTACGGCAACCCGAATACCTGTACCACCTGCCACGCCACCAAGACCTTCATGACCCACGTCAATGCCGGCACCCATGCCGGCCAGGTCCGCGCCACCAGCAACGGCACTTGCGAGACCTGTCATGACACCACCAGTGACCCGGATTTGGTCAACAACGCAAACATCCATTATGGCGCCTGTGGACTCTGCCACAACACCGTTCCCGGCGCCGGCGGCGTGGTCAGCGGCATCCTCAAGGCGGGACCCAAGGGCCATGGTAGCGCGGCCAATGGTGCCGGCGATTGCGCCTCGTGCCATACGAGCTATGCCACCGACTTTTTCACCCATGTCCAGCCCCTGCACAATAGCACCATCATCCTGGCCACCACCAAGTGCGTGGGGTGCCACAACGAGAGTGACAGGGCGGTGGGCATCCATAAGAGCAATACCTGCCTCACCTGCCACACGGCCATCACCGGGGTCCTGCTGAGCGGCCCCCAGGGTGACGCCAGCGGCGGGGCGGGCGACTGCGCCTCCTGCCACCCCCAGCACGACGCAAGCTTCCTGAACCACCAAGGCCCGGTGGATCACAACATTAGCAACATCCTTGCTACCGACTCCTGCGTCAGCTGCCACAGGGAAGTGGATCGGGCCGTCGGCATCCACGCCACCAACGGCTGTGACACCTGTCACACCCCGGAGAGCGGGGTGCTGCTGAGCAAGAGCAACGGGGACGCTACCCGTGGTGCCGGCACCTGTACCAACTGCCATCAATCGCGGGGCACCAACTACACCAACCATCTGGCCCCAAGCCATGCCACCCTCACCGGGACGCCCAACTGCACCGTGAGCTGTCATACCGGCGCCAACCTGATCATCGATATCCACAAGGGTAACTGCTCTAGTTGCCACACCACCACGACCGGCGTGCTTATCGGCAGCGCCGCGGGCGGCCCCGGCAACTGCCAATTCTGCCACAACACCGTGGATCCGTCCGATCCCCACACCGCTCAGCACGACAATATCCGCTTCGACGGCAGCCCCACCCTGCCCTGCGCCAACTGCCACAACAGCAATGGGGCGGCCGAACATGTCGGCAGGGTAACGACCAATGGCACCCTCACCTGCGTCACCTGCCATGACCCCAATAACGCCCTCTACCAAGATAAGATCACCTGGGGCAAGCGTGGGGTCAGCATCTACTGCCGCGAGTGCCATGGCTCCTACCGCACCACCAACCACCCCCGCGACGTCCAACCGGACCATAAGGCCACAGGGTATGTAACCTCAGCCGCAGCCTGCGCCACCTGCCATGACCCCTCCGGCACCACCGATCTGATTACCGTGACCCATAAGGACAATTGCGATCTGTGCCACAGTACCATCGATTTCTCCCTCATCGGCAGTGCGGCAGGCCATCAGGGAGGTGGCAACTGCATCGTCTGTCACGGCTCGGCAGGCCACGATACCGCTGTGGTCCATAACTTCCGCGCCATCTCCTTTGGCACGGGCACTGCCTGCGTCAACTGCCACACCAGCGACACCGCCAACCTCGGACAGCCCGGCAGCGGCACCTTGACTT
>Ga0209516_1000191_pt1 | contig 16032 bp, 19 predicted proteins | sample Napbiome12C3dose_FD_187716 | JGI IMG/M metagenome (GOLD analysis project Ga0209516, IMG submission 187716) | Groundwater microbial communities from S. Glens Falls, New York, USA - Naphthalene biodegradation metagenome 12C3dose (SPAdes) (version 2) ... | reverse complement strand
CGCTCGAAAAAACGGTGTCTCGGCGTTCGATGCTATACGACGCGCTTTCGCCGGAAATCCATTCATTCCTAATCTAAATTACGCTGAATAGTTACAAAAGAAATTCAATCTCACGGATTTGATTTTTTACAAATAACACACGAACACGCTACGAGAGTCAGCAACTTGGAATTTATTCATAGAGATCCGTTTGATAGGTTGCTTGTTTCCCAGTCAAAAATTGAGAATGTTTCGATTGTTTCAAAAGACGAAATTTTTGATAAGTATAATGTCCAGCGTATTTGGTAAATGTAAATTCTACTTTTCGCCTCGTCCCACAATTTGTCCATCTCCTCCAAACTCGTTTGATGAATCCTTTAGTGTATTGATGGATTTTGAATCTATGACAAAATAGTTATATTGCGATAAGAAAGGAGAGTAAAATTATAATGTTTAAGATCGAAAAATCGGGCGTGGCAGCTACTACTGAAAATTCTTTGAGTTTTAGTGAACTTGTCAGTATTGTGAAGAAACTCCCACGCTCGAAAAAAATAAAACTCTCACAAGAAATAGAAAAAGAAACACTCGACAGCACGTTGACAACTCTTCTTTCTTCGTTCAAAACAAAACGTCTTAGCCAGCGCGAGATTGATTTAGAAGTAGAAATTGTGAGATCGCAACTTTATGCGAAGAAGAAGTAGACAAAGAATCATCGTAGATACCAACCTTTGGATCAGTTTTCTGATCGGCAAAAAACTTTCACGCCTTAAAGATCTGTTTGTAAATAATAACATTCAACTCATTATTTCAGATCAACTTCTTGAAGAAATAAAATTAGTAACATCGCGACCGAAACTTGCAAAATATTTTTCAGCCGAGAAGGTTTCAGACTTGTTGAGATTAATGAAAATTATCGGTTTGAATTTTGAACCGAAAGAAGATATTATGGTTTGACGCGATCCAAAAGATAATTTTCTTCTCTCTCTTGCAAAATCTTCTCGCGCTCATTTTTTAGTAACAAGTGACAAGGATTTGCTTGTGTTGAAAAGATTTTTGAAAACAAAAATAGTTGCTGTAAAAGAATTTGAAACGGTGATAAAAAATTTATCTAAAGTCTAATAATCCAATTTCTGTTGCTTCGCCTCATCCCACAATTTATCCATTTCTTCCAAACCCGTTTGGTGAATATCTGTTTAGGGTTGTTCCAAAAACTCAAGAATACTTCTGACCCAGAGGCTCATCAGCCTCAGGCTGACTTGTCAGTGAGGTTTTCCCTACGGGTCGTAGACAATTTGCAATGAGCACTTTTCCAACCCCAAAACATAGTTATTGGAACTACCCTTAATTTTAACCGAAAAATCTAAAAACATCTCTCGCAAAGTCGCAAAGCCGCCAAAAACATTTAAATTCGTCTTCGCGAACTTGGCGGCTTGGCGTGAGATATTACTTTCCATAATCCAATTTCTGTTGCTTCGCCTCTTCCCATAACTTGTCCATTTCCTCCAAATTTGATTGGTGAATATCCTTTCCCGCTTCTTTCAGTTTCTCCTCGATATATTGAAACCGCGCGGTGAACTTCTGTACTGTGGATTGCAATGCTTCTTCGGGATCGATATGAACGAATCGTGCATAATTCACGATCGAAAAGAGCACGTCGCCAAGTTCTTTTTTCATTTTCGATGCGTCATTGCTTTTTACCGCTTCTTTGAATTCGGAAATTTCTTCTGCGACTTTGTTCCACACATTGTTGCGGTCACTCCAATCAAATCCTACTTTTGACGCCTTTTTTTGCACTTTTTCTGCCTTCATCAACGCGGGGAGATGTTGAGGAATTCCGTCGAGCACAGACATCCTTCCTTCGTTCATTTTTATTTTATCCCATACGGATGATTGTTCTTTGCTGGAATTGACCACTGCTTCTCCATAGACGTGAGGGTGGCGACGGATAAGTTTTTCATTGATAGCATCAAATACTTCCGGAAGAGTGAACTGTTCTTCTTCTTCCGCAATAATCGAATGAAACACGACCTGCAATGCCACATCGCCGAGTTCTCCCTTTAAGTCATGAAAATTATTACGATCGATCGCATCGAGTGCTTCGTATGCTTCTTCAACAAAGTGTTTCTTGAGTGATTCGTGCGTCTGTTCTCTGTCCCACGGACATTCTTTCCGCAAACGTTTCATTATGTTGACAAATTCATCAAATTCTTTCATAAACGGAAAAACTCCTCTCGCAGTGTCGCAAAGACACCAAGAATACCGCAGAACACTTTTTTCTGTTTGGAGCCTTTGCGAGAGATTTTTTTAATAAATTGGTGTTGGCTTTTCGAGAAACCCTTTTCTATATTTTTAGTAACAAACATGTCTACCTCAATGAAAAATCTACTTCTCATCATAGTTGCATTCACAATCACCGCAGGTACATTTATGTCGGTCGTTTCTTCAAACCGGAATGCCGATCTCATTATCGTCAATGCAAAAATTTATACCGTCGATGCCGGCAACTCACGTGCAGAAGCAATTGCCATCCGTGGCAGCAGGATCGTTGCCGTCGGCTCATCGCAAGATATACAAAATCAGTATACTTCACAAAACATCATCGACGCAAAAGGAAAGACAATTATTCCCGGATTGATCGATGCCCATGCTCATGTGTTGGGATTAGGGATTGCGTTGACGGAACTGAATCTTGTCGGCACGACCTCGTCGCAACAAATCGTGGAGTTAGTCGCCCAACGTGCGAAACAGTTGAAACCCGGTGAATGGATCCGCGGCCGGGGGTGGGATCAAAACGATTGGGGAACAGGGACCGGCGAAAAACCTTTTCCTACGGCTGCTATTCTTGATAAAGTTGCGCCAAACAATCCCGTGATTCTTTCCCGTATTGACGGTCATGCAATTTGGGTAAACAACAAAGCGATGGAACTTGCCGGAATAAAGACCGACACACGGCGCGAAGTTGACGGCGGGAAAATTATTCGTGACGGGAAGGGGCTGCCGACGGGAATCTTTGTCGATAACGCAGAAGACATCATCACCAATATTGTTCCGGAATATTCCCAAGAAGAAAAGATCGCAATGTACAAACGCGCATTCGATGAATGTGTGAGGTATGGTTTGACCGGCGTCCATGATATGGGGATCGATAAAACCGATTTTGAGATTTACCGTGAGTTTGCGCAGAAGGGCCAATTGCCGATCCGGATTTACGGGCTTATCGGCGGGACAGGAACGTTGTGGAATGAGATGATGAACTCGGGTCCGTTGAACGATGTTGTGAGCTATCATTTTTCAGTTCGCGGTATTAAATTATATATGGATGGCGCACTCGGCTCACGCGGCGCCGCGTTGATCGAACCGTACAATGATGAGCCGGAGAACCGAGGGCTTGTACGACTCCTTCCCGATTCGCTCCGGATGGTAACGGAACGAGCGCTTGAAAAGGGATTTCAGGTCTGCGTCCATGCTATCGGGGACCGGGCAAACAGGATTGTGCTTGATGAATTTGAAAAAGCCGGAAAAAAACATCCGGCGCAGGCAACAGAAGCACGGTTGCGCATCGAACACGCGCAAGTGATCGCACCGGACGACATCCCGCGGTTCAAACGATTGAATGTGATTCCGAGTATGCAGCCGACCCATGCAACATCGGACATGTATTGGGTGCAAACCAGACTCGGTCCCGAGCGGGTTCTCGGCGCGTATGCGTGGAGATCGTTGATCGATGACGGAAACATCATCGCGAGCGGTTCGGATTTTCCCGTTGAGCATCCGAATCCGCTGTACGGATTTTATGCAGCGATCACCCGTCAGGATAATGAGGGGCTTCCGCGCAACGCAACGGATGTGATGCAGAAGTTCCGGCTTTCTGCCGACGGAATTCAGGACGCGGCAAATTTTGACGGCGGGTGGTATCCCAAACAACGATTGACGAGAGAAGAAGCATTACGGTCATTCACCGTGTGGGCAGCATTTGCGGAGTTTGCCGAAAACAACAAAGGAAGCATTGAAGAAGGGAAACTCGCCGACCTTGTGATATTATCCAAAGATATAATGACGGTAGAGCCGAAGGAGATCTTGAATACGGAGATTGAAATGACGATTGTCGGCGGAATGATTCGCTATAAAAAAACTTCTGGTTCGATCAGTCAGAGGAGGTAGTCATGTACGAAAAATTGTTAACCGAAACTGAAAAATTTCTTGAAGGACAGAAAGAAAATAAACTTACGATCCTTGAAATCTGGGATGGGATGCTCGAACGGTCGGAGGAATTGAAGATCGAAATGCCGGAGAATATCGGCGATTTTGAATGCCTGCTCGAAGGCGATAAACGTTTTACATTCATCAACAACAAACTGGCAGAAGAACTTGATGTGCCGGATGTCGGAGAAGAGGAGGGTGAATATGAGGTCGGCGAAGATTTTTTCCAGGTAGAGGAAATGGAAAAACTCGGATTCAATCAGCACCAGTTGGTTGGACTGAAAAAAAATCAAAAGAAAACCTCTTCCGAGGATGACGACGATGATCTTCCGAACTTCGCACCGCATCTTGGCAATGAAAAATCGGGTGTCAAGAAGCGTACCGGAACATCACCTGTCAAATCAAAAACAAAATCCGGAATAAAAAGGAAGAAATAATTTTTGATCGCAACTGCCGCCACGAAAAAACATTGGACAATTCTCGAACTGCTGAACTGGGGCACAACGTACCTTACCGAAAAAGGAATTGATGAAGCCCGGCTTACCATTGAACTGCTGCTTGCACACGTGCTCAAACTCCAACGAATTCAACTCTACACAAGTTTTGATAAACCGCTTTCTGACGAAGAACTTGCACGTTTCAAAGAATTATTGAAACGTCGTCTAACGAATGAACCGTTGCAATATATTCTTGGCGAAGCGGAATTTATGGGATTGAAGTTTGCGGTTGATAAACGTGTACTTATTCCGCGTCCTGATACGGAAATATTAGTTGAAACGGCGCTTACAAAGATCAAAACGAATTTTTCCGGTGAAAGCGAAATCAGAATTTTGGATATTGGTACAGGGAGCGGCTGCATTGCTGTGAGTTTGGCAAAGATGGTTCCCAATGCGAAGATCGTTTCGATTGATGCCAGCGCGGAAGCATTAGAAGTTGCAATGATAAATGCTGAAACGAATAGTGTAAACGATAAGATCACATTCGTTACAAAAGATTTTCTTGCTGAAAATAATTTTACTGAACAATTTCATTGTATCGTTTCCAATCCGCCATATATTTCAAATGAAGAATACGCGCAACTTTCATCCGAAGTGAAAAATTTTGAACCAAGGATTGCTCTTCTTGATGATGGCGATGGATTGAAATTCTTTCACGCTATCGCTCAACGATCCAAAACAATGCTTCTTAAGAATGGATTTGTTGCTGTTGAGCACGCTTATAATCAAACAGATGATGTTCAGAAGATTTTTTCAGATAATGGCTGGAAGAATATTCAAGCAGTGAAAGATTATGGCGGAATGTTTCGCTGCGTGATCGCGGAGCGGGGTGAGCCGTGAGAGTTGTCGTTCAACGTGTGTCTTCAGCGGGTGTCGCGATCGATGGAAAATTGCATTGCTCGATCGGCAACGGGTTGTTAATCTTTCTCGGGATTAAAACCGGAGACGATGAGAAGGAGGCAAAATATCTCGCCGAAAAATGCGCCGGACTTCGTATTTTTGAGGATGAGGAATTGAAAATGAACTTATCGGTGAAAGAAGTGAACGGGTCCGCGCTTGTTGTATCTCAGTTTACATTATACGGCGATGCGCGAAAAGGAAATCGTCCGAGTTTTGTTGACGCTGCACCGCCGCTGATCGCCGAACCGTTGTACGAAAAGTTTGTAGAGTATTTGCGCGGATTGATCGGGACTGATAAAGTTGCGACGGGTGTGTTTCGTGCGATGATGGATGTGTCGCTTGTTAATTCTGGTCCGGTAACAATTATTATTGAATCAAAAGCTTAAGTCAAAAGTAAAAAGTCAAAATATTTGATACAACTTTATACTTTATACTTTATATACTTTATACTTTTAACTTGTTACAATGTCTTTCTATTTCATCTTCTGGGATGGTGTTGGTTACGGGAAGAAAAATCCCACGGTGAATCCATTTTTTTCCGCACAACTGCCGACCTTTCTCAATCTGTTTAACGGAGAACTCCCCTCGCACTCATTCAAAAAATATTCTTCGAGCACCGTCTCACTGACTTCCGTCAACACAACGCTGGGGGTTTCCGGTTTACCGCAGAGTGGAACTGGTCAAACGGCAATCATGACCGGCATCAATGCTCCGAAGTTGGTGGGCAAGCATTTTGGTCCGTATCCGTATTCTACTCTTGTTCCGGTCATCCGGAAAAAAAATCTTTTTGTACAACTGCACAACATCGGACGCACATTCTTTTTCGCCAATGGGTATCCCCGGCGCTATTTCGATTATATTTTTGGACCGAAGGGAAAGGTACCGACAATTGCATTGTCATACATTTCGACCGGGAAAAAACTTAATACTCATGAAGAAATAAAGAACCACACCGCGATCTCCTCTGATATTTCCGGGACACGCTGGCATGAACTGGGACATCCGGACGTCAGTTCGAAACATCCGGTTGACGTCGGAAATTTATTTTACCGGCTCGGGAAAAAAGTTGATCTGATGTTTTTTGAATATTTTATTTCCGATCATGCCGGGCATTCACGCGATATGGCGATGGCAACGGAGGTGCTTGAACGAATGGATGGATTTATCGCCGGAATCCTGCACAAGTTTGATGATGAGAATGACATGATCCTGATGGTGAGCGATCACGGTAATATCGAAGACCTTTCTGTCAAAACGCACACGCGAAATCCTGTCCCGCTGATTGCGATCGGGAAACAACATTTGTATTTTTCTTCACGCATTAAGCGACTGACTGACATTACACCAACGATTATCTCGTATTTCACCGATCGGAAATGACGAACGATAAACCGGCTCTGGTTGCAGCTTTTGTTGTTGCAGGCGGAATCTTTGCAGCAGGGTATTATAACGTGCCGTGGGAGATCTGGGCGATCGGTGCTATTCTTCTATTGATTTTTTCTCTTGCCAAATTATTTTTTGCAAAAAATCTTTCCGCTCGTGAACATCTTCATTCCGTACTGTTTCTTGCGCTGTTGTGTGTTTCTGCCGGTGCTTCGTTTTCAATTCAACACCAGATCAAAGATCAAACGCATATCTCGAAGTACCTCGATACCACCGATTCGCTGACAATTCTCTGTAAAGTTGTTGATGAACCGAAAATCATTGGCGGGAAAACAAGAGCGTTGGTCTCGGTAGTGTCGGTGAGCAATCCTTTTGATTCCATTGAAGTTGTCGGGAGAGCATATCTGACGATCTATCCCGATAAACGCGCCAATGAAAAACCGTTTAAGCTCCATTATGGATCGTTTCTCGTATTCAGAGGATTGCTGCAATCTCCGACCGATACACGAAATCCCGGCGAGTTCAGTTATAAAGAATATCTTATCCTCAATGATATCTATGCTGTAATCTCGGTGTTTGGAAACTCGGACGTAAGGGTTCTGCCTCGTCGCGAACCGAATTTCTTTTTCGAGCATATCATATTTCCATCAAAAAATTTTGTGACCCAGACGGTAAAAACAGTTATGCATGGCGACGAAGCAAATTTTTTGATCGGGTTATTGCTGGGAGACCGGACGGAAATATCGGAAGAGATCAAAAAAGCGTTTATGAACACGGGAACGATCCACGTCCTGGCGGTGTCGGGTTCGCACGTTATTCTGGTTGTAATGATCATTTATACCATTTTCGGACTGCTGCGTTTTTCACACAAAGCGAAGATCATCGCAACGATCGTCGGTATCTTATATTACATGTTCCTCACGGGAGCGACTCCTTCGATCGTGAGAGCAACGTTGATGACGACCGTGGTGTTATTAGGAAAACTCTTCGAAGAACGCGTGAATACGTACAATGCGCTCGGTGTTTCCGCGATCATATTATTATTGTTCGACCCGAAACAACTTTTTGATGTTGGTTTTCAGCTTTCATTCTCTGCGGTGTTTTCCATCGTCTATTTTTATCCGAAGTTAAATGCTCTTATTCCGAAAATTCCCGAATCTCTTGAAGAGTTGAAGATCGTTTCATGGATATGGAAAGCGTTCGCGGTTTCTGTCGCAGCGCAGATTGGGACTATACCGTTCACCGCGCTTTATTTTGGGAAAGTGTCTCTCGTCTCCTTTGCCGCGAACCTCTTCATCGTGCCGTTAACGGGATTAATCGTGACAATCGGGTTGACAGGAGCATTAATTGGAATGGCGTCGTTGTTTATTGCTTCATGCTTCAGCGAAGTAAACAACATCATTGCAGTCGTCACTCTCTCACTTGTTAAACTTGCCGAACAAGCGCCGCTTGCGACGGTGAATACAGCGACATTTGGATTCAAAGAGACAATTCTCTATTCTGCGATCATTGGATATGTCTTTAATCTGAACGATCTTATTATTCGTAAGCGAATTATTTTTATTGTCATGATTGCCGGCAATGTTTTTCTCTATCAATCCATATTTTCGGAACGCACTTCACAGTTACGGATAACATTTCTTGATGTAGGACAAGGCGATGGCGCTGTCATTCAATTTCCTTCCGGCGAGGTAATCGTTGTCGATGCCGGACCGAAAACGCTCACGTTCGATGCGGGTGAAAAAATCGTTGCATCGTTCCTGCGAAAGAATGGAATCGAAAGAATCGATGCGATCATGATGTCACATCCCCATGCCGATCATCTCGGCGGTGTTCCGTATCTGCTAAAACATTTTGCTGTCGAAACGACAATCGATCAAAATCAAAAAGCAGATTCTCGTTTATTCCATGAATATGATTCGCTAAAACAAAAATTACATTCAATCGTTGTTACTGGGGGAATGGAATTAGCAAGAATTCCGAACGTACGTTTATATGCGTTACATCCTACAAAACAATTTTTGGATTCAGATTCTTCTAATGGATATTCAAATTTGAATGAGACTTCGGTTGTCTTTAAGTTGGTGTACGGAAAAACATCATTCCTATTTACGGGTGATGCTGAAGTTCCTGCAGAAGAACATATGACCGGTGTGTATGGAGATTTCCTCGACAGCGATGTGCTAAAAGCAGGACATCACGGTTCGATCACGAGCAGTTCGGATGAATTTTTATCAAATGTAACTCCAAAAGAAGTTGTGATTTCGGTAGGAAAGTTCAACAAGTTTCGTCATCCATCAAAAATTGTTTTGGAACGATTCACAACAATGAAAGCGAATATTCATCGAACAGATCAAGAAGGTGCGATTATTTTTGAATCGAATGGAAATAGTGTTAGAAAAATTGAGTGGAAAAAAGAGTAAATTGGATTATCAATAATTCTTTGTACATTTCATCGGAGGAAATTATTATGACTACATTAGACAGAATTACAATGAATCCCAAAGTAATGGGCGGCAAGCCATGCATTCGTGGAATGCGAGTAACAGTGGGAACTGTTGTTGGGCTTGTTGCATCAGGATATTCAAATGAAAAAATTTTGAAAGAATATCCGTATCTTGAAGCAGAAGATGTTCAGCAAGCGCTTCAATATGCCGCATGGCGTTCAGAAGAACATGAAGTTCAACTGAATGTTGTATGAAAATATTGATTGACATGAATTTACCGCCATCGTGGATCGAAGTTCTTATTCAGCACGGTTACGAAGCGAAACATTGGAAAAATATTGGGAATGAAAAAGCGGAAGATGAAGAAATTCTCGAATGGGCACGTTCCAATGATTATATTATTTTTACACACGATTTAGATTTTTCCGCTATCCTCGCTCACACTCGATTAGATTCGCCAAGCGTTATTCAAGTGCGAACACAACATATTTTGCCAGAGCATCTCCAAAATTTAGTCATCTCAGCATTACAAAAATTTTCATTACAATTAGAATCTGGTTCTTTAATCACGATTGACGAACATTCAGCTAAAGCAAGAATTTTACCGTTGAAATAATTTTCTAATTTGAAATCTAACAATGGCAACGAAACAATTTCAAACCGATTCGGGAATTCCAATTAAGGAATTCTACACGGAATCGGATGTTGACGGATCGAAAACTCTGGGTACACCGGGAGAATTTCCATTCACTCGCGGAGTGCATCCCACAATGTACCGTTCTCGATTATGGACGATGCGTCAGTATGCCGGATTCGGCACGGCAAAACAGTCCAACGAACGGTACAAATATTTGCTGTCGCAGGGCACAACGGGTCTTTCCGTTGCATTCGATCTTCCGACTCAAATGGGGTACGATTCCGATCATGCAATGAGCGAAGGGGAGGTAGGGAAAGTCGGTGTTGCGATCGATACGCTGGCAGATATGGAAACGCTGTTTGACGGGATTGAATTGCAAAAGATCACCACGTCGATGACGATCAATGCAACGGCGGCGATGTTGTTATGCATGTATGTTGTATTGGCAAAAAAACAAGGCGCCGATCTTAAAAAAATATCGGGCACAATTCAGAACGATATTTTGAAAGAGTACATCGCGCGCGGCACGCACATTTACCCGCCGCAGGAATCAATGCGTTTGGTGACCGACACGTTTGCATGGTGCAGTGTGAACCTTCCGAGTTGGAACACCATTTCCATCAGCGGATATCATATTCGTGAAGCCGGTTCAACGGCAGTGCAGGAACTGGCGTTTACTCTTGCGAATGCGAAGGAGTATGTGCGAGCCGCACTCAAAGCGGGATTGGATATCGATTCCTTCGCCCCGCGGCTCTCATTTTTCTTCAATGCGCATAATAATTTCTTTGAAGAGGTCGCAAAATTCCGTGCTGCACGGCGTTTGTGGGCGACGATCATGAAGGAAGAATTCGGCGCCAAGAATCAAGACTCGATGAAACTTCGATTTCATGCACAAACCGGCGGTTCCACACTTACCGCTCAACAAATAGATACGAATGTCCCGCGTGTAACACTGCAAGCTCTTTCAGCAGTTCTCGGCGGATGTCAATCATTACACACAAATGCTAAAGATGAAGCACTGGCATTACCGACCGAAGAATCTGTGCGGCTTGCGTTACGAACACAACAGGTCATCGGATTCGAATCCGGTATAACGGAAACAGTTGATCCCATGGCAGGCTCGTTTTTTGTCGAATCGCTTACCAATGAGGTTGAGCATCGTGTCCGGGAATATCTCGCAACGATCGATGGGTTGGGTGGATCGGTAAAAGCGATCGAACAAAATTATTTTCAAACGGAAATCGCCGACAGCGCTTACAAATATCAGCGGGCAATTGATGAAAAGGAAAAGATAATCGTCGGTGTGAACGAGTTCGTGGTTTCCGAAGAACATAATGAGGGACTACTGAAGGTTGATGAATCGATCCGTGACGAACAGATTCAACGATTGAGATCGATAAGGGCGAAACGGAATAACGAAACAGTGCAAACGGTTTTATCCGACTTAAAAAAAGGAGCACGGTCGACGGAAAACCTTATTCCCCATATCCTCCGTTCGGTTGAAGCGTATGCTTCGGTGGGGGAAATTTCTGACGCACTTCGGGACGTTTGGGGAGTATATGAGTAGTCAGATTTCAGTAGGGTATCTCTAAAAACTCAAAAAAAATATTTCTCGCAAAGACGCAAAGAAAAGAAATTGTCATATTTTACAATTAAGGGTAGTTCCAAAAACTACGAGGTTTGTCATTCCGAGGATCCCGACTTGTCGGGAGACGAGGAATCTTGTCCCGCCTTGGCGGGATTAAAAGCGAGATTCCTCTCCGCCTGCGGCGGATCGGAATGACATTGATTTGATAGTTTTTGGAACTACCCTAAAATCAAAAATATCACAAAAGCGCCATTTTTGCATTCAATTTTATCAGTATGTATATTGGATAAACGTTGGAGGAAGTATGCAAACAATACCGCTTGAAAATCTTGACAAAAAATTTTCCGCGCTTATTAAAAGGGCAATTGCCGGAGAAAAAATTATTTTTAGCGAACACGAAAAACCTGTCGCAAAAGTTGAGCCGATACAAGAAGGGAAAAAACCGCTTAAATTTGGAAGCGGGAAAGGAACGATACTTTATATTGCCAAAGATTTCAATGAAACTCCTGAAGATTTTAAGGATTACATTTAAATGAAGTATGTGCTGGATACGCAAGCGCTGTTATGGTTTGTCAATGGCGATTCGAGTTTGCCAAAAAAAATGTCGGAACAATTCATTACTAATGAGAATCAGATTTTTATAAGTTATGTTTCTATTTGGGAGATAGGTATAAAAAATGCTATAGGAAAACTTCACCTTTCTAAAAACCTTCAATATTTTATTGATTCAGAAATTAAAGACTACAAATTTCATTTATTAGATATTCAACTTTCACACATTATTCAAGCAGTTTCACTCCCTCTTCATCACCGTGACCCGTTTGATAGATTATTAATTGCTCAAAGTATAATAGAAAATATTCCTGTTATCAGTTCCGATACAATGTTTGATCAATACGGAATCAATCGTATTTGGTAATAGTTGAATGTTTAGAAAATGAGTACAGAGGATTTGTAGGATGTTGACCAAACAAAAACTATGGAACATCAGGCAACTTTTTCAGAAAAAATACCGCGAAGCATCGGGAAAGTTTATTATCGAAGGATGGAAATCCGTTGATGAAGCAGTGAATGCGGGAATAGAAATTGAAACTATTGTTTATGATGAACAAAAAATTGACAGCACACAATTAATTTCAACACTCGAACGTTCTGCTAAGGAAATTTTTCCTGCAAAGGCAAAAGACATAGACTCTATTTCCGATACGGTTACTTCTCAGGGAATCATTGCCGTTCTTCCCAAATTTTCATCACCCGACAAACTCAATTCTGTTCTTCAACAACAAACTGCACTTATTGTTGCATTGGATGGAATAAATGATCCCGGAAATCTTGGGACGATCATTCGCACGTGCGATTGGTTTGGGGTGGATGCACTTGTTATCGGCAAAAATTCTGTGGAGTTATACAATCCCAAAGTAGTGCGAGCAACGATGGGATCGCTGTTTCATTTTCCGGTTATTGATGAAATAGATTTGGTTTCTTTTCTAAAGCAAAGCCGTAAAGAAAACTTTTCCATTTATTCCACCGAACTAACTGATAGTGAAGACGTGAGAAAAATTTCCTTTTCAAAAAAATCTGTTCTTGTTATTGGCAGTGAGTCCCACGGAGTATCGAAAGAAATTTCTGTTTTTGCAGATAAAAAAATTCTCATTCCGCAGTTTGGGAAAGCGGAATCGCTTAACGTGGCGATGGCGTGCGGGATCATTCTTGCTCGGATCACACTGAAATAAATATCCACCCTACGGGTCGGAGAACGCGGAGTTCGCAGAGAGATAAAAATATCCGAAGGATGCTTCGCATAGTTGCTAAATAGTTGACCCTTAAAAAGTAAGAAACCTTGTCAAGGTTTATTGATCAACAACGAAACAACGTCCAAAACTTTACAAATCTAATTACATAACCTTGACAAGGTTGTGCTGATGAAGACTTTTTAAGGATCAACTAAATATTCTTTGCGTTCTGTGCGGTTAAAAAGAAAAATGATTACTAACGTTCCGGAAATAAAAGTCGGTCACTACACGGATGAAATAAATATCACCGGATGCACAGTTATTTTGTGTCCGCCAAACACGACAGCCAGTTGTGATGTTCGCGGAAGTTCTCCGGGTTCTCGCGAACTTGCGCTCCTTGCTCCAGACAAACAAATGCAGGAAGTTCATGCGATCCTTTTGTCTGGGGGGAGTGCATTCGGTCTTGGAGCCGCAAACGGTGTGATGAAATATTTAGTCGAGAGGAACACCGGTTACAAAACGCCGTGGGCACTCGTACCGATCGTTCCGTCTGCGATCATTTTCGATCTGAATATTGGGAGTTCTGCGATATTTCCGACGCAGGAGAATGCATATAACGCTTGCGAAAACGCATCGACAGAATTTGAGCAAGGAAGTGTCGGAGTGGGCACCGGTGCAATTGTTGGAAAGTGGAACGGTCTGGAAACAGCCATGAAAGGTGGAGTCGGAACTGCATCGGTAAAAATCGGCGATACTGTTGTTGGTGCCATCGCCGTTGTGAATGCTATCGGAGATGTCGTGGATCGCGACGGCACGATCATTGCCGGAGCGAGAAGTGAAGGGAAGTTTCTGGGAGAGAATGAACGGCTGTTGCGGTTCACTTACGAACGACTTCTTACGCGAAATACCAATACCACACTTGTTGTCGTTGCATCCAATGCAAAGTTGAATAAAACGGATACGTATCGCGTTGCACAGCGAGCGCATGATGGAATGTCGCGCGCTATCGTTCCTTGCCATACGACGTTTGACGGTGATGTTACTTTTGCACTTTCAACCGGTATCGTATCTGCACCGATTGATTTGGTTGCGGAGATGGGTGCTGAAGCAACATCTGAAGCGATCCGCAATGCGGTGCGATTTGCCAAAGGGTTGGGTGGAATAGTCGGTTTGCGTGAAGACTAAAAAGAGCGTAATATTGCCTTTGACTATAATATGGATTATATTTTAGTCAACAAGGAGGTCGTATGAAACTCAGTACTGCGGTAAAATCAATCAGTTATCTTAAAAGCCATGCTTCCGAATTAATTCGCTCAATCACCGAACACCAATCTACGTTAGTGGTTACCCATAATGGGGAAGCAAAAGTAGTAGTGCAGGATATCCGTTCATATGAGAAAATGCAGGAAACGCTTGCATTACTGAAAATTCTTGCACTTAGCAAACAAAATATTGCAGCCGGTAAGGTGAAATCAATTGACGGAACTTTTTCCAGTTTAGATAAACGTATTGCTGCCTTTAAGAATGAAAAAGTATAAAGTTCTTTTTGATATTGAAGCAGAGAACGATTTATTTGAGATATATTCATTCGTAGCGTTCAATGATCCAGTTGAGAAAGCCGATGTACTGTTCTCCGCATTGCGTAAAACCTGCTATAAACTAACTTCATTCCCTTTGCGCGGTCACATTCAACCGGAGTTGGCAGAGATTGGGGTAAAAGACTTTCGGGAAATCCATTACAAACCGTTTCGCATTATCTACAGCGTGGGAAACAAACATGTTTTTGTGCACTGCGTATTAGACGGAAGAAGAGATATCCAAACAATTTTGAAAGAAAGAATGCTACGGCAATAAACCTTCCATTGAATACCAAACCATTTCTCATTATCTTTCGCCCGTTGTGAAAGTATTTTCAAAGAAACCAAATCGCGTTGTCAGTCTTCCCCGCGCGCTGTCAAAATTAGGATATTGTTCCCGCAGTCAGGCAGAAAAACTGGTTGCTGACGGCAATGTTGCGGTGAACGGAAGGAAAACCACTTCACTTTCGTTTCGAGTCGATCCGTCTGTCGATAAGATCTTCGTTGACGGAAAACCGGTAAACAAAAAGAAAGAATTTGTTTATCTCTTGTTTAATAAACCTCTCGACGTTGTCACAACACGGAATGATGAACGAGGGCGAAAGACAGTGTACGACTTTGTCTTTCAATATACACAAGGTGTCGGACACCTGTTTCCGGTCGGTCGTTTGGATAAAGATACCTCCGGCGCGTTATTGATAACAAATGATTCTCAACTTGGAGAAAAACTGACGAATCCCGAATCACAATTTCCCAAGACGTATGAAGTTGTTTGCGAGGGAGTTCTCACGAGAGCAATATTGGGTGAGTTAGCCGACGGAATAGAATTGGATGATGGATACAAAACGCTACCCGCAAAATTCTCTAAATTATATTCGGAAAATAATTTTTCTCGGTGCGAGATAACGATCGTTGAAGGAAAGAATCGTCAAATTCGAAGAATGTTTGAAACCGTTGGACATCCGGTTATTGAACTGAAACGGATTTCAATTAGTTCATTACGATTGGGAAGTTTAGCGATTGGAAAATTCAGAGTGTTGACAGAAGAAGAAATAGAATTATTGAAAAAAAATAGCATTGGCAGGTCGGCG
>Ga0209516_1000185_pt1 | contig 16230 bp, 10 predicted proteins | sample Napbiome12C3dose_FD_187716 | JGI IMG/M metagenome (GOLD analysis project Ga0209516, IMG submission 187716) | Groundwater microbial communities from S. Glens Falls, New York, USA - Naphthalene biodegradation metagenome 12C3dose (SPAdes) (version 2) ... | reverse complement strand
TCTTTTCCAATCCCTCAAACGTCCCGCCGCAAACGAACAAAATATTTTTTGTATTGATGTTGATAAGACTTTGTTCGGGATGTTTGCGTCCCCCTTTTGGCGGAACGCCGGCATTCGTTCCTTCCAGAATCTTGAGTAACGCCTGCTGCACACCTTCGCCGGAGACATCGCGCGTGATCGATGCGCTGTCGCTCTTGCGGGCGATCTTATCGATCTCGTCGATGTACACAATACCGCGTTCGGCACGTTCCACATTGTATTCCGCATTTTGCAGCAAGTGAACCAGTACCGTTTCAACATCATCACCCACATAACCGGCTTCGGTCAACGTGGTCGCATCGGCGATCGCAAACGGAACGTCGAGAATGCGCGCCAGCGTTTGGGCGAGCAGCGTTTTTCCCGTACCGGTCGATCCGATCAGAAGGATGTTGCTCTTTTCGATCTCAACATTTTCCGCATCGGCAAATTGTTCGTGCGAATCGATCCGTTTGTAATGATTGTACACCGCCACCGCGAGCGTTTTTTTCGCACCTTCCTGACCGATCACATATTCATCCAGCGCTGTTTTGATCTCTATCGGTGTAAGGAGTCCTTTGGAGCGGATCTTCCGCGTGCGTGCAGAAGAGAGGTTGTTGCGGATGATGTCCATCGATGTGGCAACGCACATATCGCAGATATACACATCCGGTCCTGCAATAATGCTCGTTACTTCCTCGGGACGTCGCCCGCAGAACGAACATCGTACTTTGTCGTCGCCTTTGTGCTGCTTACCCATTCTTATTTTCTTTCTTTGTTTCTGATGTACGCTTTATGAGCACTTTATCAATAAGTCCGTATTCGCGCGCCTGTTCGGCAGACATATAATTGTCACGATCGGTATCTTTTTCTACATCCGCAAGTGATTTACCGGTGTGTTGCGCAATGATCTCATTCAGGCGTTTTTTTGTCTTTAAGATCTCCTCTGCTTGAATGCTGATATCGGATGCCGTTCCCTGCACGCCGCCCCATGGTTGGTGGATCATGATGCGTGCATTAGGAAGTGCAGAGCGTTTTCCTTTTTCGCCGGCAAGCAAAAGAATTGCACCCATACTTGCAGACATACCAACGCAAATAGTTGCTACCTGGGGTTTGATATACTGCATTGTGTCGTAAACAGCAAGTCCTGCCGTCACCGATCCGCCGGGGGAGTTGATGTAAACATTGATATCCTTTTCCGGATCTTCGGCTTCGAGATGTAGCATTTGTGCGATGGCAAGGGATGCCACATAATCGTCGATTGGCGTGCCGATAAAGACGATGCGTTCTTTTAAGAGACGCGAAAAAATATCGTAAGCGCGTTCGCCGCGGCTGGTCTGCTCGACCACCATCGGCACGAGTTGATTGAAAAGTTCGTACGGTTTGGTCGTGAATGTGGGAGCGTGAATCATAGCAATCCTTTCGTTTGAGCGCCTTTGGCGTGTGGTGAATTTACTCTCATTTCGTTTAGACGTATGAAACGTCAAAAAATTGCCCAAAACTTGCATAAAGTGATGCAATGAGTTTGTTCTTCAAATTGTGCGCTATTGAAGTTGTCAGCCGTGCCTATCAATACACTCATGGCATCACTACGTAACAAATTAGTTGAGAGCAAATTTACTGTAGTCGTCTGTTTCGACCTCTTTAATTTTCACATTTTGTTTCAGAATGTCAATGAGACGGCTGTATTTCAGACGTTCGAGTGCATTTTCGGAACTTTTGTAGAAATTGATCAGCCGATCCTTATCGATATTAAGTTTCGCCGATTCTTCTTCCGCTAATTTCTCAATATCGGAATCGGGGATCTCGATCTTTTCTTTTTCGATCATTTGTTCTTTGATCAACAGCCACTTTGCCTGCCATATCGCCGTGGGGCGTGACGCTTCGCGGTACTGTTTCTCGTTGAAGGTTTTCGGCAGTGCGCGGTTCGGCTGCTGGCTCTTGGCATCCTCAATGTACGTGTCGATGATGGTCTGAACAAGCGCGTCCGGAACCTCGAAGTCGTACTGCTTCACGATTGATTCCAGCACATCATTTTCAAATTTGCGCTGGCTCCGTTCCTTCCAGAATTCGTTAAGGTCTTTATGGATGTTCTGCCGTAATGCTTCCACCGTCGTAAATTTACCGTTGCTCACCTTTTCTGCAAGCGCATCGTCGGCGGGAGGCAGATTGATCTTTTCGATCTTTTTCACCGTCAATTGCAAATGTACGTTGTGCGAGTGATCGCCATGTTGATGTTCGAACTTCGCCTCTTTCACATCGCCGACAACAACGCCGTTCAGCACTTCTTTAATTTCTTTTTCGGTCGACTCCTCCTTCAGGAAAATGCGCATTCCTTCGCGTTTGGAATTGGGAAGAAGGCTGCCCTGGTCGTCGAAATCCATCATATCCACCGTGACAACATAATTCTCGTCGTCAACCGTGGGCGCTTCTTCCAATGTGGAATTGATCTGTTGAAGCCGTTCGATCTCGTTTTGGATCTCTGTCTCGGTCGTTATATGAGTGTAGCGTTCCAGTTCGATGGATGTATAATCCTTCAACTCAAATTCCGGTTTGACTTCGTACTTGACCTTGAACAAAAGGGGTGATCCCGGCTTGAAGTCGATCTTGATGATCGACGGAGTGCCGATCGGATCGATGTTGCGTTCTTCGATCTCTTTCCGGAACATATCGTTGGTGATCTCTTCCACCGCCTGGTATTCAATGCTCGCGCCGAACATTTTTTTAACCATCGGCAGCGGAACTTTACCTTTACGGAATCCTTTGATTTCGAGATTCGGAACCGCTTCTTTGTACGCCTTTTCAAAATGCGGCGCCAGCTCTTCTACAGTCATATTCACTTCCATTTCCCGACCGCAATCGCCCAACGTGTTGATGATAACTTCCACTTCAATTCTCCTTAATATAGATTGAAAACTATGACAAAAAATAGGACAGGGGTGCCTGTCCTATCGTAAAATTTTGCGTACCATAATACGAAAATCTGCCTCGAAATTCAATTTAAAATACAGGGAATGTTTGCGTCTGTTTTACAAACAGGCTATATTATCCGCAACCCTGTCGTGTTTTCGTTTAATTCAAATGGTTTTTCACACTGTCGGCGCTCACACGTTCTTGGAGAAAATTCCAATTCACCATTCTTTCATTAATCAAGGAGGTTGTATGAAAAGACTTGTTCTACTGTTTCTTGCTGTTGCAATGGTCGGGATTGTTTCCGTTCGTGCCGATGTTTTTGCATCCCGCATTAAGTTTACCAATCCTGACGGCAGCGCATTTGACGGAAAATTTAACGATGGCACGGGGGCAAAAATTTGGTACTACTTGAATGATACTGCAACTGCAGTTGTTGTGAAAGTATTAAATGCCGCCAACGGAAGCACTGTTGCAACCATTAACGCAGCGAATCAAGGACGTGCTTCAAATCCAAATTCTGTTACGTGGAATGGAACAGGTTCTGTTTCCGGTGCAAAATATTATGTAACGATTCAAACAACGGGCTTGGTGTATTCAAGTGATAAATATAAATCGTTTTACTTTCAGAACACTTTTGGGGTAGGCACGATTTCAGTCGGAATTTTCACGCGCGGCATTGATATCAACAATAATATGAACACCAAAGGTTTTGGATATTGGTATGCAAGCAATTTACATTCTGGAAATAATGACGGATATAAATTAGGAACACTTCGTTACAATCCCGATGGTTCCTTTGCGGGAACAAATCCTGATCATCCGATTTTAGTGAACACGCTCGGAATTTCCAATGGTGGAACGTATGAATGGGGAAGCGTTGCACCGTGGACCGCAGCACTTGATAACAAAGGAAGAGTGTATCAAGTAGGCCATGGCGGAAATTTTGTAACGCGGCTTGATGATGATACTTCAGCACCTAAAATTATTATCAGAAATGTTAAATTGCCGAGAGGTATTTACGCTGTTGGTGAAGGGGCGAATCTAAAATTGTATATTGCTGCCGATACATCCGTGTATCGCGCAAACATCGGGAATGACGATACACTCAACACACCGCTTGAATTAGTCGCAACGTTTGGAACATTTGTGCGAGATGTTATTATTGATGATGCGGGATTTATGCTGGTAACATTGCGCACGGGAACAAACACTGCGGCGGGTGGAACTGCTGCTGCCCCAGGATATATCGAACGGTACGATATTTCCAGCGGCTTACCGAAGAAACGTTCTGATGCATTGTTTTCCATTGAATCGACGACCGGTTTGCCTGTTTGTTTTGCGCTCAAACACGGTTCGGATAAAAATTCAGCATCTGATGATACAATCTATTATTCTGTTCGAGGCGCAAGCGCAGCCGATTCATTAACATATGGAATTCACCAACTCACCGGAATTGACGGCGCGTTTCCCGAAGCAAAGCAAATCTTTAAATCAGGAGACATAGGTGTTCCCCCAAGCGCCGGCGGAAATAATAATGCGAACGCTGATCTTGCTTTAGATTGGGCGGGAAATATTATCTGGTTTGAGAACAGCAACGAAGAAATTTTTATGATCGCAACTCCGCGCAGCGGTTCAACGGTAACGCTGACGACGAAAGGATATGATACTGTAACTGTGCAAAATTCGCTTTCCGTCGGGGGACAAGAAAATGTTCCGACAGAATTTGCGTTGAATCAAAACTATCCGAATCCGTTCAATCCCTCAACGGTGATCAGTTATTCGCTGCCGGCAAACGCAAACGTTTTCGTTGTTGTGTATGATGTTCTCGGAAATATCGTGAGCGAATTGTTCAACGGTGAAGCGCAGCAAGGATACAATGCCATTGTATGGAATGCGACGAATTCATTCGGCGCAAAAGTTGCAAGCGGAATGTATTTGTATAAAGTTTCTGCACAATTAAGCGACGGGCGTTCATTCACCGATACAAAACGAATGTTGATGCTGAAGTAATTTTTTTGTTATTCACAGAAACCTTGAAGGTCTATAAGACCTTCAAGGTTTTTATTTATCCGAACTTTATGAAAACAGTTCTCCTTTTCTTTACGCTTGCCATGACCACACAACTTGCAGACTCACAATTTTCCAAAACACTGTTTGATTCCTACAACAGTTACAAATTTAACGACATCTCTTCCCGAAGGATGAAACATGCCGAGCTGATGAAACATCTCGAAACGCTCACAACGTATCTTGGTGATCTTATGAGCATCGAACAGGCGGGAACATCCACTGAAGGACGTTCGATTAATCTGCTCACATTGGGGAAAGGAACAACGAAAGTTTTTCTCTGGTCGCAAATGCACGGCGATGAGCCGACTGCGACAATGGCGCTACTCGATATACTGAACTATATCTCACTGAATAAAAATTCTGCCGAGGTTAAAAAGATTCTCTCTGAAACAACCTTGCTCATCATTCCGATGCTGAATCCCGACGGGGCGGAGCGGTTCCAACGCCGCACATCGCAGGGAATCGACATGAATCGTGACGCGCTTCGTCTGCAAACGTCCGAAGCACGAATATTAAAATCTATCCGTGATAAATACAATCCCGAGATCGGATTCAATCTGCATGACCAGGATCCGCGCTTCACAGTCGGCGAAACGGGAAAGGTCTCTACCATTGCGCTGCTGGCTCCCGCATACAATGTGGAAAAAACGGATAATGCTGTCCGCACACGTGCAAAAAGAATTGCATCGGAATTGACATTGGTGCTGAATCAGTTCGTCAATGGACATATAGCAAAATATGACGATACATTCGAGCCGCGCGCATTCGGCGATAACATTCAGAAATGGGGGACGAGTGTCGTGCTCATCGAATCCGGCGGATGGAAAGACGATCCGGAAAAGATATTCATCCGCAAATTGAATTGTGTGGTGCTTCTATCAGCTTTTCATTCGATTGCAACCGGAGAGTATGGAAAGAGAAATATAGCCGAGTATGATAATATTCCGTTGAATACAAAGAATCTATTTGATATCATCATTGAAAAGGCAACACTCACTTTTAACGATCACAGGCCTTCGATAGTTGCCGATATTGCAATCAATATGGAAGAAATTCGAGACAGTACCGGAACAATGAAACGTATTGGAAGAGTTGTCGATCTTGGCGATCTCTCTGTTTTTTCCGCGCACGAAAAATTTTCTGCTGAAGGAATATCTATTGACAGCGCAAAAGTAGAAATGAATGATGTTGTTGATGTAGATGAAATTTTCCTCAGCATAAAAAAAGAACGATGATATTGTAAAAAATATTTTTCAATCATACGAAACCCGACCGATGTGTCGGGTTTTTGTTTTATATCATTGCCATTAGTTTACCGCTTCGTTACTTTATCTCAACGCTTGCTTTGGTCGCAAGCCTCGATGCCCAAACTATCACCTCAACAGATAAGGAAAGGAGTTAGCTATGAGAAAGAATCTTTTCATCATCGCGTGCATCTTATCGCTTGCGTTGGCAGCAAGCCTGAATGCACAGACCATTACATCAACCTCCACTGGCGGATTGTGGAACAGCGGAAGCACTTGGGTTGGAGGTGTTGTCCCAACAGCAAGTCACGACGTTGTCATTAACGGACCAGTCCAAGTCAACGGCAATGTTCCATGCCGGAATCTTACTGTCTCTTCGTCTGGAGTTCTTGAAAACTTATACGCCTATGGGTTCACACTGACTGTACACGGCAACGTCATTAACAGTGGCGTCATCCGTCTTAACCCTGTGTCCCATTGGGCAAATTACTTTGGACTTACAATTCTTGGCAACATCACTAACAACGGAACGTGGACACCAAGCCAGACTACGTTTGCCGGGACATTAGTACAAGAGGTAACATTGTTGAGTGGGAAAAAGCTTGAAGGGGCCTTTGTGGATTCTGATTCTCTCAGTTTGGTGAGAGCAAAGTCGAATTTGCACTTCACGAGTACATTCAATTTACAGAAGAGCACATTGGATTTGCAGAATTACTCATTGACGTTAGAGGGGTCAGGAAACATTTCCAACGGGAAAGTCACTAACACAGCCGATGTGCGTCTCATAGGTGGTGCACTTTTGAGCGATATCAGGTATGTCGGGGCACCGAACCTGCGGGGGTTGGTTCAAATTGGGTCAGGCGTTATCCTTGAGGGAACGGTGACGATCGTTGACACGCTGCAAAACTTATACGCCTATGGGTTCACACTGACTGTACACGGCAACGTCATTAACAGTGGCGTCATCCGTCTTAACCCTGTGTCCCATTGGGCAAATTACTTTGGACTTACAATTCTTGGCAACATCACTAACAACGGAACGTGGACACCAAGCCAGACTACCTTTACAGGAAGGATCCCTCAGGAACTCACTCTGCTGATCGGGAAAACGTTTGATGGTGCGTTTGCCTATACCGATTCGCTGAACCAAGTGAAAGCAAAATCGGATCTCGTTTTCACGAACACCCTCAACTTACAGAAAGGTGTGATGGATATGCAGGTATTCTTACTCACTTTGCAGGGCTCGGGCAATGTTTTCAATGGCAAGGTCATGAATACGCGCGATATCCGTATCACTGTCGGGGCACACCTGAGTGATGTCACATACGTGGGAAACGTGAACCTCCGAGGGCTGGTCCACATCAAATCAGGAGTCACATTTGAAGGAACGGTGACGATCGTTGACACGCTGCAAAATCAAGCAAGCTATGGACATACTTTGACAATCCGTGGGAATATCATCAACAATGGCGTCATCCGTCTTAACCCTGTGTACCATTGGGCAAACTATCTTGGACTTGCGATTTCCGGTAGCATCACCAACAACGGAACGTGGACGACAAATGAGGTCAATCTCACTGGTAGCGGCTCTCGAACCATTCTCGCGCGTGGTGTCACAAGTACAATAAGATCCACAGGAACGAAGGTGTCGCTCAGTGGTGACAACTTCCTCCCCAACCTCACCGTCGTAAGTCCAAGTCGTTGTATCCTTGAGAATGGCACGCTGAGGGTAGAACCTGGCACAATATCCGGCACACTTGAGAACCGGGGACAGATTACTACTCGCCGCCGCATCACAACAACACAGGACTACGGCTATTTCGCGGCTACAGTTCGTATAGTAACAGGAAGTGGACTTGATACGCTCACATTCTTCTCACACGGCCACCAAGTTCCACAGACATTTGCAAACGCTGTCAAATCGTGGTGGCGTGTTTCTCCCATTCCGTCCGCCGTGAAAGGTACCATCGCGTCTCTTACTCTCTCGTACACTGACGCGGAATTGGGATCGCACAATGAATCCAATATTCAGCTCTATCACTCCGCCGACAGCGGCAAGTCGTGGACTCAAGTTTCCACGTCGTTGAACACAACGCGAAACGCTACTGCCAACACCATCGCCGTCACGAGTGTTCCTGCATGGGGCGATTTCTTGGTATCTGCGGTTGCCGATCCCATATCCGTGCGACCATCAATTGTCGTCAGTGTCATCGGTAGTCCACAAATTCGTGTTCTCGCTCCCAATCGCTACACGGTGCATTATGTGAACAACAGCGATTTCCCGACCGATGACTTTCTGTTAGCTGTCAACGTGGGGGAGGGAATACGGATTCTGCGAACCGAGCATCCACAGGCCGATGGAAAGCTGGAGGTGGTTCCGTTTGATAGTCTGAGTTTTGAGGGAGAGGATTCCACATTTGTGTTCTATGCTGCCGGAATGGGGTCTCGCGAAGAGAGAACATTTAACATCATTGCTACCGCCAATGCCATCGGACTCGGGAAGACAAGCGGAGTCCTTATCGAGCCGCTGACGATTACTGTAGGATCGATTCTTGTCAAGGCAGCAGTGACGTATGCCGCGGTAAAGACCATCGACTGGGTCGGACGCAAAGCCATAGAATGGACCGGTCCGACTCCGGAAGAGAAGCGGTTTTGGGAATCACGCTTTAACACGATTCCCGAGGAGATCAAACAAGAAACCACGAAAAAAGAATGGGCGATGAAAAAGATTTCATCAAAGATCATCTCGAAGATCACTGGCGTAGCCGGCACCCCGATTACTTTGACCAGAGCGGTTCTGCGTAACTTGTGGAATCTCGGTCCAAACCTGCGCCGTAAGATTTTTGGAGCGATTCAACGAGATCTCGAAGTAACGAAAGAGACAGAGACAATTGATGGTGAATCGTATCAAACAGAAATCACCGGTACTACGCAGATGAAAACTCAACGCGTTACTTCATGGGATCCAAACGAGAAAGTCGCACCGTCAGGATATGGATCACAGGGCTTCATCTCAACTGTAGGCAGAATGAACTACAGAATTCTCTTCGAGAATCTTAAAACAGCTCAAGCTCCTGCCTGGCGGGTCATCATTGTCGATACGCTTCGCAGTGAGTATGACCCGGCGACTGTTGAGTTTGGCAATACAAGTCACGACAGCGCGCACTATCAATGGAAGATGACTCGAACAGGAAACATCCTTAGATGGGAAATCGAAGGGATTGAGCTTCCTCCAAACAAGACTCCACCGGAGGGTGAAGGCTATGTAACCTTCACGGTGATGCCGAAGGACAATCTTGCATCAGGGACTGCATTTCGCAATCGCGCGGAGATCGTGTTCGACCTCAACAAACCAATCCTCACCAATACGGTCGTCAATACACTCGATTTTACTCCGCCTACGACAACGATGAGATCACTTCCTGCAACGCACAGCCGTGATTCGTTGGTGGTGAAGTGGCAATCCAGCGATGGACCAGCGGGTTCGGGGATTGAATCTGTAGCGCTCTTTGCATCAAAAGATGGCGGTCCATTTGTCCAAGTTGGGATGACCTTTGCAGACTCGATTACCGTAAAGGTTACAAATGGTGAATACAAGTTCTATGGTCTCGCGGTGGACAATGTTGGAAATATCGAATCGCAACGCCCGGCACTGGTACAGACACTTGTCTTGGGAGTCGTGAAAGTCAAAGAAGAACCACTTGTTCCTTTTGTTTTCGCGTTACACCAAAATTATCCGAATCCGTTCAACCCAACTACAACCATTGAATTCAGTCTGGCACACCATGCCAGGGCTACATTGACGATATATGATGTGCTCGGCAGGAGTGTCACGAAGCTCGTTGATGAGGAGAGAGACGCAGGGAAGTACAAAGTAATATGGGATGCAACGCGCTTTTCCAGCGGTGTGTACTTCTTAAGGTTACAGGCAGGTGATTTTGTAGAGACCAAACGGCTTGTTCTGATCCGATAGTATTTGAAAAGGGAGGGGAGAATGAAGGGAAGATTTCGAGGCTGTACAAAAGGTTGTGTCTCTCGTTCCCAATGTCCCCATTGGGAACGCCAGGCGAGAAGCTCTGCTTCAACAGATGAAACAGCAGACCGGAGAAACTGAAAGCGGAGCTTTCTGCTCTGTGTTCCCAAACAAGAGTTTGGGAACAAGATGGAAAGGAAAAGATGTCGATTACGTCAATTTATTTTGGACTCAATAAAAGAAGGGAGAAGAAGAGATGAAACACCTTGCCTGCATACTTCTCATGATACCTGCCGTATCGCAATGCCTGTTTTCACCGCAGACGTGGAATTGGATCAATCCACAACCGATCGGCAATACCTATCGGTAGTGTTCTTTGTTGATTCGTTGCTTGGTTACGCAGTTGGCGACGTGGGTACCATTGTGAAGACCACGAACAGCGGTTCAACATGGACCGTACTGAACAGCGGCACAAAAGCAGTTCTTTATTCCGTTTGCTTTGTGAATGCAACAACAGGGTGGGCGACCGGAGTAGGGGGCGCTCTTGTCAAGACAACGAATGGTGGCGCTACTTGGACGCCGCAATCCACAGGCACTATGGATAGTTTCTATTCGGTTTTCTTCGTCAACGATAGAACCGGTTGGGTTGGCGGAGTATCAGGCTCGATTTTTCGAACATCGGATGGAGGAGCTACATGGAGCAAGCAAACCACAAACACTACGGACATTGTAATTTCCATGTATTTCACCGACGAGAATTATGGATGTGCTCTTGCACTGGGATTTGATGCAACAGATCATTCTTTCTGTTCTGAAAACGAAACACGAACAACTTTTCGTCCACGTCTCAAGGGCTTGAAGCTCGCCAAAACTTGCAGAGCGCTCCCCTGAGAATCTCTCAGTGACCGCGATCTTCTCATAGGTTAAGTTTTCGTAACTACTCGTAATAAATGTTTCAAATAATTTCCTATAAAAACACAAAGAAAAAGCATTGCCACAGATTTCACTGATTAAACTTTAAAAAATTTTCTGCCAAAAATCTGTGAATCTGTGGTTTAATTTTTTTTGGGTGAGTAGCGCGTTAAGCGTGCCTGCGGCACGCTTTTTTCAAAAAGAGTAACTCGAAATCTTCAATTTTTAACCTCTTGATTTATTTGAGGTTACAACGAGTTACTTAGGAGTTACAAGTTTTCTTACACAAGTTAGTGCCAATGCTAAAAGACGACAGAACATCAGTTATCTAAGAATCACAAACTCGTTGAGATATAGTCATCGGATCTGTCCAATCCCTATCAAATACATCGCACGCAGTTGGTTATCTCGCAGCCGAAGTAGCTGCTCCACTTCGTCGTCGTAGAATGCGCCAACGCCGCAAGCGCCAAGTCTGCGCGCGCCGGCGGCTAAATACGCCCGCTCTCCGGACATCCCGATGTCGATGCACGCATATCGGTAATCCCGTTCGCCGTGGATGGTTCCAATGCGGGTCATGTCAATCGCCCACACAAAAACCACAGCGGCGCGTGCAAGCAATTCCTGCGAGAGTCCCGCTTCATAAATCTCGTCCGAAAATGTCCCTGCAGCGATCTGCTCCAGTTTTTCCAACTCAGGTATGTAGCGATAAACACCTGGGGGCAGTGCCGATACGGCACGCACAACCAGGTAGAGCTGCGACCACCGACCGCCTTCGGCGAGTGCTGGCTGATTCTGCCACGCAAAGCTTTCGCGGATGATGCCGGTAAGGTCTTCGAATTTCACCTCGCGGTGCGCAAACTCCCGAAATGATCGGCGTGTCTGGATCACCTCGAACAGATCACGCGCACCGGAACTACTTTTCGGCATCGGATAACTGATGCCCGTTGAAGCGTCACGTTCCACTGGCTTCTCAAGACGGACATTGGAAATGGAAACAGTCCCAGCCTTCCATCGAACAGACGTGAGCAAATGAGCAAGGCGCGTCATCTCAACATCATCAATATCCTTTGGCAGGTTGGGTAAATCAAACGCAGGCATTCTCATCTGCGGTGTAACCCGATGCGTTCCGAGCGCCATTATCATGACAACGCCTTCATCGGCGGCATTCAAGCCAAGCGCGTGCGCGGCGAGTTGGTCGTCGAAAAGGCCGATCATTTGATATTCCATCCCAAGAGCAGTTGCGGCGAGCACAAGGTTGCCTGCGATGTGCGCAGCATCGAGCATCACATATCGATACGAACGATCACGATACTTCCACACCGTTCGGTCGTACATCACCGTCAGGATCACGGTTGCCGGTGCATTCACAAGCCATCCGTGATAGGCAGAAGCAAGCGCCAGACGCTCCAAGTCCTTTGCTGAACCTGTATGCACAAGTGCATGGTTGGCGGCGTGATAATAGTAGAGTCCTTTTTGTATCCCTTCCACATTTCTCACGGCGACATGCAGGTCAGCAGGATATAAGGCTCCCGCAGAAGCAGCAGCACGCAGCAAAATGCTGCCAGCCGGATACCGACGCTTTTCGGTCACGCCGTATGCATAGTGGAGAAGATCAGCAAGCTCTTGTTTTGTCAGTGCTGTCTTCGGTGTAATTGAAGATGCATTTTGTTGGACGTTCACAATTTCGGTGAATGATTTTCCTGATCGTTTGCGTGGCGCGGGGAGCGATACGGCCGGTTTTCCGGGAAAGGATTTAAACTCGTCGGGTTGACTGCCGACAAAACGCGGAGACCGGAAGACACCCCAGCGAGTGATCCCTGTGGCTTCATGAATATACTCAGCGCCGCTCATGCGTTTGCCCCGATGCCTCAGCCAGATCCGCTTTGGTTCGTCGGGCAACTGTTTTGTATCGTCGTTGTTCATAAATGCAACCTGCATTGCAAATGCCTGATCATTTCCTGAGCGAAGCAATCCAATCGGAGATTCATCACCCTCGATGATAATGGTCGGTTTAGGGCGAAGGAACTCATACACGATGATGGCTGCAATTGATGTAACGATTAATGCCCCTACTACAAGCGCTATGATTCGGACGCTTTGCTTCCAGCGTTTGCCGCCAGGCTCAAGCAGTGTGCGCGGACTGACCTTTCGGAGCCATGCATTAATAATGGGAAGTTGAAACCATACATGCACCGCCATCAAGATTAAGACACAATAACCAAAGAGATAATGCAAATCGAATACGGGCAAGTCCATCCGTGCAACCCAGAAGAGTCCGAGACTTGCCGTCGTGAAGAGATAGACAAAGAGAATCAGCGAGATAATCACATTAAGATCATGGCGTAAGATCTGCCGCCCGATGAGGGCACGCACAAGCGTTACCAGTGCGAGTGCGAGAAGTGGTAGTGTGATCCAAAAGAGTTTTTCCATAGTTCTGCCACAATCACGTCGGATGAGCCACTCGGCATGATGCATCTCGTCCTTTGCTTGTTTCTCGATGGCTTTGTGGAGTTTTTCGTAGCCCCAGTTCTCGCACATCTCGGCGTGCACCATATAGGCTGATCGCTGTCAGTTCATCTGCCAGCAATTCATTGAGGACTGAAAGAAGCTTTTCGTTACCTCTCATGTTTATTCTTCTTAGACGGTTATTGTTTGGCCCATCTCAACTCAATTTCAATTTCCTCCCAGTTCCTCCCGCGTTCATATTCCATTTCCGCGCTGACACTTGCTGGAATCCGTACCCGCACACCACCAATTTGAAGGCGAAGCGGACGATCATGATCGAGAGCGTCAGCTAACCGGCGCAGCTTCTTTGCCACCGCCTTCTTTGAATATCGAACCTCAATATCGTGCCGTCGTCGGTTTCTTGTCGATTTCATGTGTTCTCTCCTTGTGGTCGATCAATTTGCAACGATGCGAATCAACTCCTCAATCGTTTTCTCTGCCCGAGCCGGATCAACGCCAAGCCAGTACAGCGTAACACCATGGGAGAAGAAATAATGCAGTTGATCCATGCCATAACATTCGGCAACCCGTTTGCCAGCTACAGTTCGTTCTTTATAGTCCCCAAAGATCGGATTGCCCTGTCGAACGCGCTTTGCCATTCTCTCCATCGCTTGAGCCGGTTCCGACTCATTCGTGTAGCGAGAAACATAGAGCGTTGCACGTCCTCCTTCTCCCGAATAAAAACCGATCAGATTCTCCGTTGGTGTTACGCCCTTTCCGTGCAGGTGATCAATCATGCGCGCCGCCGCATCGCCTGTGAGTTGATCGGTGAGCGTGAAAGTGCCAAGCATGGTGGGAAGCTCGATCCGTTGCTCTGAAGTGAGAATTCCGTATATGACAATTCCCACAACGGCGAGAGCGATAATACCTCCCCACAGCTTCGTCTTCGTGGACACATCGGGTATCTGTTTCAATTGCGATGATTGTGCTTGCGTTTCCATCATATCCATGGTTCCGTCATCAACGTTCTAATCTTCACCCTGCGCTTTGGTGAAACCCATCGCGCCGTCGAACTCCTGGAGCTTCTCCACATGCATCCAGCGGTATTGGATGCTGATACGTTGAACAATGTCCATGATATCGTCGTCTGCCAGGTCGCCATCATTGGAGCGCAGCACAAAGCGGCAGCGGAACTGGTCGACGCAATCGGTGATTGCGCCCGTCGGGGGGTACACCTTTGTTCCTCGATTGGAAATCATCTTCAGTCGCAGCGGAGTTGACTGGCAAAGTTCTTCAAGTTTCTTGCCGATCTCTTCGGGCGTGCGCGCCGATTCAACGAATACATCAACGCCGATGACCCGCCGGCGTGTGGGCTTCACGAAGTCAAAAGCGCTGGAAATCTGTGGGAGTTGAAGAGGCTTGTATGTTCTCACTTTAGAATGCTGCGCTTTGCGTCCGAGGTTGGCGATGATGGCATCGGTGTAGGATGTTGTCGAGGCTCCCTTGTCGTAGCCAACCACATCGCCGGTGCGGACTTTCCCTTCTTCGAGTGTAACGAGCAGTGCATGCTCAATAGTCGCGGCTGTTTCGAATTCGCCCAAATGTCTCAGCATCATAATGGCTGAGCCAAGAAGCGCCGTTGGGTTGATCACGTTCTTACCTGCGTATTTCGGCGCGGAGCCATGCACCGCTTCAAAAATCGCGACGTCATTTCCGATGTTTGCCGACGGCGCAAAACCTAACCCGCCGATGAGGGCAGAGGTAAGATCGCTGATGATGTCGCCGTTCATGTTGGTGGTAACAATCACTTTGAATTGCTCAGGCTTCTTCACCAACTGGTGGGCGCAGTTGTCGATGATGATGTGCTGGGATTCAATGTCGGGATATTCTTTTGCGACCTCCTCGAAGGTACGTTTCATAGTGCCCTCGGTGAGCTTCATGATATTCGATTTGGTTGCGCAGTGAATGCTCGTTCTGCCCTCGGCACGGACTAACTCGAACGCCAACCGAACGACTTTCTCGCAGCCTTTCCGCGAGATAATCTTGAGGCATTGCGCCACACCGGGAGTTTGCATGTGTTCGATGCCCGCATACAGGTCTTCGACGTTTTCTCGCACGACCACAAGATCGATTCCGCGTCCGCTGTACGGAGTTGGCACGCCGGGCAATTCACGCACCGGGCGTATATTGCCGTACGTCTCAAAGAGTTTTCTCAACGTCACGTTGGCGCTTTTCTCTCCAAACCCAACAGGCGTCTCCAGTGGACCTTTGAAAACCACGCGTGTCTTCCGAATCGATTCGATCGTCTCGTGTGGAACGCCGGATTCAAGTCCTTTCTTGAAGACGCTTGCTCCAGCCTCGCGTTCCTCCCACTCAATCGGAACACCGGCGGCTTCGATAATTCTTTTGACTGCGTTGGTAACTTCCGGGCCGATCCCATCGCCGGGGATCAGCGTAACAAGGTGTTTACCTGATGCTGTTTTGTATGCCATGGCTGATTACCTCCTGTAGTTTGTCTTGTAAGGAATTAGTTAGTGAGCACTGAAAAACTCGTTAGATAGTCATTGCGAGGCGTTTTTTGCCGAAGCAATCTTATAAATTTGAACAAAAGATTGCTTCGCTCGTAAAAAACACTCGCTCGCAATGACTTCTTCAGTG
>Ga0209516_1000184_pt1 | contig 16300 bp, 13 predicted proteins | sample Napbiome12C3dose_FD_187716 | JGI IMG/M metagenome (GOLD analysis project Ga0209516, IMG submission 187716) | Groundwater microbial communities from S. Glens Falls, New York, USA - Naphthalene biodegradation metagenome 12C3dose (SPAdes) (version 2) ... | reverse complement strand
CAGGGTTACATATACGGTGGCGCCGACCAGCGGTTCCTTTATCCTGCTGATGGCCTCAATCTCGGCATGCGGACCGCCGTAACAGCGATGATGTCCCTGACCGATGATCATATCCCCCTTGACAATCACCGCGCCGACCAGCGGATTGGGGCTCACCCGTCCTTCTCCCTGGCGGGCCAGACGCAAGGCTCGTTTCATGTAATACGCATCCGTCAATTGTCCACCTCGCAGGTTTTTTGTCTCCTATATCACGGCTTTAAACGCGGTGAAATGATTTTATCAAGAGGTTTCCCTTGTGACCTTTTTCTGAAGTATGATATGAATAACAAAATCGTAAAACTTAAAAGGATGGCTGAGCAATAAGATGCTTTTCCTGGAAATTATCATCGCCCTGATGGGGGCCGCCATCGGGAGCTTCCTGAATGTTTGCATCAGCAGGATTCCCGTCGGCGCATCGCTGGTCTTCCCTCCCTCCCATTGTCCCAAATGCCTCCATCCCATCCGGTTTTATGATAACATTCCCCTCGTCAGCTATCTGATTTTGGGTGGCAAGTGTCGCGACTGCCGCGCCCGGATATCTTTCCAATACCCCCTGGTCGAAATGTTAACGGCGTTCCTTGCTCTTTTTCTCTTCTGGAAATTCGGGTTGACCCTTAAACTCCTCGCCGCCTTCCTCTTTGCCTGTGTTTTAATCATCATCACCTTTATCGATCTGGGACACTTCATCATCCCCGATGTCCTGACCCTGCCCGGCATCCCCGTATTTTTACTGCTGGCCGTCTTTGTCATGGAAGTGCCGTTGCTGGACGCCATACTTGGCATCCTGATTGGCGGCGGCATTCTTTATGCGATTGCCTGGGGATATGAACTATTAGCCAAAAGAGAAGGCATGGGCGGGGGCGACATCAAGCTGCTGGCCATGGTGGGGGCCTTCTGCGGCTGGAAATCACTTTTTTTCATCCTCTTTATCAGTTCTTTGTTGGGCACCCTTGTAGGCATCACGGTGATGTTGATTAAGGGCAAAGACCTGAAATATGCTGTTCCCTTCGGTCCTTTTCTCTCCGTGGCGGCTCTCGGCTATCTTTTCTGGGGGGAAGTCTTGCTCCGGATGCTGTTTTTCCGCTACGCATAACGCTGCCTAGCGAAAATCACTCCGTAAGTGCGAAAATGACCGGTTGCTTGCCGGATAGGGGCAACATTTTTTTTTGGTTTTTCCACCGCTCATGCCGTATCTACCGCAGTTCAAGGTTCCTGGTCGGCCCTGGGCAAGGCTATGCCGGATGGGTGGGGTATGTTCCTTGCTTATCGGATGTTGGTGCTGAGGTGTTTTTTATGAGAAGAAATCGCCGGGATGGCTTTACCCTGGTAGAGCTGATGATTGTCATCGCCGTCATAGGGATACTGGCAGCCATCGCCGCGCCGAGTTACCAACCCTATATGGCCCAACGCCGTTTGAACGGGGCGGCGCGCCATCTTGCCGTGCATCTGATGCAGGCGCGTTCCCAGGCAATCGCAACCAATAAGAAAATTATCGTCAACCTCCTGAACAGCAATCAATATTGCTTCGTGACCGACAACGATGGGGACGAAACAATTTCGGCTGGCGACACGACAGAGGCCACCTGGGACATCTATCCCGATTACTACGATGTGACGTTTGCCGCGGCATCGGCGGGCTTTAATCCGATTTTCCGGCCGGACGGCACCGGCCAGACAGGGACGGTTAATTTTAGTAGCTCCGTATCCGGCATAATAGCGAAAACCATCACCATTAGCCGGGCGGGACGAATAAAGATTAACGGGTAATTGCAACCATGACACTTAAAGGACAGCGCGGCTTCACTCTGCTCGAAGTCATGATTGCCATTTTCATTTTGGTCATTGCCCTATCCGGTCTGATTGCCGTGACGGTAATGACCATCAAGGGCAATGACTTCAGCAAAAGGATGACCACGGCCACCACCCTGGCCAAGGATAAGATGGAGAAGGTGAAGAATCTGCCCTACGATTCCCCTTCCCTCAATGCCGGAACGACCTATGACTACCTGAACGGAGATTCTTCCGACGGCGTCTCAGGCGCATATTTTACCCGGAAATTGACGGTGACGGACGCTACGCCGGCGGCAAATATGAAAACCATTGAGGTAGAGGTAAGCTGGTCCTGGGGCGGCACGCGTAAAGTTACGCTCCAAACGATTGTGGCTTCCTGAAAGTGGCTATGGATACTGTGCTTTTTTTTAACATTTGCCACCCGCCTTCTGAAGACAGCCAGCAAAACAAATTGTCTCCGTTCGCGCCGGCATCACGGAAAAAACCGTGCGGCTTTTCTTTAGTGGAGCTGATGATCGCCATGCTGGTGGGGATGGTCGTTTTGGGCTCACTTTACAACCTCTTCACCGTGCAGAGCAAACAATTGGGGAATCAGGAAATGGCGGCGGAAATGCAGCAGAATGCGCGGATGGCCATGGATATGATGAGCCGTGAGATCCGCATGGCCGGTTATAATCCCACGGCTACGCTGCTTCCAGCATGCGCCGGAACCTTGCCAAACTCACTGACCAGCACAACCTGCGTCGGGATGCTGGATGCAAGCCCTAGCTTGATTAAATTTAATATGGATACCACTGACACTCCCGATTCTACCCACATTCCGGATGGCGCCACGGATGGCCCCAATGAGACAATTACCTATGGCCTTTATACGTCGACCGCCGGCGGCGTTTCCGTCCAGTGCCTCGGCCGCAAGACCACCGGTGACAGCAGTTATCAGCCGGTGGTGGAAAATATTGACTCGCTTACCTTCACTTATCTGAACAGTGCCGACGGTACGGCTACCACGATCGGTGCTATCCGCTCGATTCAAGTGACCATTGTGGCCAAGACCGCCAAAATTGATCCCTCCTACCCGGCCAACGGGGGGTACCGGACTTATACTTTGACTTCGCGGATCACACCAAGGAATCTGGCTTATTAAAGGGACGGGTAATAAGAGGATATTTATGCACAACTATCTAAAACCCCTGGATAATGAAAGCGGCATGGTGCTCGTCATAGCGATTCTGATTATCGCGGCGCTGATTTTGTTAGGCGCCACCACACTGATGATAACGCAGACGGATTTGCAGATTGCCGGTAAGCAAAAGGCAAGCACCACGGCGTTTTTTGCCGCCGAGGCCGGTGTGGAGGAAGCACGGGCCAGGCTCAAGGGAGATTTTACGCCTGCGGCCAGCCGGATTGTTGACTCTTCCCCCACCGATCCGGCCTGGACGACAGCGATGAGCAGTTTGCAAGCAATCTTGATCTATACGGTAAATATCCGCCATAAAACGTCTGGCGGCAGCGTCCTTTACTGGGGTGATGCCAACAACGATGGGAAATACGAGATAAACACCACTACGACGCCACCCAACGGACAAAACATTTATCTCATAACCAGTACGGGCACCGTTGCGTCCACCAGCAAGACGCTGGAAGTAGCAGTGGCGCGGCTGCCCCCCATCACCGCCCCCGCCGCCCTCTATGTGGAAGCGACGACGTCCATTCAAGGGTCCAGTACTTATATCAACGGCAACGATTCCTGCGGCTCCAACAACAAGCCGGGGGTCGCAACGACGCAGTCGGCCGGCTCCATCACTAACAGCGGCAACCCAACCGTGAGCGGCGCCACCTCCAGCTCCTGGAGCGTAACCGGCGGCAGCCCCGATATGGATGTCCCGGCGATGATCGATAACTGGAAAGATACCGCAGACTTCAGTTATGAGCACAGCAGCAGCACGACCCAGACCGGGATGAGCTGGGGGACACCCACGGCCGGAGCTACGCAACAAGCTCCTTCTTCCTGCAGCGAAAACCACGTGGTCTATTACAACATGCATGGAACCGAAATCAAACTGGCCAGCGGCACTTCCGGCTGCGGCATCCTCCTGATCGCGGGAGATTTGGAGCTAAACGGCGGCTTCAACTGGTATGGATTGATTTTGGTTTCGGGGTCGGTGACAATTGCCGGCGGCGGCAATAAGAACATTACGGGCAGCGTGATTGCCGGCGGCGCGGCCCAGGCCGATCTCGTCGGCGGTAACAGCAATATCGTTTACTGCAGTGACGCCATCAATAATCAGACTACGAATCGCTCGCTGCGCGTTTTAAACTGGACGGAAAAATAAGGGGAACTTGACAACCTCATGAATCTGGTTATAAAAAAATAAACAAGGGAAGGTCAGTATGATAGATAATTTACCTAAACCCCTGCATAATGAAAGCGGCATGGTGCTCGTGTTGGCGATGCTGATCATGACGGCGCTTATTTTGCTGGGCACCACCACGCTGATGGAAACGCAGACGGATTTAAAGATTGCCAGCAATGGCAAGAGCCGCACCATCGCCTTTTACGCCGCCGAAGCCGGCATCGAAGTGGCACGGGGCCAACTCCGAACGGATTTGGGAACTTTTACCGTTTCCCAACTGCTGGCCGCACGGGTCGGCGCCAATGGTACGCTTTCCAATAGCACAGATGTGGCTAATTTCTACGGGGGGGGAAGTTTCGTGACCGACGATGTTCCCTATATTGCTAGTACGGCCTTAGGCACCGGCTGGTATCAAGTCTATCTTACGAATGATGCCGTGGATGGCGTGACCTCGGCCACCGATACTAATCAAACCGTTACTATTACCTCCTTCGGCTTTTCCGGCTCCCAAACCAGTCCCACGCTGCCCATGTCCGTGCTGCAGGTCACCGTTACTAAAATCGGTCCGACAGACGCGCCCGGGGCGCTTGTCATGCCTGGTCCGAACGCCATCTGTGATCCGGGCTCAAGCGGCGCCAAGTCGATCAATGGTGGTGTAACTAAACCGGCAATTGCCGTGAATTCGGCTGTAGCCCGCACCAGCGTCGTCGGCATGATAACGAAACCGGAACTCATCACGGGTGGCGGCCTCGCAACCCCCTCGGTGTCAAATACCGTTTTAGGGTCGCCTTGGGACAATGTTTCCGCCCTGCAGGATTATCGCGATTCCTTATCGGCAGCCGCAGACTTTCATTCCACTTCCGACAGCGGATTTACCCTGGGGACAACGGCAAATCCAAAGATCGTCTTTATTACGGGTGATGCCGAATTCGGTCCCGGCAGCGGCGCCGGTATCCTTGTGGTGACAGGAGAACTGGAACTGAAAGGTAATTTCAGCTACAATGGTTTGATTCTGGTCGTGGGTGAAGGTGAGCTTGAAAGAGAAGGCGGCGGCGGCGGCACGATTTTAGGCAGTATTGTTTGTGCCAACTTAACCGGTTCCCCAACGACTTTCGGGACAGCTGAATTTGAAACCGAGGGGGGCGGTAATTCCACCATCCAGTATGATGCCGCCGCACTGAGCATGGCTTTTGCTCTCACAGGCGGGTCTTTTGTCAAGAAGACATGGCGCGACCTTAGCCTCAAATAGGCATGACTCTTTTTCGTAAGCCACCAATTTAATGTACTGTTCGGTGGGATAAAAAAATAGGGGGGAGACCAGCAGAATCGACCCGGCTTATCGATCCCACCAACCTTCCGGAAGCTTGCCCTTGTTTTTTGCTTTTACTTCATCGGTTATTCTGTACACTTCAGTGGAAATATTGAGTATTTCTTCCGTTATAGCTTTTTTGGCATCCATATCTTTCTTAGCCTTGGCTTGCCGCCTCTTTTCCAGTAGGTCGTTAAGTTCCGCCGTTAACTGATCTTTCTTGCGCTTCTGTTCCGCAATATTCAATTTTTCTGCCGGGGCTTTTTGGGCTGCGGGTATCTTCTTCTCCTCGGCAACCGGAGGAGGTGTCTCCTCTTTTCCCGGGCTTTCCGAGGCATCATTCAGCTCCGGTCTCTGTTCCGGTTTACGCCTTTCCACCCGGTTAACTTCCCCTCTATCTATACCCACAATACCACCGACATAGTAAAAATATAGCTGCCGGCCTTCGCCCCAGTAATGGGACGTCGTCAAGCGACCGCCATTTTTTAATAGGAGCAGATAAGAGGCGCCACTGACGGCCGGGATAAAGAGGAGGGGTAAAATTATCAATGCTAAGAAGGCTTTTTTCATGGAACTAAACATCCTGGAATAACTGTCATTCCGGAACAAATCGGGAATCCAGGAATAAAAGCCTGGATTCCCGCCTGCGCGGGAATGACAAACGAAAGGGAATTACGGTTTTTTACAATTCGCATTGGCATTGTGATCATACAAAAAAATAGCATTTTTTGTCGAGCTATTTTTCGATTTTAAGCATCAGGAAGCTGAAATGCCGACCGGTGCGGCCGCGGTCCCGGCGATGGGAATAAAAGACAGCGCTCCGACAGGACGTGCAGTGATCGCCGGCAAATATCTGTTCCGACGGCACCCCCCGCTGTTCCAATTGGAAGCGGTTGATCATAGTCAAATCCAGCATCCACTTGTCCTTGGTCGCACCGGACCGGAAAAAAGGCGCTACCCCCTTGCCGGCGTAAACTTCCAGAGCATGGTAAACGACGGCATCTACCTCGTAGCAGCAAGGCCCGATCGCCGGCCCGATCACCGCCAGGATATCGCCGGGCCGCGAGGAAAAATGCGCAAGGAAGGCATCTACCGTTTGGCCGGAAATATTCAAGGCAGTCCCCCGCCAACCTGCATGTACGACGCCAACCACCCGCTTCACCGGGTCAACCAGGAAAAGCGGCGCGCAATCCGCCGTCTTGACCCCGATCGCCAGTCCCTGCCGGTTCGTCACCAGGGCGTCACAGGCATAGGCTTCCACCGGCAAAAAAGAGCCATCCGGAAGATTCTCCCGGTTACCCCCTTCGACGACCACGATACGGTCTCCGTGTATTTGTCGCATCAAGACGAAGCGGCTCGGGTCAAGCCGGAAGGCATCGGCCAGCAGGCGCCAATTGTCGGCCACGCTATCCGGCTTGTCGCCCTCCCGGCTGCTGAAATTAAGACCGGCAAAACAATCCGTGCTCACACCGCCACGCCGTGTCAGGAAGGCATGCAGCAGGAAATCGGCTGCGGTCAGCGGCAACGCCTCCAAATATTCGATGGCGCCTTGGCGGGAAAATCTAAAGTCCGACAATGTATTGTCCTCCGGTTACGCTTCAACGGCTGGGGGAGCGGCCGTGCCTTGCAGGAAGGCGCAAAGTTCAGCTAAATCCGGCGGCAGGGGGGAGGAGAAGCTCAGTGATTCCCCCGTGACAGGGTGGGTAAAGCTGAGGCGTCCGGCGTGCAGGGCCGGCCGGGGCAGGGATTTCAATCTTGCTCTCAGCAGCGTATCGGACAGCGCCAAGGCGCGCTGATTACTGCCGTACAGAGCATCCCCCACGATGGGGTAGCCCGCATGCTGCAAATGTACCCGAATCTGATGGGTTCTTCCTGTTTCGATGTCCACCTTAAGCAGGGTGGCCACAGCATAGCGCGCAAGGACAGACCAATGTGTCCGGGCCTCTTTCCCACGGCGGCTGCGGGTGGACATCTTCTTCCGGTCGGCCACATCCCGTCCCACCGGTGCGTTGCAGGAGCCTTCCTCTCCCCGGACGTTGCCATACACCAGCGCCAGGTAGCTTTTAGTCACTTCATGACGGCGGAACTGAGCCGCCAAACCCTGGTGCGCTGCGTCCGACTTGGCGACAACCATCAGGCCGGAGGTCCCTTTATCCAGGCGGTGCACGATCCCCGGCCGCATGACGCCGCCGATCCCGGAAAGGTCCTGGCAGTGAAAGAGGAGGGCGTTAACCAGTGTGCCCCGGTAGTGGCCTGCCGCTGGGTGAACTACGAGGCCGGCCGGCTTATCGATTACCAGGAGGGAGGCATCTTCGTAAACGACCGTTAAAGGAATGTCCTCGGCCTCGATTTCCGAAGTCTCCGGCGGCGGCGCTTCAAAAACAATTCCGTCGCCGCCCTGTAGCCGGTGGCTGGCCCTGGCTGGACGTTCATTCAAGCGCACCCTCCCCGCCGCAATCAATCTCTGGATCTGCGCCCGGGATAAATCTACCTCGGAGCGGGCCGATAAAAAGACATCGAGCCGTTCGCCACGGGCGGTTTCTTCAACATGAAAAGCGTAAACCTTGCTCATAATTTGCCATCCGCCGTAATGCTGGCCAAACCTTCCTGGATCAGGGGGAAATCCTCTTCGGCAAGCGTACGCAAGTCGAAAAGCACCTCCTCATCTGCAATTCTTGCCAGGATAGGCACGGCCAAGCCTCTCAGCCTGGATTCCAGTCTGGCGGCCGATTCTGGGGTCGGCCGCAGGGCAAGCAGGGCCGTGGAAATCTCCTGGGTGGGCAGCGCTCCCCCGCCTGCCAGGGATTGCCCTTTCCTTAAGACCAGCGACCAGCGAGCCGGCAGCACCTTTTTGAGGATGGCCATGAGCCTGCGGGCGCGGCGCGTGACATCCGCCGTCGGCTCCGTCAGGGACTTGAGCACCGGGATGTTCAGCAGGACCTGTTCCGGCCGCAGATACTCTTGCAGGGTGCCCTCCAGTGCCGCCAGGGTCAGCTTGTCGATCCGCAGCGCCCGATTGAGCGGATTATCCTTTATTCGCTGCAAAAATACGGCCTTTCCCAGAATGATCCCCGCCTGGGGGCCACCCAAAAGCTTATCGCCGCTGCAAGTAACCACATCGACCCCCTTCGCCAGCACCGCCGCCACCGTGGGCTCCCGTTCCAAACCATAATTATCGAGGGCGATCAAACACCCGCTCCCCAGATCATCCACCACGGGCACCTGGTGTCTATTACCCAGGACGACCAGCCCTTCCAGAGTTGCTTCTTCCGTAAAGCCCACCATGCGGAAATTGCTGGTATGGACTTTCAGGATAACACCGGTGGCGGCAGACAGGGCTTTTTCATAATCAGACAGCCGGGTGCGATTGGTTGTCCCCACCTCCCGCAGGCGGGCGCCGCTTTTTTCCATGACGTCGGGAATGCGAAACTCGCCGCCGATTTCGACCAGCTCGCCCCGCGAAACAATGGCCTCCTTGCCCTCCGCCAGGGTATTCAGCGTCAGCAGGACGGCGGCGGCATTATTATTGACCACCAGGGCGTCTTCCGCTCCCGTCAAGGCGCAGAGCAACTCCTGCACGTGATCGTAACGCAGTCCCCTTTGCCCTTTTTCCAGGTCGAATTCCAGGTTGGTGTAGTTTCCCCCTACCTCCTGAAGCCTGGCAAGCGCCGCCGGACAGAGGGGCGCCCGACCGAGATTGGTGTGGAGAACAACGCCCGTGGCGTTTATTACCCGCCGCAGTCGATAGGTTCCCAGGGACTGAACTTTTCTTTCCACCCTGGTCAGGACATGGTCGAGCGCTGCTGTCCCATTGGCAGCTAGACCTTGCTCTTTTCCCGCCAGGAGCAGTTGCCGGAGGTCGGCGACGGCCTGCCGGCAGCAGGACTTGACCACCATCCGGGACGCCTTGGTAAAAATTCCCCGCTTTTCCAAAAGCAGCATTAATTCGTCGATCTTGGGCAGCTCCTTCAGGCGGGCGTTAATTTGTTCCGTTGTCATCTTCAATTTCCTATCCCTTTGCTTTCAATATAACTTTTGCAGGGTTGACCCCTGGAAATAGTGCTGCAGGATTTCCGGGGCCGAGCGGCCCCGGATGGCCATTACCGCAGCGCCGATCTGGCATAACCCGACCCCGTGTCCCCAGCCGGCGCCCCGGAGAATAAAACGCACCGGCACGCCGGACGGATCACGTTCCGTAAAGACGGAAAAGGCGCTGCTTAACAGATGGCTCTCCGACAGGACCCGCCGGATCTCCAGCTCCTTGCCCACCACCAGTGATGCCTTGCTCCCACAGATCCGCAGCCGGTGGATACGTCCGGAAGGCCCGCGGTCCAGAGGCATAAGCTCGCAAATTGCCCCCAATTCCCGCCCCGTTTTTTCTCCGATAATCTTTGCCAGCGCCGCCGGAGTGTAGGTCGCCTGCCACCGGTAAAAGTCAACAGTCTCCCGGTCAAAGGAGGGGAGGATTTGCTGTAAGATAGTGACGTCGTTGGTATTGCAATAGGCATCGGGTGCGTCAAGCAGCCATTTTTCTGCTTCTGCTTCGGTCTGCAACGGGGGATGGGGCAATACCGTATCCGATACGGAAGTCAGATAGGGAACTGTCTTGTCCTCCCAGGCGGTGGCAAAATCTTCCGTTCGCCCCCCGCAGGCCTTATGAAAGCGCGCATCACAGATTTCACCGGCATGGGTGAGAAACAAGCCGCGCGTCGCCGTTACCGCCTCTGCCGCCTGCCCCCCCGGCAATGCAGGCAAACCCTGATAGCGCTGGCAATGATCGTCGGCACAAACATCAAAATTATCGTGATCTTCCCTGCCATACCAGCGACGGATTTCGCCCCCCGGCAGATGCGCCGGCCGCAAGGGGCCTGGTTGTTTTTCCTGCCGCGCCAGCATGGCCGCAAGCCAACTGCGGGACATGACAGCATGGGCCTTCAAGAACTCAAGCGGCGCCTGGGGACTCATTTCCGAGGCAATGACGCTCTCCAGGTAATCCTCCAGGCCCAGCTCGTTGATCACGGTGATCTTCCCGTCGCTGGTAACCTGTAATCTCAAATTACCTCGGAATGTCTGTTCTTGCCGGCGCTCCCAGTGAAAATTGACGCCGATGACCACGTCGCTGATGCTGAAGGTCGAACCCGCAACGGGTGTAGCAAGGAACTCCCGACGGGATAATCCCTGACCTTCCTCATTAAACCCGTTGATATTACCACCACTGGCCCGCAGGTTGATGGGGCCGACAATTTGCCGATCTCCCAACAGAAAGGGGCCGTTAAGTTTTATCTGTAAGTTTTCCCGGCTCTCGCAGATGCCGACAGCTATCGTTGGTTCCACTTCGATCATGATGGAGTCCCTTATGGTAAAACCTGATATTGCCCCGCCCAGTCTCTTACTACAATATCCCCATAAATACCACTACAACCCGTCAAATTTATTGACAAGCACGGCGCATCCAGTGTACACGGCGCCTATGATAAAAGAACAACCCATCGGCATATTCGACTCCGGCATCGGTGGCCTGACAGTTGTGCGGGCGCTTATGGAAAGGGCGCCTTTTGAAAATATTGTCTATTTCGGCGACACGGCCCGCGTCCCTTACGGGATAAAATCCGTGGAAACCATTACCCTTTATGCGACCCAGATTACCGAATTTCTGCTGCGCCAGGAGGTGAAGCTCCTGATTGTGGCCTGCAACACCATGGCTGCCATTGCTCCGGAGGCCATTACCTCCCTTTCTACCGTACCGGTGCTGGATGTTATCGACGCCGGCGCCCGGAGCACCGTGGCTGATCCCCGTACAAAATCGGTGGGCGTCATCGGCACCCCCGCCACCATCAACAGCAATGCCTACGCCCGGGCCATTCATCGTTACGCGCCGGACATCAAAATTTTCTCCCAGGCCTGCCCCCTTTTTGTACCCCTGGTGGAGGAAGGCTGGCTCGACCATCCCGTAGCCCGGCTTACGGCCCAGGAATATCTTAACCCCGTGCTGGCACAGCATATCGACACGCTGGTGCTGGGTTGCACTCACTATCCGCTGCTGAAAGCCACCCTTAGGGAAGTGGTGGGGCCGGAAATCCGGCTGGTGGATTCCGCTGAAGCCATGGCGGACATGACCGCCACACTGCTTCAGGAAAGTGGGCTTTGCAATCCTTCCCGGCTTTCCCCCCTTTACCGTTTTTTTGTCACCGACGTCCCGCTGCGCTTTCAGACCATCGGGGAGCGCTTTCTGGGGCGCGCCCTGCCCAACATTGAACTTGTCAAGTGGTGAGAAAAGCTTGTTATAAAATTGAAGTTGTTATAAAAATCGACCATCAGCATATAATCTTCGTATCTAGGAGCATCTTATGAACAATCTGGACGAAAGGTGCATCAATGCCATCCGCTGTCTGGCTATAGATGCCATTGAAAAGGCAAAATCGGGGCATCCCGGCATGCCGATGGGCGCCGCCGCCACTGCTTACACCCTCTGGACGAGGCACCTGAAGCACAATCCCCTCAATCCCGGATGGACGGATCGCGACCGCTTTGTTCTCTCTGCCGGTCATGCTTCCATGCTCCTTTATGTCCTGCTCCACCTGACCGGCTACGATGTCTCTCTGGATGACCTGCGCTCCTTCCGCCAATGGGGCAGCAAAACCCCCGGCCATCCCGAACGTCATCACCCGCCCGGCACCGAGGTCACCACCGGCCCCCTGGGCCAGGGGATCAGCAATGCCGTAGGCATGGCCATTGCGGAGGCCCACCTCGCTGCCCGCTATAACCGACCCGGCTACCAGGTCGTTGATCATTACACCTACGTTATGGCCAGTGACGGCGACCTGATGGAAGGGGTCTCCTACGAATCCTGTTCGCTTGCGGGACATCTCGGCCTTGGCAAACTTATCGTCCTTTATGACGATAACCGGGTTTCCCTGGCCGGAGCAACGGCCCTTTCCTTTACCGAAGATGTGGCGCAGCGTTTCACGGCCTGCGGCTGGCAGACCCTGAGCGTGGCCGCCGGCAACGACGGCGAAGAAATTGACCGGGCCATCCGTCAGGCCCGGGCAGAAACGTCCCGGCCTTCGTTGATTGCCGTCAGAACCATCATCGGCTACGGGGCGCCGGACAAGCAAGGTTCCTGTGAGGCGCACGGCTCGCCACTGGGGGCCAAGGAGCTGACGGCGGCCAAGACCTGTTTTTCCTGGCCATTGGAGCCATCATTTTTTGTCCCGGAAGATGTGGCCGTAGTTTTTGAGGAAGCGAAACAATCCGGTCCGTCGCGCGAGGCTGTCTGGAACGAACTCTTCCAAGGCTACGCCAGGGCCTTTCCCGATCTGGCTGCTGCCTTCAGGCGCGTCATGGCCGGCGAATTACCCAAAGATTGGGATAAGAACCTGCCCCAGTTTCCGGAAGACACGCCCGCTGTTGCCACCCGTAAGACCTCTGAAACGGTACTACAGATCCTGGCTGCCGCCCTGCCCGAACTTATGGGCGGTTCCGCCGATCTCAACCCCTCCACTTTTACCTGGTTGAAAGGCGAGGGCGATTTCCAGCCCCCTACTCTTTCCGGGGAGGCCATTCAGGGCAAGGTAGGCGGCATCTGGGGCTACGCCGGGCGTAACCTGCACTTCGGGGTAAGGGAGCATGCCATGGGCGCTATTGCCGTGGGCATGGCCGCCCACGGCGGTATCATTCCCTACACCGCCACTTTCCTGGCCTTTGCCGATTACATGCGGCCCCCTATGAGGTTGGCGGCGCTCTCGGGCCTGCCGGCTATTTTCGTTTTTACCCATGACAGCATCGGGCTCGGCGAGGACGGTCCGACCCACCAGCCGGTGGAACATTTGTTAAGCCTCCGCGCCATACCAAACCTGACGGTGATCAGGCCGGCCGATGCGGCGGAAACCGCGGAAGCCTGGCGAATGGCCCTCCTTAACCGGCAAGGTCCTACGGCGCTGATTTTTTCCCGTCAGAACCTGCCGCTCCTCAAACGCCGGATCACGGAACCGGCCAGCGCTCTTGCCAAGGGGGCCTACATACTCTGGGAAGCGACATCGGACATGCCGGAAGTGATTCTGATCGGCACCGGTTCAGAAACGGCGCTCGCCTGGGAAGCGGGGCGGCAACTGGCGGCGGAAGGCATCAAAGTGCGGGTGGTCTCCATGCCCAGTTGGGAACTTTTCGACCGTCAACCGGCGGCATATCGCAACAAGGTGCTGCCGCCCACGGTGAAAGTCAGGGTGGCCGTGGAAGCCGCCGCCACCCTGGGCTGGGAACATTATGTGGGTTTGGACGGCGCCGTGGTAGGCATGGAGGGCTTTGGAGCCAGCGCCCCCGCCCCCGTCCTTTACGAAAAGTTCGGCATCACGGCCACAAAGGTAGCCGAGGCGGCAAGAAGATTGCGGGCGGCAAGTAAAGCGGAAAAGTAAAGCTACTCCTTTTCAAATTCCTGGCTTGTGAATTTCAGTGTCCGGCTGTTCTCGGTGACGGTGCGAACAACGTGATCAGGCGCGCCGGAGGGAATCTCTGCCTCTACCTCCAGCGTGACCGTTACAACGGCACCGACCAGGCCGGAGAGATGGGCAATCACTTCATCGGCGATGCGGCTGGCGTCGCGCCCGACGCGGGCGGCATCCAGGGTGACCGTGCCATGAAACCGCTTCAGTTTCGGCGCTGCCGGTGGAGTGGCTGGCGCTTCCGACGAACCCGCGCCAGGTTCTGTGGTCGTTGGTCCTCTGCCCCCTGATGTGCCGGCAATGGGAATATCCACAGACTGCTTGCTTTTCTCTTCATCCATCTGCTTGCAGGCAATATCCGTTTTCACCAGCAGTCCCTGAGTTTCGCCATCGGCAAGCGGGACATCTTCGCCGCAGCGCAAGCCGCGGTAGCGTCCGGCGCTTTCATCAAAACTGTCGGCAAAGGCAAAGGAATCCTGCATCCACAAGAACAGAGGCAACCCATTGCGGATCGCACCGATCATTACCGATGAATCCCTGAGGCGCGGCAGGTAGATAAAACTGGCGAAGTCTTCAGCCAGTTGTTTGATGGCCACATGGTTGCCGCGCCAGAGTGGTATCTTGTCCAGTTCCATGCGCAGCCGCGTGGCCGCAAAGCTGGTAATCAGCAATTCGTCGTTCTTGAGCTTTTTGCTCGCCCGAAAAGCCAGTGCATCCTGTCCCGAAAGACGCATGGCCTGCCATTCAATTGCAGCTTGCGGCGTTGTCTGCACGGGCGCTAGCAACCACTGATACGTCTCCGGTAGGCGGGCTGTAATGATTCCATCAGCAGTGGTCTTCTGGGTTTCTGCCTGCTTCACCTGTTGCGGATCGAGATTCAGCCCCTTTTCCCCCTTCTCGGCGAGGATGGATTCCCAGGCCAGATACTTCCGTGTCGCCTCGTCGAGGTCTTGCAGCCGGCTCTTATCGGCGGCAAGAAAGACGAGGGTGTTGCGATAGTGGCGGGGGGTGCTACCCCGCAACTCAAGAATCGCTTTGGCGGCGATCTCGGCGGCGCTTCCCGGTTCCTTGCCATAGGGATGATTGATCCCGAGCACCACCAGCCGCGCGTCAAGATCATCTGGCACATCCTGCCCCGACTGCGGCAGGGGATGAATGCGGCTGAAGTCGCCCTTGCGCTCCAGGTCCTTGCGTAAACGCCCATCAAGCTCGTGCATCACTTTATCCGGTTCGCGCTTGAGCTGCTCGGCACGGTCCTCCGCCAGCTTGGTGACGGTAGGCTGGGTCGAGTACCAATAGCGCGGGCCATCCTGGTAGAGGTAGGTGGCCGCACCGGCCAAACGCCGCAGGGCATCTCCAAAAACTGAGGGAGACTCGCCCGGCATCACGCAGCCGAGCTTCACCTGCCGGTCCTCAATTCCTCGATGGGCGGCCTTCATGAGGGGCGCCGAACCCAGGTAGATGGTACGGGCCACGCGCCGGCAGGCCGCGAATTTACCGAGAGTTCCTGGTAAGTCGCGGTCGATACTGAGCGGCAGCGAGCTTGGTCCGTCCACGTCCTTTTCAATGACCGGCACCCAGTTGTCCGAGAGGTAGCGTGTGAGCTCGAACTGAACGCGCGGATCGTCAATCGCGATATTGGCCGGCATGATGAGCGGGTTTTTATCGCCCTTCTCCCAAAGGCTATGGATCACGGCTGCCATCAACCGCAGTACACCCCGGGTGCGTTGGAACTTCACCAGCGTGGACCAGTCGTTGTAGAGCCGGTCGAAGATCTCTGGGTGAATGGGGTAGGCCGCTTTGATGCGTTTTTCGTAGTCGGCATCGCGGCAATCGGGTGGAAACTCCGCCTGCTGCGTTCGGTAAAAGTCTGCAAAGGCTCGCGCCACTACATCACGATCCTTGAACTGTGCGGCATCAGCCAGCGGTTCAAAGAGCCTTCGCCGCACGATCTCAAAACCTTCCTCGGCGCTGGCCGGCCGCCATGACGATTCCACCCGTCCAACGACATTTCTCAGTCGGTCGAGCGCTTCGCGACCGCGCTGGCCGCCCACCTCCACATCATCCGTCTGTGCATGGGGCGAACCCGTCGTATCCGATGCCGGCAGACTGATTACGAGCAGGCAGTTCTTGGCGAGTTTCGCCGACTCCGTCAGAACCTGGGCAAAGGTGAATTGCGTCTCAAAACCGCCTGCGGGTAGATCGCTCTGGTCATGGAGCTGGCGCGCATAGGCTACCCATTCATCAATCAGGACCAGGCATGGCCCATATTCCACAAACAGTTCGCGCAGGACATCACCGGGACTGGTGGCCTTTTCGTCATCCGCGGCGAGGCGACTGAAAGCCCGCTTCGCTTCACTTGCCCCTCC
>Ga0209516_1000174_pt1 | contig 16818 bp, 19 predicted proteins | sample Napbiome12C3dose_FD_187716 | JGI IMG/M metagenome (GOLD analysis project Ga0209516, IMG submission 187716) | Groundwater microbial communities from S. Glens Falls, New York, USA - Naphthalene biodegradation metagenome 12C3dose (SPAdes) (version 2) ... | reverse complement strand
CTGCATAGAGCCACCTGCATGGGAGGGTGCCCCGCCTTCCCAAGCACTAACGTGTGCTCGCAGGCCCGCAGATCGATCAACGCAGGACAATGATTTCCACATGCGATCACGTGTCGGGGCAGCTTTCGCGGCCGCTCCGACTAACCCTCACATCCGTCAAACCTCCTACCGCCAGACTCCACTCCAACCATAATGGTGCTGAACGCGAGGAGACTGTGCAGTCAACTCCTGGGAGGACTCACCAAGTCGTACTACCGTCAGGCAGCTTAGGTGACATCACGCATGCGTGCTGTCGCTGAGGCAGGGGGAGGAGGGATATGTCGGCCTGGGCGCTCAGCGGTTTTCAAGACCACAACACCTCCGCAATCGCCCAATGATAACAAGGGTTCCAACGATTCGCAAAACTGCTTGCTGTTCTGCTTGCTGTCCCTTACCAGAATCATGCCCGATCTAGTTCCCGTGGTAAAGGCATGGCCCAAGTTGTCTGAGCACCTCAAGGCGGGCATTCTGGCAATAGTAGGTGTGACTGTCACCGGTGACAAGAGAGAAGGAGATGACGATGAAGACGCCGTCGTAAATTGCCAATCCCGCCTAGTTCACTAGAAAAGTACGCCGAATGGTGCGGGAAAAGGCCACAACTGAACTGTCCGCGGCCCTTGTTCCGGCCGAGAGCCCCAGCCGCGTGGACGGATGTTCGCCGCCTCCGGTATACCGCAGAGTACTCCTTCAACAGTTTCAGCAATTCGCCGTTCGGGCTGCTAGACCACACCCACCTTGATTCATCCACTACCCAACTTTCAAACACAGTACGCTTGGACGGATTCTGACGGCCTTACCTTGTTCGCCAGACTTCTTCAGTGCATCTAGCATCTGCATGAGTACAACAGCCTGTGCAGCGGAATTAGCGGCCTCATCCCGCGTACGGATGGCCCGCACAAATTCGCGGGACTGACGGACGAAGACGGACTCCGCCTTCTCGGATGTTCTCAATGGGATGATTCTGACTTCTCTTTTTCTGCCCACAATCATTTTGCCAGCCATCACATCGATCCCACCCTTAGTGCCGTAAATCTTCACCTCTTGCCACTCCGTCTTCCCGATTCCGTCGGCAACTTGTGGACCAGGGCCGGCAGTGTTAAGCGCGAATGTGACCATGAAATGAAGTGTCGCTCCGTCAGAAAACCTAATCAGGCCGACTGCGGCGTCCTCAGCCGTGTACTCAACTCCATTCGGTGCCAAGTGTGCGAAGGCGCAGTGGAGACCGGCTACAGCTTCGACCGGCCGTGGACATCCCATAACGAACCACGCGTTATCAATCGCGTGGATTCCAAGATCAAGTAGCACCCCTCCCCCCCTCTTCTTATCGACGAACCATCCGCCAGCTCCCCAGGGGATGTCACGCGCACGGATCCATTTACCTTCCGCGTGGTACACGGAGCCGATCCGGCCACGCTGGATTAGGCTGCGCGCTTCAAGCGAGGCTGGCGTGTAACGCGCTTGGCGGCAGAACATGTAGGTTAGCCTGTGGCGTTTCGCCAGATGGGCGACATGGATCATCTCGCGCGCGCTCGTCGTGGGCGGCTTTTCACAGAGAACGTGTAGTCCCCGGGCTAGCGACTCCACGGTTGCCATGCAATGTAGCCCTGTAGGAAGGCTGATGACGACCGCGTCAATTCCAGCCCTCCGGAGCATATCACGGTAGTCATCGTACTCCTCCATCTTTCCATGCACCTCCAGAAACTTCTTTCGCCGCTTTGGGTCTGGTTCGGAAACAGCAGTGAGGTCGACGCCGTCGATTGTCGCAAGGCTCTCGGCATGCCAGTGGCTTGGCCTTCCCGCCCCCATGAATCCTACGCGCAGCGGTCTTCTCATGTCACCTATCCCTGTTGGACACATTTCTAACTGGCTGAGTCGCCAATTCAACGCCCAAAGCAGCTACAATTCGCCCTGAGCGTGCTCAATGTACGCCATGTGCGTTCTTCTGCCGCATGTCAATAGCGACGTCCATACACAATGTTAACAGGATCATACAAATTCAAGGCAATGCAACACTTCCGTGTACGCCTAACCTGCACAGTACATGCTCACTTCAGGGTGTCCTTCGCCGAACGCAGTTGGAGCATGTCCTCAAGGCTCTGACCAGCGTCATCAGTCGTTTGCCCACAGAGCATACCATGGCGATACCTATAAACAGGGGCGTAGCGTAGAATCCAGTGCGGGAGCAGCTATAGAACAAGTTGCCAATGCCATGCTCTTCTGGTGGAAGGAGGTCAATCGTGTCGCGAATGACACCTTCAGCTATGGCCGTATCGTACATGACTGTATTTGGCAACAAGCGAACCCAGCTTACAAGGCACCTTCCATTTCTTAGCAAAATGTGTGTCTTCACAAACAACTTGACGGTCTTGATCACCCCTGACAGATTCTGACCTGGGGGTGAACAAAACAGGCTGAATCGGAACTCAATTTCCGGGAACATTCGCGCAATGCCGATCACTCGCTGAATGGCCGTTTCGTTAAAGTCCTTTCCGAGTGCTCTTAGGGACGCGTCCGATGCACCGTCAGGGGAGACACATATTCTGTAGCAGCCAGATTGGCTGGCCAGCCTAACCAAGTCCTCCGAGAGCGTTCCCACATCAAACCATGCACTCCAACGGACCTTCAAGTCGCGCGCGATAATCTCCCTGCAAATAGCCTTGGCGTGCGCCTCGGGGATGTTGAAAATGTTGTCAACAAAAATGACTTCATCTAAGTTGAAGACTGTGTGGAGATGTTCTATCTCGTCAACCACAGCCTTTGGAGAACGAATTCGTATGGTTGTTCCGTTCAAAAACGGGTAACTGCAGTAAGCACATCTCAGCGAACATCCTCGCTTCGCCTGCACACCCATACTGCGTGGCTCCCTGTACTTCGCAACCTCCGCGAAATTCCGCCTTGGGGCGGGAAGCGCATGTACGTCAGGGAATGGCCGGTGACCGGTGAAATGGACTGCGCCATCTCTCCGAAAATAGATCCCCTTTACCATTTCAGGAGAATCAAGATGTTCAAGTAAGTCAGGTGTTGTCTCCTCACCCTCAAGGAACACGCCATAGTCCAATTCGGGGTGCCTCTGCATTATCACCCGCGCGAACATGGAGAATCCGGCACCACCAATCATCAGACGAACGTGCGGGTCAGTTGCTTTCACGCTAGCGATGATGCTACGGAGAGTAGAATAGTAGTAGAATGGGTCCAGCCTATCTGTCGTATCGATATTCCGAAGAGATATTCCAACTACATTCGGCGTGCACTCCCTGACTACCGTTTCTAGTTTCGCATAGGGCGTGTCATATAGGTTCATGTCCAACAGACGGACTTGATGTCCCCTTGCGGCGAGGGCAGTGGCGATGTAGCACAAACCGAGAGGAAATACGCACCCGTACCTCTCCACTCGCCCCAGATAGGCTTGAACAAGGAGTACTCTCATCAGGGCGTCCTTACCTGCCTTTCACATGCTCGGTTTCGAATTGAGACAGCTTAGAATATCATTCTGGATTGTGCGAGTATCAAACCCGTAATGCTGAAGGAGGGCCGCCCTGGAATGAGTGACCGTATCAACGTCCGTGGGCAGATGAACATGCTTTGCTATCGGAAAGCCGGCATCGCGCACAATGGAACCAAGCCCTCCGATTGCCACATGGTCCTCCACAACGATGATACGGCACGTTTGTGCTGCCGAGGCAAGCTTCTCCCGCACATGCTCAACCCGCAGTTCCTCGATGGCAACAAGACCGACATCGACCCCCTCATTTCGAAGTGCGCCTACAGCCGCAGAGCATTGCCGAGCCATCTCGCCCAAGGCAACGACAACTGCATCTGAACCACTTGTGGGGAGGCACCGAAACGACTCGTCGCCCAACCCCTCTCCAATTCGAATGTAACACGGCCCACTAGGCTCGCGGCTGAGAATGCCGGAAAGACTGTCCGTGTCCACAGGTGCGAACACTCTCATGTTGGGCACAAGGCGCATCACAGCGACGTCGTCTGCAGCATGATGCCCGCGCCCCATCTGGTAATACCTCCACCCAAATCCCGTTCCGATGATGCACACTCGCTGGTTCCAGTATCCAATCGAGAACTTGATTTGCTCAAACGCACGATAGAGCGTAAAACCGGCAACGCCATAAAGAAACACGCGTTTTCCTTGCGAGGCAAGGCCTGCAGCGATACCAGCTGAGTTCGGCTCTGCTACGCCTACGTTGATGAAGCGCGCAGGGAAGCGGGAGCGAAAGGTCCCGAAGGTGCCGAGGTCTGCGACAACCAAGATGACTGAGGGGTCCTTCTCAGCCAACGCAGCAAGCATTTCATAGAGTTCTCTTCTCATGATACCTCTTCCATCGCTGCGTTGAACTCAGGGAGAGATAGCTCACGGTAGTGCCACTCGGACTGGTTTTCCATAAAGGAAACGCCGTGACCTTTTACCGTGTTGAACACTATGGCTGTGGGAAAGGGAGAAGGCGACGCAAAAGCTATCTCACAGGTACTGTGGATATCAGTGAGATCATGACCATCAGCAGATAGCGCACGCCAACCAAACAATGAAAGCCTTTCCTTCAATGGTTCCACGTCGAGGATGTCGGGGGTGAACCCGAGTACCTGCATGTGGTTGTTATCGACAGTCATCACCATGTTGTTCAGCCGATGTGCGCCGGCAAACATGATGGATTCCCACACGGAGCCTGCTTGGAAATAGGCATCACTAGCGTTCACATACACGCGGCCGGGGAAGCCCATGGCAATCCCACATGCCACGGACAGAGCATTCCCGAGGGTATCGTCGATAAATGTAACGAGTGGATGCTCCCGCCCCATACAATACCTCCAGCTAGGGTCTTCAGATCCATAACTGGACCACTGCGGTTGAATCCAGCCACACTGTGCAAACACCGCATAGTATGCTTGGGCACCGTAAGGCTTCCCAAGTATCACCTTATCGCGTCTAGGATCTACGAAGTAGCGGAAAAGAATACTGAGGTAATCGACCATCGAAAGGGCGCTTGGCACATGTCCCACTCGGGCGTGGTATGACATTGTCAGAATCGCCTGTCGGGCCTCTCTAATGAAGTTGTTCATGAGTGATTCCCCTAAGAAGAAGACTGCTCTGTTTGGGCATTGCACCGCAGCAGTCCCCAAGGATGATCGACGCGGGCAAACGACTCGGCGTAGGGAATGACCGGACACCCGGACTTGAGCCAGGGCCCCAGCTTGTAGCCGAGGTAGTCTACCAGCCTAGCTGTTCCATCTGGCATGAGGACTATGCCCCTATTTCCAGAAGGGAACGACCGAAGCGCGTACAAGCCATGTTCGCGCTGTCCAGCAAGTGCCTTCTCTGCCTCTTCCCTGGGCCTGCTTGCATAGAACGAGGACGCACGGCCGGACGGAAAGGCCGCGCCAGCATCTCTGGATATCAGTGCTGTCTGCCGTCTGTCAAGGCCAGCCCTTTCCCCAATAATGAAAACGGCCGAAGTCAACCGACCGCATTCACGCTCGCCTTCCGTCGTTGCTTGTGAGAGAAGATGTTCAATAGCTTCATCCTTAGGAAAGTGTGGACTGCCAGCAGCAAGTGCCCGCCAATAATCAATTGTATAGGCTTTGGCCACAGTCAGTCGGCTCGGTGGATAGGTTACTTCCAGCTTGAGCGATTGGCGTGGCACGACTTCTGCAAAACTACGGAGATTACGGGCCGCATTTGAGACATAGTCTGACCAGTTGTTCCTGGCAAGTTTGCTGAACACGTCCACGGAAAGCGCTAGTCTGCCAATGCGGCATGGAAAAGAGGCCAGCACTTTTAGGAAGGCGTCACATTCGCGTTGCTGAGAATCGCTCGCAAGCATCCAACCGTGGGTGTAGAACCGAACGGGGTGCCAGTCCGGGAGCGCGCCAATCCAGGTTCTCGCGTAAACAGCAAAGTCCACGATCATCGCTGGGTCAGATGAGGCGCCAAGGAAAAGGAAGGGAAATACTTCTCCTCTTTGCCGTGTGGCTTGCGCAAACTCTAACGCCAGTCTATTGAAGGAGGATATCGTCATTTGCTCGAGTGTTGGCGGAGGGTTGGCGAAGCAGTGGGAACAACCATTTATGCACCCGTGTCCGATGTGTATCTGCCTGACCAAATAGGCCACTTCAATTGGAGAGACCGCTTGATGCGTACAATCCGAAAACGCATCTGCCAGAGACTGAAGTCCAACAAGAGACACTTCTGCCACAGTGTAACTCCTTCATCGTCTTGGTCGTCTGACTATTCAGAGCCAGATGTAGGGCAATTCGCGGCCGAGTAGATATCCGGCTACTATCTGCCGTACAACTCGATCAGACATCGACTTGTCCACACAGTCTGTGGCTCTGTCATCTCCGGACAGATGGGGAGCGACAGGATCTCCTTACTGAGTCGCTCCGTTACATGAAGAGACGCCGGCACGCGGCATATCCTGGCAAAGGCCGTTTGCTTATGTAGAGGGATCGGATAGTGGATGAGAGTATTCACTCCTCGGTTGCGCAGGCGTTGGGCCGCGTTATCACGATTCGGGATACGTATAACATAATGGTGGAATACGTGTTCGCCATATGGCATTGAACGCGGAAGACTGATAGATGTGCATTTGTCGAGCATACTCGCATAGTGCATCGCTATGTCTCTTCGGCGGCTATTCCACGTATCCAAACAGCGGAGTTTCACGCGCAAGACAGCTGCCTGCATTGTAGCCATGCGATAATTGTATCCAATAACCACATGTACGTTTTTCGTTTCGGAACCATGGTTCGCTAACAATCGCACGCGCCGCGACAACTCTCCATCATTCGTAACCACAATGCCAGCTTCTCCGCACGCTCCCAGATTCTTTCCTGGATAGAAGCTGAAACATCCAAGGTCACCCCATGATCCCGTCCGCATGCCACGGTACGTGGCCCCATGTGCCTGCGCAGCGTCTTCGACAACCTTTATGCCATGTTTGCGCGCTACTGCGAGGATTGGATTCATGTCCGCCGACTGTCCATGAAGATGAACTGGAACGATGGCCTTAGTCCGAGGCCCGATGGCTTCTTCAATGAGACACGGGGACATATTTCTTGAGTTATCGTCGACATCAATAAAGACAGGGGTAGCGCCCGCATGAACTATCGCTTCGGCAGTCGCCGCGAACGTATTCGCAGTGGTTATGACCTCATCCCCATTGCCGACGCCAATGGCAAGCAGTGCAAGATGAAGGGCGGCAGTTCCGCTCGCGCATCCCACGGCATGGCTGACGCCGCAATACGATGCAAATTCTCTCTCGAAAAGATCAACTTCAGGGCCGCCCACATACCGCCCGGAGGACAAGACGGAAAAGCACGCGTTGTCAAGATCGCGCTTCAAACTGGCGTATTGGGCTCCTAGGTTCAGGAACGGCACTTCCATTTCCTGCTCTCCGTGAACAATCCGTGTGACCAGTCTAGCGTCAGGTGTGTCACGGGTAATGTCGGTACAATGTCTTTCCAGCTAGCCGAGTGAAACCACTAGGTAGAGCGCACTGCGCGGTGCCAACAGCAGTACGAGTCAGTACAGCCACTCTTCTGCGAAACGCACATCGGTTCCCCAAGTCTATGTACCATAGTGGATGCTCCATGGGTCGCCAACTGAGCTTGAACTTGCGTAATCCTTTTCCGTGAATACCAGTTCGTCCCCAGTCAAACCATCGCATTCCCAGGGACCGACCGATTTGCATTCCGCGCCAGATGATGAGATGGTTCGGTGCGAGTCTCCAGAATTCAGGCAATGATGCGGCGTGCTTGTACGTTATGGTGTTGCCCGCATGCAAAAATACAGCCCCAGCTATTGGTTGGTCGCCATACCGCGCTATCAACACGAAGCCCAAGTCATGTCGAAACAGCAGTTCCTGTACCGCTATGAAATAACGCCAGGGTTGTACTAGACTCGCATGGCGACGCCGTGTATGCACATGCAGGTCAAAGAACATACGAAGTCCGTCAAGGTCACTACGGCACTCAACTATAACCGCCCTCGCCCTCTCGGCCTTTGCCAGTCGTTGGCATACGCTGGTCTTGCCAAATGTCGCGAGGAGCTCCTTCTCGCTATGGCAGAGATCGCTTTTGTGCACATAGCCAACGTGAGTACGCTTCCCTCCCCTGCACTCGCGATAGTCGCCTCTCAGTTGCGCAGGGCAGCTTCCCTTCTCAAAATGCCGAAATAGCTCAGCATCACCTGCAATGTCGGTGCAGAGTGGTTGACAATAGTCGCTGAACGCTAGCGATACACATTGATATCCGGTCAGCCATGAGTTTACAAGAGCTGCCGGCACCCCGCCCGCCAGCATTCTTCCGTGTCTGGTGACAACCAGTCCCGTGCGAACGCCGTACGCCTGATGCAGGACACGACCCCAGTTCTGAGTGTGAAACACGGTTGCCGTTGGAAAGCAGCGAGCATATTCATGCCACTCGTCGGCAATATCGTCCGACCATTCATCAAAGCGAACATCAGTGCTCATGTGCGGCCTGTCTTGACTCTCAGAGGAGACGAAGCAATAACACGACCCACGCGCATGTCCGCCCAGAACCGACTCGCTTAGACCACAGATGCTCAGGCTAACATGCGGCTACCATCTTCGCAGATAAGCCCGCAATGCTGCGCAATGCGCATTGCCACAGTTGCGGGCGGAATAGTCGTGTTGTCAATGTGCAATGACGCAGCAAATGGTATTGCCATGTTCAGGCCAAATACGCAAAGTTCCTTCTTAAGTTCCGCAACCGACTGCGTCTTCGCAAAGCCTTGCCGTGAGGGATTTGTCACTCTGCGGTACATTTCCTCTTCATTACATGTCAAGTGAATGAAGGTGCACTCCCCCTTGCCCTTTTCAACGATCTTCATGAGTTGCCTGTAGAAAGGCTTTGCCGTAGGGGAGTAGCATCCCGTTACGATCAGGTGCTGTCCGTTCTTCACTGCCGCCCAGACCAAGATCAATCGTAAGGCCGACACCACTTGCCAGTAATTGGCGGCGCTGGTACCAATCGCGGCAGTGACCAAGTCCGATGTCATATGGTTATGAAGTACCTTGTAACCAGTGATTTCCGACAGATGACTAGCTACGGTCAACTTCCCAACCGCTGGTGCTCCGTAGATCACGATAATGTGAGGGCGGGTATGCTGCATCAGCGTTTTCCTCTACCGGAAGCCACATTGGGAACAAATCACTGCGCACTTGTGCAAGGCTGCAAGTCATGCATTGGCAACGAGTGCTGATAAACGCTCTACACATTGTTCATGGTGTAGACACCATAAGCTGTCGGTCGCAGTTAACGGATCACGAGCCGCCGCTTGGAACTCCCTGACTGAAAAGGCCTTGAACTGTTCCGCCTGCCCAACATGGGCAAGTACATCAGCCAGTTCATTCGTAGTCACGTGGAGAACATAATAGAATGTAAGCTCCTGATTCAGCAGCGTCAACATCATGGGGCCTTCAGTGTGACATCCCAGCGCGAATCTCCATGATGCCAACTCCTTAGGCCAAGCCATGTGCGTATCGCTGATACATCGCCCGATGCGACGCGTACAGTAGATGGGCCCACCCAAATCAAACTGCCATGATTTGACCAAACGGTCGGGGGATTCCCATTCGCGGTAGACCAAGGGAATGCCTCTAGAACTACTATGAACTGGCATGAATCGCCGCAAGTCAGATACCCACAGCCCCAGTTCCTCTGCGAGTTCCCGACGCGCAGTCTGTCGTGGGTGCTCGCCTGCCAGGCAGTGACCGCCAGCAGAAAGGGAATATTGTCCCGGGAACATTGCATCACCGGTGTTGCGTTGCCTAAGCAACACCGCACCCGTTTCACATGTGATAATTACGTCTGCCGTTCTATGCACTAGTCCTAGCCGGTGTGCTGCACCACTCAACACGCAACAGTTCAACAATTGGCCCCTGCCATCCACAAGAGGTATCATCTCCCGTTCCGCTTCCCGTGCAAAGTCGCGTACGACACTACACATCGCAGCTTGAACACGCTCGCAGTAGGAATCAAGCATGAACTGGCGCGTAGTCACAACATCCCACTCCAAAGACGCCGAATGGTTAGAATTGGTCTTGCTCTGTTGAAACCATCCGCATGAGTTTAATACAATCCGTTCATGAATACATCATTGAGACAAACCGTGCTGTTTGAAATGCCCGCTGCGCGGCGGCGGCCGCCTCTTTTGATGGTAGCCACGCTGGCGCTGCGGTTGGGTAAGCTGCATTTGAGAAAGTACGCCTGCGTGAAATCGCGCAAGGATTTCACCCAACCGCAGTTGATGGCCTGCCTGATATTGAGGGCGTATCTGAAGGCGACGTATCGAGACTTCTGCGACCAGTTGTATGCTTCGTCCGAGTTGCGCGAAGCTCTGGGATTGCGCAAGATCCCCGACTATTCGACGCTGTGCAAATTCGCCGCCAGGAGATGCATCCAGGAGGTGCTTGAAGGGATGCTGGGCAGTCTGGCCAGGGAAATAGAGGCCGCCGACGTGTCGTCGCACAAGGAGGCCGGAATGGATGCAACCGGCATGGAGAGCACCGGCGCGTCCATGCATTACCGTACGCGAACAGGCATGAAGCGTCGGGTATATCTGAAGCTCTCGGCGGTGGTGCTGCTCAAATCGCTGATCCCGGCAGCTATTGCGTTGGACATGGGGCCGAGCAACGACAAGCGCTCCGCGCGAGACTCGTTGCCCAAGGCCCGCAATACGGTACGTCCGGACGTGCTCTACGCCGACGCGGGGTATGACGCCGAATGGATACATCGGTTCTGCCGTGAGCAATGGGGCGTTCCCAGCGTCATCAAGCCGGCGTGTCATACCAAAGGGACTCCCGGCGGCGTCTATCGGGCCCGAATGACCGAAGCCGCGCTCAAGACATTGGACTATCCACGGCGCTGGCTCGTCGAAAGCTACATGTCCGGCTTGAAACGCACCACCGGATGGTTTCTCAAGAGCCGCAGCATACCGTCCATGAAAGTCGAAACCACGTGCATGGTCCTCGCCTACGCCCTCCGGCGTTAGCGACGACTCCGTTTGACCATAATGGTGTCAACAGAGCAAACTGGTTTCATAACCCCAAAATCCCCTGAAAAACAGGGGGGAAAACCCGGTTATGAAACAGGCTCTAGCGACTACATTCCAACATTCCGAAGACTACGGGGCTGTCCAGTTACGACGGGCCATGGCTTCCAACGCCCGAATCCGCGTGAACCTCAAGTCCGATTGTGCCAAAATCGCGAGTGTGGCGTGTTGGACGTTCGGGTGTTTCGAGACTTGATCACGGACGTTCCGCCAATCATAACCAGGGATAGTCGCAATATGACGCAGAACCTCATCCGGCGTGCGCGGGTTCGCCGTAAGGGCCATAAGGCCAAGCCATCCGCATGAATCCGCCAACCTGAGGGCTGCCTCGTCAATAGATTCCAGCATAGAAAGAGCATACGGCGTCAACACTCTTGATGACGGCACGGAATTCATCGCCAACAGCTCCTTCATGGTAATAGGAATGCCCGCATCTCGGCGCGCTGCAAGCCCCGTAAAGAGTGACCTAATCACAGTGGGAAGTACAGAAACGACGAGCCGTTCGGCTTGTACATACAGCTTCTGTATCTCGCTGGTTGCGAACGCCAGATTCTCCAGTGACGGTAACTGCTCAACAGGTACGAAGCTGGGCCAGATGGATTTCCAGGACTGACATGCATCCCAATTCTCAACGGTGCCGCGATAGTGGCACGCTTGATGCAGTATCGTTTGCGCCTCGTTAGTCGTCTCAGGAATCAAGCGAAGGCGACCGAGGAAGTGTTCTAGACGCATTAAGTCTCTGCGTCCACCGCTTGCGTGCTTCCACTTGGACGTGCTATCCGATTGCCATTGAAGATCGGCCTGCCGACTAGTGACATGCCGAAGAAGCAACTCGAGTGTGGTCTGACTAATGCACGGCATATGCTGAAGGTAGTAACGATACAGAAGAGGGTTCCCCGTCACGTAACACGCACCCTCAGCGATCTGTCGGTCGATCAAGTCGATGGGTGGAGCGCAGCGATTCGCACTAACGCCTACGATGGCGCAATCGGTATTGGGAAAACCGCACTCGTCCAAGTGGGCAATAAGCAGGTGTCGAAGGCTAACCGCCTGTGAAGAGTTCTCTATCGTAGTCAAGAGCACGAGGTCAATGTCGCTGCTTGGGGTCGCCGTGTGTGTGGCAATGGACCCGCTGACCAACATACATGTGGAATTAGCGAGACTGGGCGCAATGCTCCTTACGCAAGAGGCAGTGATGCAGCGGACAGCTTCCGTGTAAAGGACGGAACACTGATGTCCCAAAAGCGACAGGGAGGCCTCTCCGTTCGCAACCATCTGAATCAAGTGCGCGCGCAGTGCGTCGCGCACTTCTTTCGCTGTGATATCAGTGTGGCTCAAGTAACGGCTGGTAATGCTATCCATTTGAGGACCTGCGTTCACCCAGATACAATCTAGATGGATTGTTAGCTTGCGGGCCATGCCAGCCGCTACAAAGTGTAGCCGCGGCATACGCTATGGACACACGGTGCCTGCTGCTCGCAAAGGGAACATGTTCATCTTGTCATCCGCCAGGAGCGCCATTACGATACTGCCTATTGATGATCGTTGATCACGTGCAGAAGTGATTGAACCACTTCCTCCCTCGAAAGGCCATCTACGGAAACACGAGTCAACCCGAAGTGGGCGTATTCGGAGGCCATGCGCGCATTATGCGTGGAAAGCAAGGACTCTCGGTCAAAGAACGTAAGATTGCCTCGACCATGCATCCGCCGGGCTCGCTCCTCGGCGGATGCGTCCAGAAAGAAGGCGAACTCTGGTTGAACCATTCTCTGCTTGAATACCTCGGCGCAAGTGTCACGAAAGCTCCGACCGTAATCCTGCATGACTTCCGCAAAACCCGCTAGAGTGCTGTAGTAGTAGCGGTCACACACAACAGTATTGCCGTTCCGAACAAATGCTTCGATTTCGGCGGATGCGCAGAAGTTGGCCGACAAATAGAAGAACATCATCGCGTGTATGTCGCGCGCTGATTCGATATGTGGTTGTATACGTTGCAGGGCGGCTGGGGGTGACCGATACGCGATGGCCGAAAGTCGTTGCGCCAGCAGACGTGCGGTTGTCGTCTTTCCTGAGCCATCTAGCCCCTCAATCACTATTAGCATGATCTTTCTCCGCGTCTGCACAATAGCCTATCGTCAGTACCCAAACCAGACATCCTTCGCGCCCGTGCGTTGAACCACGAAGACAGTTGGCTCGGCACCATAGCAAACAGTCTCCCGGCACTCAGTTCCGCGTGACTCCTGCGGAATGCCTCATCTCATCCCGGCACATGTGTTCGATCCTATCTCTCAGTCAGCTAGGGTATGACGTTGGCGGGAAGTTGTGCCGATTCCCGCTAAGGGTGCCATGTTACCCTCTCAGAAATAGCACCACGGTGCGCGCAGATGAAGCCAGTGTCTCGTCATAGTTGGTCGAGGGGGACGAAATCGTGACACTGGTAATTGGGGCAACTTCCCCTGCCTCCAGGTATCTTAGTCCCGCATCTCCTACAGACGACTGGTCCTCCGCTTGAAACGAAATCGTGCGTCTGGTAGCCGGGGCAAGACCTCTTTTCTCCGGCAATCGCACAACACCTCCTGCAGTAGGTAGTCTTTCCAGTGCCTATGGATATCCCACTGATAGAGAATGCTGCGATGGAACTATTTGCGACCCGCTCCCCACACTGTGAGCAGAAATTGGCGTTGGGGGAAACATCCTTGCCGCACCCAGGACAGAACATACTCATTTTCCCTCTTCACTGGTCTGAACATGTTGCTCCGAGTTGCTCATCGCCACCAACTCTGGGGTTGAACACCAACATTCCACCTCGCCGACAGTAGCCGATCAGTGCAGCACAATATACCACCGCACCTGGCAAGATGCTACGCCTCCATGATGCCCGCGACAACGCGCGCAAAGCTTCCGTCACCACGAACGGCCTCGAATGATGGCGGATCGTATCCGTCTAAGCTTACGGTAACGGTGCGCGTGCAGAGTCTAGCAAGGTTACGCGACACTTCGACGTCGGCCAAGTTGATCCCGTTAGTACTAAGCGACACATCGATCGTGCGCTTCTTGAACGACAAAATGGCATCGTACCATCGGGGGTGCAAGAGTGGTTCGCCGCCACCGAGCGATACTTTGAATACCCCCAAAGCTGCTGCTTGTTCGGCAATGTGTTCCACAAGGTCCAACGACATATTTACTCCAGGCGAATCCCCACAGTTGTTGTAGCAATGTCGGCATTTGAGTTGGCAAACAGTTGTAATATCCAAGTACAATTGAAGTGGTGCCGAGAGAGTGCCGGAGCATAGTTGATCGCGGCGAGGCAGGAACTCCATCTACATGTCCCCACGGCCCGGGCTCGTAGCGATCCGGGTGGGCTGGGGGCTGGCGAAGGTTTTCCACCTTTGCTTCGAGCAGCTTAGTCTGAAGTTCGACCCAGCGCTTCCGGTCTTCAGCCACATCGGAGCGGGTCCGCAAGGCTTCGTCTAGATTCTCTCGCAACCATTCTGGACCATGCAACTCGAATCTTTCGGCTTCCTTTACCCTGGTGGTCATTTGCTTGGCGAAGATGAGAAGTGCCCCCAGCGACATCTTTAGGTACGGGTTCTGTGCCACGGCTGTCCCTCCAACAACCACATGTAAGTCTATTACTTCCTGCGAAGCAAATTGTCCCGCATCTTCAGTGAATCCTAGACAATCTCGTCTTCACTAGGCCCATTACGCGCATTCTTATGGTGCCCGCCGCAGTCACCTAAGAAGTCCTTCAGGACACCCACAATCATTGGTCGCAGTTCGTCATTTTGCAGCATCCGTCGCGGGAATACGGCACCTCTATCGGTAACGAGAGGGCCGCGATCCGGGAGCTCGGTCACAAGGCCTTCATAGATTCCCTTGTTCACAGCAGCCCCACACGGTAAGTCTTCAGGCGCTCTGCCGCACTTGCACGCAGGCCCAATGCGATATGCCGACCCGACCACGACAAGAGTCCCTTCCGCTGATTCGAGGTCGAGTCCTGATACGCGAACTACCGAAGCCTTGAGGTTCTGTTCAACGGTGTTGATGAACTCTGCCTCGCTCTGGCGGATTGAGTCAAGCAGCTCTGGACTCACGGGAGCGCCGGGGCGATAGTCCCTCATCTGGACGCCGTCCATCTTGATCTGCAATCGTCGTGCAACCAAGTCACCGCAGTGCGGGCAAGGCATCATGTCAAGGAATCCGTCGTTTAGGGCCATATGCCTGTCCTCCTCTTGTGCTTTCACCACCCATTACGAATCATCCTATCGATGTCCCAGCGACAGTATGACCGAGGCACTGTGCCTTTCCCGTCACAAGTCATGCATGTGTACCCGCTGACTCTTCCGGTACCATCGCACTTCGAACACGTAACCTTTTCTCGGCTGAGGTCCTCTTCCTTCTGCTTAACTGTTTTCTCGTGTCTTCGGTTGCAGTCCTCGCAATAGGGCGTACCGAAATGAATGCCAATCTCCGCCGTCCACTCCACTGGCTTACCGCAGCTTGGACAATTGCCTTTTCTCTCCTCCAGCATGAATGCCTCCTTCACTTTTCTCAAACTCGGACACTCTATCCCCCCGTTTGATTCTGTGTGCGATCCCCCCCAGCAACACCTACCCGGCGGGAGAGTCCTTCGACGACAGATTGCACTGACGGACTGAATTGAGTCCAGATTCATCCACCGCAATCCGCTCGGTGAAGACAATCCGTTTGGGCGCATACCTGGCCGGCACATGCCAAACCGAACGACCTGGGCGCGCGCTGATCGGACATCGTTATTCAAGAACCTTGCGCCATTAGTCGCCGCCGGGAATCCCGATCTTCAGAGCCTCGTCTGCCTTACTGTTTTCGTTGCCGGCGATGATTGTGGAGCGGATGTCTTCCATTCGCTCCTCAGAATCCCATATGCTTCTATGTCCTCGAACACACTCGCTTTTCTTATGTGCTTTCTCAGACACCCTTCGTGTTGCATGCCTATCTTCTGCATGACTCGTCCTGAAGCCGGATTCCTGGTCACATGATGCGCCCAAACGCGGTTCAGGTTCAATTCGTCAAAGGCGTATGACAGCACCGCATTGGCGGCCTCGGTGCAGAAGCCGCGATTCCAGAAGGGAACACCGATCAAGTAGCCCAACTTGGCATGGACATGAGTCTGATCCACACGCATTAGGCTGATTGCTCCGACGAGGTCGTTACCGTCGTTCTTCACCACGGTGAAGTGGACATCGGTCCCATTCTTGAACGCGAATTGGTGCCCGCCGATCCATTTTTCCGCCATGCCGTATTTGTAGGGATGTGGAATACTCAGGATCGTGTCAGCAACATCGGGAGCCCCAGCCAAGCGCTGAAACGTCATTCGCATCGGAGAGAGTGAAAGCCCGCAAATAGAGTCTCTGCGTTTCAAGCACTGGGAAATCATCCATCTTTGCGCTCCTCTGATATGGTCTCACGTCCTAGCTCCGGACGGCCCCATGAGGCACGCCATAAGTACCCATAACTATAACCATCCGTATTCCACAGGGCAAGAACCCGTTTCCCGGAGCAGATTGCGTCCGCTGCTCACCGACTGCATTGGCAACGGTGGCCATGCGACTCCTTCACGTCCAGACCTGAATCTCTGCTCATCCATTGGTACTTCGCCCTTGAACCTGGCCCTGTCGTCGCACAAGATGGTCGTGTCCGCCTGTTCGACATCA
>Ga0209516_1000173_pt1 | contig 16865 bp, 17 predicted proteins | sample Napbiome12C3dose_FD_187716 | JGI IMG/M metagenome (GOLD analysis project Ga0209516, IMG submission 187716) | Groundwater microbial communities from S. Glens Falls, New York, USA - Naphthalene biodegradation metagenome 12C3dose (SPAdes) (version 2) ... | reverse complement strand
TCACTTACACAAAATACAAAGCATATTTTAAAAGTACAAGTCTTAAGTTGTTATATTTAAATCACTTAACTCTCTGTCGCTAATGCACGCTGAGTAGTTACGAAATTAGGACACTATCGAATTTTTGAATTTCAACGAAAAAATCCTATATTCCAGCAAACAAGCAGAGGATTTACTTATGGAGAACGGTATTTTTTTCGACACTGATAAGTTGGCCGCAGAATTAAGAATCTCGCGCGATGATTATAACACCCTCAAGACTTCCGTTCGTGAAGAATTCCCCGAAGATGAAATGATGTACCAACTTCATCTTCTCAGGGCACTTCGTAGAGAGTCCATGAAATCGCCGAATACTGTCACGAAACGATGACAACAGCCTCTTTCAATAAGCGCGTCTATCTTGATACATCGGTCATCAGCGCGCTATTCGATGAACGCGCTCTTGAGCGACAACGAATGACTGAAAATTTCTGGAAGAATCTAAAACACCAGACAGTCTTTATATCCACTCTTGTGCAGAGCGAAGTTGAATCTGCTCCTCATTCGCTGAAAATGAAACTCCTCGAGAAGTTGAAAGATTTCTCGGTATTGCCCATAACTGCTGAATCTGAAGAGTTAGCTCAAGAGTATATTGAACAAGGTGTTTTTCCGGATCGATATCGCAGTGACGCTTTGCATGTTGCTACTGCCGTATTCCATCGAATCGAATATTTGGTGAGCTGGAATTTTACCCACCTAGTAAAAGTACGCACACGTCAGACAGTAAATCTGATAAATGCCTTAAAAGGATATCCCGGTATTGAAATTATAGCCCCACCTGAGTTTTAGCCATTTGATTCCACTATTCCATCACTCCTCTTTACTCCATACTGACTAACTCCCTACTCCTTACTTCTCTTCGCCTGTTCGTTAATGCATTTATACGTTTTTGCAATCCCCTCTTTTAATGTCATTGTATAGTTCCAACCTAATTTTTCTTTTATTAAATGATTATCGCTATTCCGTCCCCGTACACCAGTCGGACCGGGTATATGCTTGATTGCCACTTTTTTCCCCGCAACCTCCATCGCAATTTCTACCAATTTATTAATTGTTACCATTTCTTCAGAGCCGATATTGACTGGACCGTGAAAATCTGTGGAATCCATAAATCTTCTTACTGCTTCTAAGCATTCATCAACATATAAGAATGAACGAGTTTGTTTTCCATCACCCCATATTTCGCTTCGTCCGGAGCAATAAAAACAATGGCAAAATAATTATCCTGTTTTTCAATATTTTTTAACAAGTCAAAAATTAAATACCATAGTAGAGGCTAACCGAGAGAGAATTGGTAACACCGAGTAAGTATAATGACGTTCGACTGACATCTTGATCTGTTATATTGGAATATTGATAATTAAATTCAAACCATAAATCATGGAAATATTCGTAAGTTGCATTTACTCCAAAATTATCTTCATTTCTCCTCAGCCCATATAAAAAATCTTTGGCAATCGGATTGTATTGTAACGTTACATCATCAAATCCGCCTTGTCGAATTTTTTCACCCCATAATTTAATATATAGTCCACGACCTAATTGGCATGAAAAATGAAAATATAATTGATCAGCATTTTGACCAATATAGTGACCTAACAAATAATTAGAATTTGTGTATGTTTGAGTTTGAATTGAATTTGAATAGACCCAAGGTAAAATTCTGGTATATTCAATTCGAGATTCCAAACGAGGTAATCCTATACCATATAAGAACGTTCCAATGGTGTACCCTAATTGATTACGATTAATTTTCGGATCAAATATTTGGTAAGTATTTATTTCATCTATGAAAAGTGTAGAATAAAAATTATATCCGGGAAGTGGTATATAGTTTATATCGCCAAAAAATTGAGAATTACTACCTCTTCCCATAATACCGCCATCATTATAATGATCCGCTAATCTATAGAAAAGAATGGGGTTCAAATATTCTAATCTTGGACCTTGATCACTATATATAATTGACTCACCCAAGGAAATTTTCAAATTATTTATTGGTGATAATTCCAATATATGTGCGGCGTAAAACTTTTCCCGATCAATTACCCTTTGTACATATGATCCATCTGGATTTCTAAGTTGGGTATTATAAAATCGTGAACTATCAGGTACTCTTGAATTTAGAAATCCATGAAGATAAACAAAATGAAACCAAGATGTTGGCTGTATCTCCAACTTGATATATGGAAAAGATGGCGCCTTGTTGGACAAAATTAATTGAGACCGATATCCACTTCCCCAATTATGCCAATCCTTTCCGAAAGAAATGCTCCAATATTTATCTTCATAATTAACGCCGCCTTTCATTTCACTATACTGTATTTCATTTCCACTGCCGCCAATGTTCTGTCTACCTGTTTCTCGGGTATATATTTTTCCCCTGTCAATTTTATTGCCCTTTTCAGAATAATCTTTATAGTCAAATTGGAAGCTTATATGATTCGAAACGGATCCATATAATGCGACACCTGTCCAATTTTTTGTTTGTATTTCATCATCAAAATACTTTGCATTTGCGCCAATCACTGGATTAAATATTAATGAAAAGAGGGTATCAGAATAATTAACAAGATGCCATCGAGCACTTATATTTCGAATACTACTTTCATCACTCTTTATTAATTCATTGTAGAATTCACCGGCATACCAATTCAACTCTTCTTTTTCAACATCGTTTAAAATAGCTTCCTTTTTTTTCAGAGAATCTAAAAAGCAGGTAATTTTTATTCTTGATTTTGGTAATACAGTTTTTGAATAATTGATATTGTATTTAAGAGACATCCTATCCAAAAACTGATATATATTGTGACTTACTGGTACATACACCCCTTGTGCAGAAAGGTTTTCGCGAATCATTAATCCGAAAATCAATATGAAGAAAATATTTTTCATGAAATGCATAATACAAAAAATCCCGCTTTATTGCGGGATTTTCTTGTGATAATCATTTTCAATAAATTATATCGTATAACCTGCTGCTTTAGCATCGTTATAAAACATTTTCACGGTATCAAGTGAGAATTCGGTAAGATCTTTTCCCAGTGATGGCAGTTTTTTGATAATATCATTTGTTGCTGTAATAATATGGCATCCAATCATATCTGCCTGCACCACATTAAACAATTCGCGGGGACTTGCCCAAATCAATTCAATTTGTGGATACGGTTTTAACATCTCAATAACTTTTGTCATAATCGGAAGTGGGTCTACACCTGCATCCGCGATCCTTCCAGCAAAGATAGACACATTGCTCGCACGACTATTTTTAAGAGCCGGTAGAACGTCGACTACTTGCTCAGGTGTAAAGATCGCTGTAACGTTAATTTTTACACCTTTGTCGGAAAGTGTTTTAGCCAGTGGAACGCTTGATTCTCCTTTTGTATTCGTAATTGGTATTTTGACAAATACATTTTGACCCCACGATGCAATCTTCATTGCCTGTTTTTCCATTTCAGAAAAATCATCGGAAAAAACTTCAAACGAAATCGGACGATCTTTTATAACTGCAAGAATATCTTTTGCAAAACTTTCATAATGCATTATCCCCGCTTTTTTCATCAATGTCGGATTGGTTGTAAAACCAGAGATCATCGGATTCTTATACATTTCCAACATCCCTGCTTTTTCCGCGCCATCTGCAAATAGTTTTACCTTTAGATTCATTTTGTTTAGCCCTGTGTTGTTATTGGTGATACTTATTTATTTTGTGGACTCCCATTTTGTTGGATTTACTTGAAGCTGTGGATGTGAAACAAGTAAATGCCAAACAACAGCTTGGAATCCTTCCGTGTGTGGAGTGATTCGATCTGCCGCAATTGTTGGGATGACAACCACAGCATCTCCGACTTGCTTTGTGAAGCCGCCATCCTTGCCGACGATGCCCACGACAGATGCGCCAATATCTTTCGCGTGTGTGACTACTTTGACCAAGTTCGCACTGATGTTCTTTTCGAGATTTCCGCCACCCACAGAAAAAACCAAAACACAATCCTTGGAATTGAATCGGCTTACCTTCAGCCAATTAAGTGCGCTCACGTCCCACCCTTCATCATTAACCCGCGCTGTCAATTCCGAGACGTTATCATAAGGAGCGTAAGCCTCAATGTTGCAGAGTTTTCTAAAATCACACGCAGCATGCGATGCATGTCCGGCACCGCCGCCGGAGCCGATCAGGAACAATCTGCCGCCTCGCTCACGGACGTCTGCCAGGCATTTCACTACTTCTTCTACTGCATTGCTGTCGATGCTTTTAGCGATTTCAATTGTTTCATTGAGGAAGTCGTGTGAAAAACTCATTGCATCTCCTTAGTTAAGTATGTACTTTTTCTCTTTGAATTCTCGAATGATGTGTGAAAGATATTTCTTTGCTTGACTCGTTGCAGTGTACGTCGCCGGCGAATAAAACCCTTCATCTACAAAACGATGAAAGTTTTCCATGTTTTTCATCTCTGCTAGCGGATATTCCGACACAGAGAAACCCTTGCGATTTTTTTGAAGAGTCAAGAATACCGGAGAAGCAGGATTTCTTGAGAGTATTGAAACAGCTTTTGTTCCAAGTTTTATGGCGCACGCAATATCTAATGCACATGGCGAGCCAGAACGATAAATATACGAAGGATTCACGGCGTTGATATTCCGCGTATCGAAATGCGATTTGAGGTCTTCTTTCAGTCTCTTTGCGAGCACAGCCGAAGCTCCTATGAATTTGGGGTGGCCAAAACTGTCTTTCTCCGATTCATCAGCACTTAAGTATGCTCCATTATCCCAACGTGAACCCTCTGCGACAACAATGATCATGTGCTTCTGAGAACGATACCGGTCGATAATACGATCACGAATATGCTCATAGCGAAGCTTAAACTCGGGCACGATAATGAAATCCGGATTCCCCATGCACGACGATAGCGCTAACCAACCGGCATGCATTCCCATAGACTCCACGACCATAATTCTTTCATGTGAATATGCCGTCGTTCGCAACCCTTCATTCAGACTGACGAGAGAAGAAATCTTCAACGCGGCGGTGGGATATCCCAAAGTAAAATAATTTATGATGTCCGAAGAATGCGTTATTAGACCTCTCTTCTTTATCATCCCCACATCATTGTCTATGGTTTTCGAGATCAGAACTTGTGGAAAATCTTTGAGATGGAATGCATTCGATAGAGTATCCTCACCCCCTATGACAATAAGCCCGCTCAAGCCTAACTGCTCAAGATTCTTCAGAGCTGTCGCGGCACCATCCGGAATCGTTGCAAGATTAACACGTGACGAGCGGAGAATTGTGCCGCCAATGGTTGGGTCAAGCTTTCTCTTGGATAATAGCAGATACGAAGACTCGAGAACTCCCTGCCAACCCTTGTGGAAACCAATCAATTCAATCCCGGCTTTTTTGCAGGCTTCCTGTGCCGCATAAATCACGGCATTCAGGGGCTGCACGTCTCCGCCTCCCGTCAATATTCCTATGCGTCGTTTTGTCATTTGTTTGGGGACCAGTAATCTCTTTTGAGATGTTAGTATTTGAGAGTCACGGGCAAGTTCGTCCGGCTCGATTCATATATGGCTTCAACCACTTGATTTGCCCGCAAGCCATCCACTCCGTTTTTTAATGGCTCTCTGTGTTCTTTTATTGCAGTGCGAAACTCATTCCATTCTAATTCCCAGCTCTTATCTGTAGCCTCATATTTAAATTCTTCAACGTCCGGTCTTCCCCCCTCCGGTTTACGCTTTCCGAATTCAAGCGTCTCAGGACCATAACTTCCGCCCAAACCATTGATAAATAGATAACCTTCAGTACCAAATATTTCAAAAGAAAATATATTACGCCAGTTTGTCCAACTGACATGAAACATTGCCCTTACATTCTTCTGACAGGTAAGAATCGCAAACGCATTATCTTCAACTTCAATATTCCAAAATTTTGTTTCCGCAATACCATACACTTCTATTACTTCTCCTACATACCAGCGTATGAGGTCAATAATATGCACACCCTGATCAAGTAGTTCGCCGCCGCCGCACAATGTCTTGGATGAACGCCATTCCTTTTCCATTCCCGGCCGTGACCCATGCCCATATCTTGCACGGATACTCAACAATTTTCCAATTTTACCCTCGTCTAAAATCTGTTTTGCTTGCCATAGAGCAGGATGAAAAATATGATTGAAACCGGTTTTCAGGATTCGTTTGTTTATTTTTGCCGCATCTACCATCTGTTGTGATTCTTTTACATTCCGACCAAGTGGTTTTTCACAAAGAACATGTTTACCATTTTGTAAAGCAGCCACAGTAATCGGTTCGAGCACTTCATTAATCGATGAATTGATTATGATATCCACATCACTTCGTCTTACTACTTCTTCCCAATTCGTGCTGCTCTCGCAAGTGAATTCTGTTGAAAGGGTTTTCGACCGTTCTTTATCAATATCACAGACAACAACTAATTTGTCTTCGGGAAAGGTGGAAAGTGCCAAGCCGCGTTTTCTTCCAATAAGTCCGCAACCAATGATTGCTACGTTCATGATTATGTTTTTTTAAAGAATATTTTATTATCAATTCGTCTCAATGTTTCAATATCAACATCATCTCTAAGAGTTTTTTGATAACTTTCATTTTTCCAATCATCCCAAATTGCAGAAATAAGTTTACCCGATATTCCATCAGATTCTGATGATAGTAAAAAACATGCTAATTCTGCAGCGACCAACGGATCATTTCCACCATCTGCTTTTCTTTTTATTGCATCATAATATTCACTTCCCGCAATATCCTTTACTTCAAGAACTTCATCGAGCATTTTCGTATTAATTGCTCCAGGAGCTATGGCATTAACATCAATGCCATATTCTCGAAGCTCCACTGCTATTGTTTCTGTAAATCTTACAATTGCAGTTTTCGCAACTCCATAGGCTGAAAATTGTGGTCTTGGCGAGGTAGAGCCACCGCCTGAAAGATTTACAATTTTTCCGCTTTGCGATTGAATCATTTTGTTCAAAACAGCATGTGTACATGCAATTGTCCCAAATAGGTTAACCTCAATGTTGTTGATCCAATCTTTAATTGAGACTTCGTGAAACCTTCCTATCGGCGGTTGTATTCCGGCATTATTCACAAGACCGTCAATAGATTCAAATTCTTCATAAATTTTTTTAAATGTCTCTTCAATTGAAGATCTGTCGTTGATATCCAAAATATATGATCTATGTTTCCCAGTTTTTGAAAGTTGAAGAATTGTCTCATCCAATTCTGAAGATGTCCGAGCAATTAAAGCAATGTTTGCACCATGGTGGGATGCACTGATAGCAATCTGTCGTCCAATCCCTCTTCCTGCACCCGTTATTACTATATTTTTCTTTGCTAAATTCACTGCGTGTCTTTCATCGATCTAGTATACATTTCGGTGGTATCAAATGCTTTTACATGTGAATCATTGCAAACCCCGTATACTGGTATTCCGGCATCAAGAAGACATGGAAAAATATCCTTCGCAAAATCAGAAAATCCATCAGGTATGTATTGAAAAATATCAGGTTGTAAATAATAAACACCCGCATTTACCCAATGACTATCACTCTCTCCCTGTTTTGGTTTTTCTATAAACCGCGTAATCCGTCCATCTCTCGCAAACTCTGCAACACCGCTTTGAGATGTATCTTCACGATAATGAAAACCTATTACTGCAAGACAATTTTGTTTTTCATTCATTGTTCGAAGCGAATCGAGGTCGTAATCTGAATAATTATCCCCATAAATAACAAAAAAAGGATCATTTCCTATCTGAGATTTGAAATTTTTAACAGCTCCCGAAGTACCTAATAATGATTCCTCGATCGAATACGTTATTTTTACTCCGAATTTTTCCCCATCAGAAAAATAGTTTTGTATCACTTCGTGGAGATGATGTGTGTTAATGAATACTTCGTTTACACCAAATTTTTTGCAAAGTTCAAGGTTGTGCTGTAATATAGGCTTACCTTTGTACTCGATCATCGGTTTGGGTAAGTGGGAGGTTACACCTTTTAAACGCTCTCCTTTGCCAGCAGCAAGAATAACCGCCTTCATTACGCCACATTCCCTTTCGATATTTCTTTCCGTAGGAAATCAATAGACGATTTCAATCCTTGTTCTAAATTTATCTTTGGAGACCAACCGATTTTTTTTGCGGATGAAATATCAGCTAAATTGGCAAATGCTTCACCCGGCAGGTCAGGCTTATAGAGAGGTGTCTGTTTTGATTGAAGCAGGTCGGCAATAATCCTATATATTTCATTGACTGAATAATTTCTCCCGAAACCAAGATTAAATACTTTCCCGGTTGTTCTTTCATCTGTCATACATTGAATATGGAAATCATTAATATCATCAACATGGATAAAATCTCGTCTTTTTTCACCCGTCCCATAAATTGTAGGCTGTTCACCTCTAATCAATTTTATGATGACGGCGCTGAAAAGTGGCGGTATTGTCCTGCGATAATCTTGACGTGGACCATAGACACAGAAATACCGCAACGCAGTACTCTTCAATCCAAAAAATCTTTGGTACGCCTCTGCAAAATACATTCCCGCTAATTTGCTTATAGCATAAAAACTTTGCGGCTTTACTTCTGTTTCGGGTGTAGGTAAAAGCGTACTTCCTTCATATAATGCGGAAGATTCTGCATAGATTATTTTTCTTACAGATGCTCGTTTTGCTGCTTCAAACACATTGACGGTGCCGCGCACATTAATGTCGGCAGTTTCAACAGGATCCAATTGACAATCGCTAATACAATTCTTTGCTGCAAAATGAAAGACGAAATCTACCCCTTGAAATAATTCATATATATCAGTATCACGTATATCGGTTTGATGGAACTCCACCCCTGCTGGAATTTGCTCCTTAATTCCGTACGCTAAATTATCAATGCCTATTACCCGATATATCTTTTCAGATAAGAGACGATCTGCAAAATTGGAGCCGATAAAACCGGCAATACCGGTGATTAAGACAGTGGTTTTCATTGTAAATAGTTTCTTGAAAAGTAAATGCCAAATATTTGAGAATCGGAATAATGGAATATTGGAATAATGGATTGGAAAATTAAGGCGCTATTGTACATTTTGATACCTGGATTTGGGATCATGGATTTCTTCAACCCAGGTGTTTTCATTTCGTTTCGATTGTAATACATTAATTAAAGCCAGCAATTTATTTTCAACTGAGTAATGTAACTTATCAATCTCTTCAAAATTTTCTCTTGAAATTAAATCAATAGCATTCAAACCAATAGAACGTGTTAACCCATGTTCGACACTTTGGAAAAATTCTAATAGATTTTTGTGATAAAAGTGCTGAATCTAAAACAATTTCTCAAATATTTTTGAAAACACCGTGTAGTGAAAACTTACCTGATTTGTAGTGTAAACTTTTGTCTCTTTTTGCATTTTTTCTTTCAAAATCGACTTTTTCTCACTCCAACTGTCGAACTTGGGTTAATATTTCACCGCTTGAACCAAGTGCAACATTCAAAAAATACAAATATTCATTGATGCTTTTTCTGCCGTACCCTTCTGCTATATTTGATGATATTAATTGCGCTACATCTAATATTTGAGCTTTTAATTTAAAATCAAGTTTGGGAATGCCACTTAATATCTTACTCAAGTTGACCGGTTTCAAAAAGTCGTTAAAACGACTGGATATATTGGGGTTTTGTGTTGCTAACCCACGACTTAAGTCGTGGGTTAAATGCCACAAAGTTCAAATCTGAACCGTTTTAACGGTTTCCAGAAAATAAAGCGGTCAACTTGAGTATCTTATTTACCAATTTAAATAATTCAATTCCCTCATTCTTTACCCTATGAAATAATTTTATATTAAGTATGTTACTGAAGTTACGCAAAGATATAAGATGGAGTCCACCTTGCCTAAAAAAATGTGAAACCGTATAATTTTCATTTCATTTGTTAAGCAGGTGGACTCCATCTGCTTAACTTTATTAGGCATTATTCTGCTCTGCGTAACTTCAGTATGTTATATAAAATATCGTTATTATAAGAGTAATATAAAAATAGTAGCTTTGCAGTTATTTCATAGGGCAGGCTTCCAATTTCATGTAACCGCGATTTATATTACGCCTCTTAGTATACTCCACCATTATTCCCTCCACTATTCCAATATTCCATTATTCCGTCATTCCATAATTCCATTATTCCATAATTCCATTATCCCACCATTCCATAACTCCATTATTCCCTCCACTATTCCAATATTCCATTATTCCATTATTCCTTCATTATTCCATTACTCCACCATTCCATTCTTCCACATCACCAACAACCGTAATTTCAACATCGCGGTAAACTAAAACTAAATATCCACCAACACTTTGCTTCCTTCCCAGTCAAATTTAAAATCCATAAACCTTAGTCCTTCCTTCTCCATTGCGAGTCTCAACTCTTTTCTTTCCCCAACTTCGCAACAAAACACGAGGAATCCTCCTCCGCCCGCTCCCATAATTTTGCCGCCGATCGCTCCATTCTTTATTCCTGTTTCATACCATCTGTCGATATTTGAATTCGACATCTTGTTCGAAATTTTCTTCTTCTCTAACCAATGTTCATGCATGAGTTTCCCGAATAAAGAGACATCATCATTTTGAAGAGCGGCTTTAATTTCTCGCCCTATTTCCTTTATCCGATGCATCGATGTAATCGCTACAGCCTCGTCAATCTTTGCTTTTTGACTTTGTTCGCCTAATATATCGTTCGCATCTCTCTCAATATTCGTATAAAACATCAAGAGCCGGCTTTCAAGTTCATGGATTGTTTCTTCATGCATATCCAACGGAGTCACTGAAACATTGCCCAAAGTATCGATCTCGAGCGTTATGATTCCTCCGTATGCCGCTGCATATTGGTCCTGCTTCCCTATCGGCTTACCGATCAAGTCTATCTCAATCTTGCATGCTTCTTCTGCTAATTCTTGCACGGATATATATCTGTGCTTGATAACATTGAGAGCCTTCAACAATCCCACGGTATAAGAGCTTGATGAACCCATTCCTGTCCCCGCAGATAGGTCTGCCATAGAACCGATTTCGAGTGGTTGATTCACTTTCAAATATCTAAAAGTTTCGCGAACAATTTCATGTTGAATCTTATCTAGTTCGTTTACATTAATAATTTCAACCTTCGAATAACTTATTTTGATCTTATCAACAATTGCAGGAAGATTTAAGTTTATGAACATATACTTATTAATTGATGCAGTAACTAAAAATCCTTCATATTTTTTATAGTATGAAGGTAAATCCGTACCACCTCCACCAAGAGGTAGTCGGAATGGTGTGCGCGTTAAGATCATGGTAGTTCTTTCAGAGTAGAAGAATCGTCTAATTTAAAGCGGTGTCCACATTGACATTTAGCAATTTCAGCAATAAACTTTAACTTTCTTCCACATATACAAACCCAACCTTGAATTTTGGCTGGATTTCCATAAACAAGACGATGTCGTGATACGTCCTTCGTCACGACTGCTCCTGCTCCGATTGTCGCATAATCTCCAATAATTCGGTTCGCAACTATTGTTGCATTTGCTCCTACGCTCACTCCCTTTTTAAATAGAATAGTCGCGAGTTCTTTTGGAAACATTGATCGTGGTTCTATTTCGTTTGTTAGTACAACACTCGGCCCAAGGAACACTCCGTCTTCAATAGTTACACCCTTCCAAATGGCAACATTATTCTTAATAACAACATCGTTGCCAATAGTGACACCCGATTCTATAAAACATCCCTCTCCAATATTGCATCGTTCCCCAATCGTCACACCTTCCATAATGTGAGCATTTGCCCAAATACGAGTGCTAGCACCAATTGTTTTACTTTCGACAATTGCTCGTTCGTGTTTGTAATATTTTTTTTTAGTGTTCATTTATGATTTTTCTCCAGATTGTAGTGATTCGCTCCATGAACTCGCTTCCAAGATAATTTACATCCTTCCCCGCAATACATCGAAGATAGAAATCTAATAATCCACCCAAGGGAGCAATCGCCGGAAAACTATAGTTGTCGGCACGGTTCTCTACAAGATTATACTTGGAAATCTGATTATCATTCTTCAATGCGTCATATTCAACAATACAATGCTGATCGTAAATCACCATGCCGCGTCTCCGGCCGGCCATTGTCCAGCTCAGTGTTAATTCCACTGGTACACCGCGTACAGAAAGCTTGATTCTTACAGTATCGCACAAGGAAGTATCATACAAGCAAAGCTTCTCGGATGAATGATATTCAAAGTCACCAAACAAATATAGTAATATTGCAGCATCATGAAAAAACAGATCTTCAATGACATCAATTCCATTCGCGAACATCGTCTCCTTGAGTCTCTGGATGCCTGCTCCCTCACGTCGCATTTCATCGCCAATCCGAAACATCTGGACAAAACGGAGGTTTTTTAAATCCCCTGAATCAAGCATCTGTTTGATTTTTTGGATCGGTTCAAGAAAAAGATAGAGAGCATTAAGCATATATACCAAATTTTTTGTAGCGGCAATCTTTCCAAGTTCTTGCACCTGAGATACTTCGTACGCTGGTGGCTTCTCAACCAAAAGATGTTTACCTGCAAGTAAAATGTGCTTTGAATAATCGTAGTGAGTTGCGGGCGGCGTTGCCAAGCACACTGCTGCTATTGAAGGATCTAACAACAAACCATCCAACGAATCAACAAAAAATGTCTTCCTGTTGTCACGGAATTTCTCGTATACTTCGGACCGTTTATCAAAGACAATAACCTTGGAAATAGCGTTGAATTGGTCGAGAGTATTTACGATATTTTTTCCCCACCACCCCACACCAACAACTCCAATATTCATCCTAGTATCCACCTTTCCCAAAAATAACTACCTTAAATGTCTTGAGGAGAATAATAAAATCAAACCAAAAAGAACAGTTCTCAACATAATAGATGTCCATCATAATCATGTCATTGAAACCGACCTCGGATCTTCCCGAAACCTGCCAAAGCCCTGTCATTCCTGGCAGTACAGAGAATCGCTGTTTGTGCCAATCGTTCATCATATCGTATTCATATTGTGTTGATGGGCGTGGTCCAACGAGACTCATTTCGCCTTTGATTACATTTATTAGTTGTGTCAACTCATCAATGCTATGTTTTCTAATGAATTTTCCAATGAAAGTTATACGTGAATCGTTTTGAAGTTTCATTCCGTCACTTTTTACCCCGGTAATGAATTCCTTAATGAGATTACGATGTAAACCATCAGAAACATTATGTTTCATTGATCGGATTTTATAGAAATGAAAAGGCAAACCGTCTTTCCCTATAGATATTGGAACATATAGAAACGGTCCTCTCGAAGATAGCTTTATGGAAATAAAAATTATAATAATAAGAGGACTCACGAGTATCAGAATAATAGAAGCCAGAAAAACATCTAATATACGTTTTATTGTCGTTTGATAAACATTTTTTCGCCCTGGCCACACTTTTATAAAATTTAAAGCTTCATATTCAAACTGATTGATTTTAATTCCAACAATATTGAAGAGATTGGATACAACATTTATGGGACATCCTACAATTTTGCATTTCTGGATAATTTTAAAGAGGTCTTCATGATTAATTTTATTAATAGCTATAAATATCTCTTCGACATCTTTTGTATTCACAATTTTGTCTAAATCTTCAGTTGAACCGAGTACTTCAATATCATCAATTCTCTTATTGAGTAGTTTTATATTGTCATCGACAAATCCTATAACGTTAAAATCAATCCCATGGACTAACTTAAACTTCTGTGCAGTTGTCCTTCCAAGTTTGCCAGCCCCAATAACGATAATATTCTTTCTAATTAATTTTTTAGATCTAAATTCTTTAAGAAAAAGACGGAAAATAAAAAATCGATTAAAAATCACAAGACTATAAGAAGTGAAGACAAAAAACAAGGTAATACTTCTGTGACTCGATTGTAGACCTCTGGGCTCGAACATAAAGAACATTACCAAAATTGACAAAAAGGTATACATAGTGCATCTCAATAGAGAAATGAGTTGCTGAAGATTACTATAGAGAACCCTTTGCTTGTAAAGGTTATTATACCGAAACATTAAAATTGATACAATCGACGAAATTAAAAATATCGAAGATTTATAGACAGAGTCGATAAATGTATCTGTTACCGAGATAAATTTAAATGTCAAAAATATTCCAATGGCAAAGGAAGACATATCAAGCAATAAACTCGTGAGCTTGTGCACACCGTGTCTTCGCAAGAGTGATTTAATCGTCATTGGTAGAATTCTTTGATTGATTCAACAACATATCGAATCTGCTCTTCATTCATTTCTGGATATAATGGAAGAGATAAGATTTCCTTGCTGCATTTCTCAGCGATAGGAAAATCGCCGATTTTATAGTTGCGGTATTTATATGCTTGTTGAATGTGTAAAGGCTCTGGATAGTGCAACCCTGTATCGACACCCTTTTCCTTCAGATACTTCATAAGAGCTTCACGTCTCTGCACTCTCACCACAAACAAGTGATACACGTGCTTGGCGTACGGCATTTCAAGAGGCAATTTGACTTGCACAATTCCTCCCAATAATTCACGATAAAGTCGGGCTACGCGTCGGCGTTCTTTTGTCCATTTTTCCAAGTACTTTAATTTCACACCAAGGACCGCACCCTGAATTTCTTCCATTCGATAGTTGTGTCCTTCAATATCATGTACGTACCTAACTACCGCACCATGCTGCCGATATCGCAACATTTTCTCATAGAGGGTTTGGTCATCCGTCAGGACAGCTCCGGCCTCGCCATATGCACCAAGGTTCTTACCAGGGTAAAAACTAAAAGTAGCAACCTTGCCAAACGTCCCAACTTTTCTCCACCTATCCCGTGAGATAATACCCGGATTGTCTTTCTCTCTAGAATTTGAATTATTATCTTGATAGGTTTTTTCAACATTATTTTCACCTTCTAGCTCACGGGATAAATATTCTGCGAGATGAGCTTGTGAGCAATCCTCAATAAGAATGAGGTTGTGTTTTTTCGCTATTTCGATAACAGGATCCATATCCGCTGGTTGTCCATACAAATGCACCACGACAATAGCTTTCGTTCTCGCAGTAATCTTCTCTTCAATTTTTTTAGGATCGATGTTAAACGACTCTTCTTCATGGTCAACAAAAACAGGCTTTGCTCCAACCATCGTGATTGTTTCCGTAGTAGCGATATACGTATTGACCGGCACAATCACTTCATCCATTTCTTCTCTCAATTTTCCTGTCTCAACTTGTGATGATATGCCAATACCAAGTGTCCAATAAGCAAGATGAAGTGCATCTGTACCAGAACTTAATCCCAAGCAATATTTTGCATTATGTAATTTAGAAAAGCTATCTTCAAAATCTTTGACTTTTTTGTCGCAAATATATGCAGTATTATCCAACACCTCATTAATCTCTTTTTGAATTTCATTTTTAATTGAATCGTATTGCTTTTTTAGATCAAGAAACGGGACTTTCATTTTTTCCCCTCCAGAATTTTGCTACATCCTTTGGAAGTACAAACCATATTTTTGTAAAGGATGAGATATAGTTTAATAGTTCTTTATATTTATTTAGATTATTACCAAGCATCAAATAATCGGGGTGTGTAATCAATAGCATCATACCTCTATTTCGATATAGCCACTTTATTTTTTCTTCCCAAATTCTATTAGTCTTTTCCTTTAGTTGAATCCATAAAACATGATCTTGGGGTAACGTGTATGGTAATTCAATAAATTTCCCGACTTGAAACGGCCAAATTGAATTAGTTCCACCTGGCATAGACTGAAAGGGATCGATGTCAAAACAACTCGCGTCGTATTCTATATTTAACTCTTGTTGCCATAGCAAGTTTCTATGTGCTAACGGACTTCTAAATCCAACGGCATTATACTTTTTTATTGCTTCATTTATATTATATTTTCTTTTATCGAATATTTTCTTAGAGAAATAGAGCTTCCCATCATGGTTATAACCATGGATGCCTATTTCTCCACCAGAATCTTGAATCAATTTTATTATACCATTATCAATGGGATATAAATAGGGGACAATATTCCACGAAGATTTTATTCTATTTTCAATCTCTAATTCAAGTACTTTTGGAATAAACTTTAATCCTTCATGAGTCTCTACATCGTGTGTTAAAACAAGAGCACTTTTTATATTTTCAGGCCAACAATTATTTTGGAACTCAGTAAATTTATCTTGGTTACAATATTTTAAATATTCTTGAATAAGTTCACTTGAAATATACCATCTTTCCTCCACCTTAACATTTCTTAAAGATTGTAAGAAATGCCTTGCAACAAGAGGGATATATGGTCTTAAATAATAATAGAGTTTTTTAATAGAAGATAATTTCGGAGGATTATTTTCTTCAAGGAAAAATGCTTTAATTGAAGATGGTAATGGATCAATTAATTTGAATGGGTCATTGAAATTTATATTCATATAACAAATTAAACATTCTGGTTACTATGGTTCAATCCAATCTCGCAAATCTGATTCCATATCGTGCAATAAATTGGACAAATTCTTCACCAATACTTGAAGTACCAAATCTGTTTTTTTCTCTCAAATTTATCTTCATTTTAATATTCACATCTAGATTTTGAACTGCATTAAAAAAATCCAAGATATAAAGATTATCCTTTATTTTTGTATTTAAACTATCAACAGTGTTTTGAGTTAAATAATACAGGGAATGTTTTTCTTCTTTATTACTAATCATAAGTTCAAATCCATAATTAGTTATATTTTT
>Ga0209516_1000172_pt1 | contig 16964 bp, 13 predicted proteins | sample Napbiome12C3dose_FD_187716 | JGI IMG/M metagenome (GOLD analysis project Ga0209516, IMG submission 187716) | Groundwater microbial communities from S. Glens Falls, New York, USA - Naphthalene biodegradation metagenome 12C3dose (SPAdes) (version 2) ... | reverse complement strand
CCAGTGAAAAACTCCCGCACCAAACTGGCACGAATTGTAACAACTAAACGAAAACGTAATTCTTTGAAAAAGTAACACTGTTTTTTCTTCAACACAGAGCATCCAACCGCAAAACAGCACAATGTTACTATACTATAAAAGTAATAAAAAGATTTGACAACAAGTAGGATGTTGATGTATTGGACATTTCCGTTTTTCAGGTCTTCATACTCATTGCCACAGAAATCCCGTCAAACAACTGTTGCAATGTTTTGATTAGTGTTTCCATCCGGTAAGGTTTTTGCAGGTAGGCGTACTTCACCGATTCAGAAAAATGAGGAATCTTCTCCGTCTCTATGGAGCCGCTGACGATAAGAATTTTTATGTCGGGCTTGGTTTTGAGGATTGTTTGCAGGGTGGTATTTCCGTCGATCAGGGGCATATTGAGATCGCAGATCACCGCTTGAATGGTGTTTTTGTTGCGGATAAACAGCTCTATTCCTTCAACACCGTCTTTGGCGGTTAAAACGGTGTATCCGTACAGTTCCAGTGTAATCTTGGTGATTTCGGCTAAAATCTCCTCATCTTCGATGACAAGAATCGTTTCTCCGTTCCCTTTGACTATATCCGCCGGTTCAAAATTTTTAGCCATGCGTATGTATACCTACGTATTGAGATACCAGATTTTTTTTAAAGATTTCAGTTTACTTTTTCAATAAAAATAGATACACTGTACCCCCCGCATGACCAGCGAGCCGATCCGAAGGATCCTTCGGATGCGTAGACATACCTACGTTAATGAGCCCTGAAAAAATTAGTTTTACTGTAGGTCGGATTGCCAATCCGACCAAATTTAGTGGACGGGATAGCATCCCGTCCTACATTTTCAGCGCTCTCTACGTAAGGCACTCCCTCGCTGATCCTGTGTCTACGACCCGTAAGGTAGAGAAGTTTGTTTGAAGCGGCTACGAGTCTTAGCTCACAAATGGCGGCGGGGGTTCGTATCCCGGGGAATTTGAACTAAGATATTCCGTTTCAGTATTTGCCGGTGCTGCAGGTAATTCCACTGTAAGACTTATAGTAACTGCGAACAGAACAGCTACCGCTGCAATTTTAAGATATGATGTCATGATGTTGACTCCGTATTAGATTGTGAGTAGATGGTTGTGTATCGTGTTGTGAATATATATAGTTGATCCTTAAGAAGTCTTCATCGGCACAACCTTGTCAAGGTTGTGCAATTAGATTTGTAAAATTTTGATGTTGTTTCGTTGCCCATCAATAAACCTTGACAAGGTTTCTTACTTTTTAAGGATCAACTATATATATAGATTCCAAAATCCTTTAAATCGGAGACTTTTTTTTCAACTTTTTTTTTATTTTTTTGTGAGAACCTTAAAATCCTTACAATTTGTCTTTTTTGCGGTGTTGGCATTTTTGCCGGCTCAGCCGTTATTCTCTTCGGATATGCGGAGCATAAAGGATGATTCCATAAAAGCCGGAAATTTTTACACTATCGCAGTTCAATATGCAAAGGATTCTCACTTAGACAGTTCAAATATTTATTTTGAAAAAGCCGGGATTATCTGGAAAGCCCATGAACGTTGGAAGAACTATTTAGATTGTCTGCAGCGTATCTCGAAGAATCTTGTCCGCCAACGCAATTTCACACAGGCATTGAATGTTTTGACAGAAGGGATTCGCATCGGCAAAAAAAAATGTAATAGTCAGTGTGATGAGTTAGGCGGAATTTATATAGTGCTGGGGTATATCAATCTCATCAACGAAGATTATGAGCAGGCGATTGAGAATGTCAACAGAGGATTAACTCTATTTCAAAAATTACAAATAAACGATGACGAAAATAAAGGATCGGGATATTACACACTCGGTTTTGCCTATAAAGCGCTCGGGAATTATGATCAAGCAATCGTTGCGTTAGAGCAGACAAGAAAAATTCAAATCAATGCAATTGATGAGAACCATCACTACCTGGCGAATACACTTACGATGCTTGGTTCCATTTATGACGATAAAAACGAATTCGACAAAGCCATTGAGTGTTACAATCAATCGCTGCAGATATTGAGTGTGTTTCAGAAGATCAATAGTGTAGATGCTGCAGCATGTTACCATAACATGATGATCTCCTACAATAACAAGGGGGATTATTACCGCGCGATTGAACATGGTAAAACGACGATCCAAATCTACATCGATCTTTTAATGCCCGAGCATCCGAACGTGGCGAGCACGTACGGGAAACTTGGCGAGATCTATACCACGATCGGCGATTACGAAAAAGCAAAAGATTACCTCGAACGTTCCCTTCAGATTTTTACTTCCCGCTATCCTGAAAAAAGATCAGCCGTCGGCGCGTTATATCATCGGTTAGGCGAAGTGTACAAACAAACCGGCGATCTTGCCAAAGCGCTTTCGTATTCAACACGGGGGATCCATCTTCTCGAGCAAACGTTGGGTGAACTGCATCCGCAAACAGGCTTTATGTACGAATTGCTTGCCGGAGTCTATGCCGAACAAAAGAATTTCAGCGAAGCGCTGACCTGTTACCGGAAAGCGATCGCCGCCCGCGAACGGGTTGAGAACTCAACGTCGCGAAACGATATTGCCGCGCTCTATTCATCGATTGCCGGACTGTACATTGAACAGAACAAATTAGATTCGGCATCGTTCTTCATGCAGAAGGCAAAGACGATCGAATCGGCATCCAGCGAACGAAATATTCCGCAATACGCATCCATGATGAAACGGTTCGGCGATCTTTCCATCCGCAAAAAGAACTACCGCGACGCGTTGAGGTCGTATCATCATGCGATTGCCGTATTGAGCGGCGCACATGAAGACGATGAAGTGTACGCGCTTCCGGAACTTGATAAGAGCATTTATAAGAAAGATCTGTTAGATGTTGTCACGCGGAAAGCAAACACGTTCGAGGTTCTCTATCGCGCAAATAAAAATCTGAACGATCTCCGCGCGGCGTTCCGTCATTATCAACAGGCGGCATCGCTGGTGGATGATGTGCGGAAGCAGTATTCCGCCGATGCTTCGAAATTCCATCTGGCGGAAAAAAGCAAATCGATCTATGCCAACGCATGCCGGCTGGCGCTGGCACTGTATGCGGCGACGAACGATCCTTCCTACAACGAACAGGCATTTTTGATCGCCGACAGAAGCAAAGCCAATATTATTCTGGAAAAGTTGTTCGACGGAGAGGCGAAATATTATGCCGGCATTCCGGATTCGCTGCTGCAGAGGGAGAAGGAATTGCTCCAGAACATCGCGTTTTGCGAGACCCAGATATATAAACTGAGCGAAAGGAAAGAGGGACCAGACGGAGACGCGATCTCCCGCCTGAAAGCGGAAAACTTCGCGCTGAAAACAGAGCATCAACAATTAGTAGAATTGTTCGGGCGCGAGTATCCGAAATATTTTGAGCTAAAATACGCGCGCTATTCGCTCTCGTTGAACGATGTTCAGGAGAGACTGGAACCGAATACCGTGCTGGTGGAATACCTTGTCGACCGTGATGCGGTGTATGCCTTCGGTGTGACGAAGGATCGTTTTGTCGTGAAAACGCTCACCCGCGCGTCGGCTCTCAACAGCGCGGTGGAACGGTTCACGGCATCGTTGAAGAAGTACGATTCAGAAAACTATCTGTCGTCCGGATATGAATTGTATGCGGCGCTGCTTCAGCCCTTCCGGAAAGAATTGCAGTCCCATAAGAAAGTGATCGTCATCCCCGACGGCAATTTGTATTATGTTCCGTTCGAAGCACTGCCGGTGCAGCGCTATGCGCGCACGTCGGACTTTACCGCACTCCGGTATGTGATCTCGCAGAACGAAGTGTCGTACTCCTATTCCGCGGAATTTTATCTGAAGATGAGCGGGAAACTGCCCGCGGGTCGAAGACTCGACTCGGCGAGCGGGTCGACGCCCGGTTTTGTGGGATTCGCTCCGGTCTTCCGCGATTCGACGAAGAACGGCGATTTTCTCGCCAACAGATCATCTGTGGAAGAAAGCGGGATCTCGGATGTCCGTTCGATCACACTGGACGGAAAGACCTTTAACGAATTGAAGTATTCCGAAGAGGAGATCGTTTCCATCTCCGGGTCGTTCGCTTCGCATTCGCTCCCCGCGAAAAGTTTTCTGCACACCGCGGCGACAGAGACGAACTTCAAAGAGTTCAGCCGCTCGTACGATATCATTCACGTTGCCACGCACGGCTTCATCAACGAAAAGAATCCGAAATTCTCCGCGATCCTCTTTTCCCAGCCGGCAGTACCGACACCGGACGATGACGGGATCCTGTATGTGGACGAAACGTTCAACCTGAATCTGAAAGCGCAATTAGTGGTATTGAGCAGTTGCGAAAGCGGATTGGGGAAATTAGTGCAGGGGGAGGGAATGATCGCATTGACTCGCGGATTATTCTACGCCGGCGCGAAGAACATCGTCTTCTCTCTCTGGAAGGTCTCCGACAAACAGACCTATCTGCTGATGGATGAGTTCTACAAACAGCTTCTTGCGGGCAGTTCCTATTCCTCCGCACTGCGCGAAGCGAAATTGAAAATGATCAGCTCAAAAGAATCTGCCTTCCCGAGCAAGTGGAGCGGGTTTGTGCTGGTGGGGAAGTAAGTTTTTATTGTGTGATGAAAAATAAGTGCGTGGCATCTGTTGTAGATGCCACGCACTTTAATTGTATCTTTTGTGATTTGGTATTTGGAGTTTGTCCAGAGGACTCTTCGAGGAATTTTATATAGTTGACCCTTAAAAAGTCATTTCGCGCCCAACCTTCCGAAGGTTCTACCTTTTGAATAGTTCAATCCTAAATGATTTTTCGCTACCTGTGGAAAAACCTTCGGAAGGTTTCTTACTTTTTAAGGGACGACTATATATACTCTGTGTCTGTCTACGACTCATAGAGCGTAACATCAGTGACTTCATATCAACATTCGTTCGATGCGTAGGCATACGTATGTATCCTTCGGATGCTTCGGATCCGGTTTTTTGAGAAGACCTCTCCTCTCCCTTCGCCTTGATTTTCATACAAACCTTTTGCAACTTCATTCAGTATGTAACCGCTTTAAGGTGAGGGAATCCTTAGAGATGTTTTTCATCCCCTGAGCATTCATCAATGTTCGAAGATACCCGCAGAAATATTGGAATCTTTTTGACCCGGTTTCTCTTTCTCAAAAAAGAGTCCAAACCGATGTCGTTCTCGAATGTTTTTTCTCACGCAAAAAGCGCGCTGGTGATTCTCCCCGAAAATCCCGACCATCGGTCTGCTGCGCTTCCGACGCTGACGGTTCTTCAAAACAAATTCAAGGGAATAAAACTCACATTCGTCGTTCACGAGGCGTTTCGTAATCTGACGAGAACGTTCGTGCACTCAACCATCATCACCATACGGGATGAACAGCTCAACTTTTTTTTCCTCCCGAAGAAATCAGGGATTGAGAGGATACTCAACGAGCGCTTCGATGTCGTCATCGACCTGAATTTTGCCCATGTGCCGACGGCGACATATCTGTGCAGACAGATCAACGCACCGTTAAAAGTTGGATTTTCCAAAGCTCATGCTGACAGTTTCTATAATTTTCAATTCAATGCTTCGCCAAATAAACATATTGCCGTACGCTACCAACAGTTATTTCGAACACTTTCAATGTTTTAGGAGTGCCTATGAAATTCGATGTTACCAAAAACGGAGCCGGCGCGGTGCTTACGCTGAAAGAGCGCAAACTTGATGTTTCGGTCTCTCCGGAACTGAAGGGGGAGTTCATTCTCCTTTGCCGCCCGCAATTAAAATCGCTGATCGTCGATCTTTCCGGCGTAGAGTTTTGCGACAGCAGCGGCTTGAGTGCATTACTGATCGCCGATCGGCAGATGCGTCAGCACGGCGGAGCGGTAAAACTTGTGGGGGTGCACAAAAAAGTGCTCTCACTGTTGAAGATATCACAATTAGACAAAGTATTCCCGATGTTCGACAGTGTGACAAAAGCTCAAAAAGATTGAATCATTTTTTCATTGAATCATTGATACAATCGAACAATGACTCAATGATCCAATCAAACAATTCTACTCAATGGGTTTTTCCTTTCTTGACTACATCATCGTCGCCGTGTATCTGATCGGCGTTACCGTCATCGGTACTATCATTGCAGGCAAACAACGATCATCACGCGATTATTTTCTTGGCGGAAAGGAAATGTCCTGGTGGTCGGTCGGATTTTCGATTGTTGCCAGCGAAACCAGCACGATCACATTCATCAGCATTCCCGGACTGGCGTACAACTCCAACATGCATTTCCTCCAGGTTGCCGTCGGATATTTCATCGGACGATTGCTCGTCAGTATTATCTTCATTCCCGCATACTACAAAGGCGACCTTGAAACGGCGTACGATTTCCTTGGCAAACGGTACGGAATGTCCCTGCGAAAATTTACATCGTCGGTTTTCATCGTTACGCGGGTTCTTGCTTCCGGTGTGCGGTTGTTTGCGACCTCGATTCCCGTTCATCTCATTACAGGATTCGATTATGCAACGAGCATTCTCCTCATCGGAATTTTCACGCTTATCTACACGTATCTTGGCGGACTAAAAGCGGTCGTTGCGATGGATGTCGTGCAGATGTTCATCTACATCGGCGGCGCAATTGCTTCCATGTTCCTCATTCTGAATCATCTGCCGAACGGTTGGGCTGATGTTGTCGCATACGCATCACGAGATGGTGCGGATAAATTTTCAATCATTAATACATCATTCGGCGATTCTTTCTGGAAATTCCTCTCCTCTCCTTACACTCTTGTCGGCGGACTGCTCGGTGGAACATTTTTAACAATGGCATCGCACGGAACGGATCAACTGATCGTCCAGCGTCTGCTCGGATGCAAGACAAAATGGGACAGCCAGCGGGCATTGATGCTGGATGCATCGGTGATCGTTCTGCAATTCGCCTTCTTTCTTGTGTTGGGTTTGTGTTTATTCGCATTCTACGGCGGAGTGACATTCCAGCAACTCGGGTTGACATCGTCGGATGAGATCTTTCCGAAATTCATCGTGGAAAACCTTCCGACGGGAATTGCCGGACTTGTTGTTGCAGGCGTCCTCGCCTCGGCAATGGGAACGCTCTCATCTTCCATCAGTTCACTGGCGTCGTCAACATTTCTAGATCTGTTCAAACTGACGGCACGAGGAAAAGACCTTGATGAAAAGACTGAAGTGAAATGGTCGAAACGCTTCACGTTGTTGTGGGGATTTATTCTGATCGGCGGGGCGATGCTCTTTACCGACACGAAAAATCCTGTGGTGGAGATCGGATTGAAGATCGCATCATTCACATACGGCGGGCTGCTCGGAACATTCTTCCTTGGCTTGCTGTTCAAAAAGACCGATCAAACCGATGCATACGCGGGATTCATTGCGGGCATCCTAACAATGACCCTGGTGCTGACGTACACAAAAATTGATTTTACATGGCACACGTTCATCGGATGCTCTGCCACAATTATCGTCGGCAATCTCAGCAGAATACTACGAGGCAGATCAACCATTTGACGAGGATATCTTTTCAGCATCGTTAGTCCAAGGGTTTCGAAACACAGGATCAATTGTTCTCTCCACAATGAATAAACTGAAAATCGAACATCGGTACGGGATTCTCTCCGGCATTCTTTTGAGTGTGTGGGTACTGATCGAATACGCCCTTGGGTTTCACACGACCTATATAGAAATAGGCAGCTACAGCGGCTATTTTTCCATCATCATTCCTCTCAGCATCATTTTCGTCGCTCTTCACGAGCAACAGATTAAAAATAATTTACTGCTCTCCTGGAAAGACGGTATCAATATCGGATTCAGGATCTCATTTTATTCAGCGGTAATTCTCACGATCTTTTTTTATTATTACAACACGTCCATTAATCCGGGATGGATCGATGCGATGATTGAATGGCAGAGAAAAAAGATGATCATCGGCGGGGCAACGGACGATGAGATCGGACGGTTTATGGAAGAGAACCGGCGCATGAACAATTCGCTCGGTGAGATGATTATGGGATTTATCAGCACAACAGGGTTGGGCGTGTTTATTACGTTGATTGAAATTCCGATTGTAAAGAAATTCCAATTGCTAAAAATAAAAAATAAATAGTTCTCACGGAAAAACTGAACAAATGCTGTAAGTCCTCCGCTTTTTGGCGGGAAGTTATGCCATGAGTGTGTTTTTTAATAACGTGAAAATTTGAAACATAGTTGCTTCAATTAAATTTACTCATGGCATAACTCTACTTAAAGAATGTCTGTCCTACAAAAATAAATATGCATCTTATTGATTGGCTTATCATCGGATTCTATTTCGTCGGCAGTGCCGCTGTCGGCATCTACTATGCAAAACGCGCCGGCGGAAGTATGCAGGAATTCTTTCTTTCGGGAAGAAATCTTCCCTGGTGGCTTGCAGGAACATCAATGGTCGCAACAACATTTGCCGCCGACACTCCCCTTGCCGTTACCGAACTTGTCGCACGAAACGGTATCGCCGGCAACTGGCTGTGGTGGAATTTTGTCTTCGGTGGAATTCTCACCGTTTTCTTTTTCGCGCGTTTTTGGCGCCGTGCAGGAATTATGACCGATGTTGAGTTCGTCGAATTACGATACTCCGGAAAACCCGCAGCGTTTCTCCGCGGTTTCCGCTCGATGTATCTCGGAATTTTTATGAACTGCATCATTATGGGATGGGTGAACCTGGCAATGGCGACAATTCTCGAAGGCATGTTCGATATCCCGCGAGATCAGGTGATGTGGTATGTCGGTGGAGCGCTTGTCGTCACTGCCATGTATTCTGCTCTGTCCGGCTTGTGGGGTGTTGCGGTCACCGATGCATTGCAATTCGTTTTGGCGATGTTCGGATGCACCGTATTGGCGATTGTCATACTCAACCTGCCTGAAATCGGCGGGATGTCCGGTTTGCAGGAAAAACTTCCATCGTGGGCATTACAATTCACACCGACGATCAGTGATGATGCTTCATCATCGGCCGGAGGCGCATTGGCGCTGACGGTTTCCGCATTCCTTGCCTTCGTCGGTGTACAATGGTGGGCATCGTGGTATCCGGGATCGGAACCGGGCGGAGGTGGTTATGTTGCACAACGCATGATGTCTGCGAAGGATGAAAAACATTCTCTCTTCGCAACATTATGGTTCACGATCGCACATTATTGCATTCGCCCCTGGCCCTGGATCATCGTCGGACTCGCCACACTGGTACTGTATCCTGAACTGCCTGCGGATCAAAAACGACTCGGATATGTGTACGCAATGAGAGATTATCTGCCTGTCGGATTAAAAGGATTACTTGTCGCCGCATTCTTTGCAGCATATATGTCCACCATTGCAACGCAGCTCAATTGGGGTTCATCGTACGTCATCAACGATTTTTATAAACGGTTCTTTAAACCTCACGCCGATGAAAAAAGTCTTGTCAAAGTTTCCCGTATCACCACAATTTTGATTATGGTGATCTCTGTTGTCGCCACAAATTTTATTGATACAATTTCCGGCGCCTGGTCATTTATTATCGAAGCAGGCGCAGGACTCGGGCTTGTTCTTATCTTACGCTGGTTCTGGTGGCGAATCAACGCATGGAGCGAGATCGCGGCAATGGTCACCCCGCTTCTTGTGTACGGCTATATTTCCACTCAAACGTCGATACAATTTCCCAATACGCTCTTCATCATTGTTTCGATCACCACACTCAGTTGGATCGTTGTAACGTTTCTCACCAAGCCGACGGAAGAATCCACCTTGTTGATTTTTTACCGCAGAGTGCATCCCGGGGGTGCAGGATGGAAAGCAATCGCCGCCAAACTCCCCGAAATACAGGGAGACAGCGGCTACGGAATATTGTTCACCTGCTGGATGTTGGGCGTGGTTCTTGTTTATTCGTTTTTGTTCGGATTAGGAAAAGTGTTCTTGGGAAATTATCCACTTGGCGTTGCGTTTTTAGCGGTTGGTATCGGTGCGGGATTCGGAATCAATTTCCTTTTATCCAAACAAAAAAACTTATTTTAGGGTAGTTCCAAAAACTCTCGATGTTTGTCATTCCGAGGAGCGAAGCGACGAGGAATCTCGTCCCGCCTTGGCGGGATTAAAAGCGAGATTCCTCTCCCGACAAGTCGGGATCGGAATGACATTGATTTGTTAGTTTTTGGAACCACTCTTTATTGAGATAAATCCAATTCAATTGGTAAAATAATATTCAAAGTAAATTCATAGAAATAATTATTCAGCCCAGACTCATCATCTGGGCTTTTTTATTGCAAGCATTCGCCGCGGCGAATCAAATGCAAGGATATAAAAGACCAAAGTGTCTCCTTTGACTTGACACTGTGTTGGATTTTGATTACACTCTTGCAAATATGGCAACCGAGTCTGGGGAGACTTGGGTTGTTAATTTATACAAGCCTCTGGATTCGCAGTGCGATGAAAGAGGCTTTTTGTTTGTTGCGAAGATTATTATTGATCCAAAAATAAAGTAAACGCACTTGTCCGCCTTTGGTGGAATATTGCGTCAACCCACCTTAAATTGGGTGGATATACGCAATGCGTAATTACAATAGTTAGCTGCCATGCGCACAAGGAGGGTTGATGGAATTCTCAGAGATATTTAGAGAGGAAAGGTACTACTGCAATCACCTTTTCCGGTTGCTCTGCCACGAGAAGGAAACGGGTGGATTGAATTCTGGACTTGGCGCCGTCCTGTCTGAACTCGGTTTCTCAGACAACGCAACCCAAGCTGATATTCGAGATTCACAGATCTACACGGAGGTTGCAGTTTTTCGGGACGTGTTCGCCGCTGAAACCGACAAGAACACTTTCACAGACAGGCTGTATGAGCGGTTTCTGCCGATTATTTCCCCGCAATACAATGGGAGTATTCGAAATCCAATTATGCCGTCTCAAGTTCGAGACAAAGTCGGGCTGATTCATCCAAGCAAGTTTGCCGATGAGGTTCAGAAGTTTTCTGAAGATAAACAGGATGTGTTATTCTACCGAGAGTTCTCTGGCCTCTTCAATGCAAAGCCAGACTTCCTGATTGTTTTCAGAGATAAGATGCTGTGGTTTGAGGCTAAGTTTTGGGTTGCGTTCAGCTCTATTCAACTTCAACGTACTCGGAACATTGCAACGCTTTGTAGTTCAGACTTGTTTGAGAGATACTTCGGTAGGAAGGAACCAATTATTGTTCTTCTCGGCTCGGAGAAGCGACACAAGAAAGCTCAGTCGTTCGACTCTACCCGTTTCCTTTCTTGGGATAAGTGTCTGGACATTTCTATGAAACTCTTGCCGAATGGCGAGAGTAACTACACGTCAAAGAGTTTCAAACAGATGCTTGAGATGTAGTATGTGCGCACGGCAGCTAACACGCCGCACTACGACGCTCCCGCATTTGAAGAGGATGATAGAGGTCGCTCAACGGTTTTTGGTGCGTTTTGGTATGCGAAGTTGGAACAATGGAAATCTTTCATAGCACCAAAAACCGCTGCGTAGTGCGGCGAGACGTTATGCGCCACGCGGCTTGCAGGAATTTCCAAGAACCTGAGATTACGTTAGACGCTAGTGGCCCGAATTCATCTTGAGAGTGCACCATGACCAAAGATCCCTATCGGCGAGTAGCCGTTCTGTTCGACACGATCTTTGAGCCTCTGAACCGAGGTCTCAGATTGATCGGAGTGGGAATGTTCCGACCTAGAAAAGGGATGGCTGTGCTGGACGTCGGCTGCGGGACAGGTGTTCACTTGGAACTCTATCGAAGATACGAATGCGCTCTCTTCGGTATTGATACATCTGAATCGATGTTAGCTGTTGCAAAGAAGAGATTGGGTGAAGTTGCGGATCTACGGTTGGCAAATGCGTGCGAGATGCCGTTTGAGGACGGTTCGTTCGATTTAGTGATCTCGATGTTGGTTTTGCACGAGATGGACCCAGCGTCACGAGCGCGAGGGATCGATGAGATGAAGCGCGTCCTTAAGGAAGATGGTCACATCCTACTGATTGATTTCCATCCCGGCCCATATCATTTTCTCAAAGGATGGCTCACAAAGCTCGTGATTTTCCTTTCTGAGATAGCGGCGGGTCAGAGGCACTTCCGGAATTACCGCCATTTCATGTCGATCCGAGGGTTGTCTACTCTCATAGCAACACACAAGCTTCTTGTTGAACAAGAGAAGGTCGTGGGTGGAGGAGGCTTAGCTCTATGCTTGCTACGAAAGAACTGAATTCGTCAGTATAAGCAGTTGTTGATTTTGACGGAGCGCTGCGCAGCGCATAACACGCCGCACCACGACGCTCCCGCATTTGAAAAGATTTATTGTGGTCGCTCAATGGCACGCCTTCGCGGAAAAATTGATCGTTCATAGCTCGGCGTGCCACTGCGTGGTGCGGCGACACGTTATGCGAAACTTGCCATTCTAACAACCATACAGAAGGAGAAACATACAATGAAAACACTATCTACTTTCATAACGGTGGCAGTTTTGATGTTGAGTCAAACATTGATTGCACAGACATGGAATACTGCTGATCAATCAACAACATCAAAAGAGTTCGTTTATGATGCCAGTCTAGAAAGTGCAGGCTTTTCTGCAGAAAGGCTTGCAAGGATTGATTCCCTGCTCAAAGACTATGTTAGTAAAGGGATAATGCCCAATGCCGCAACCTTTGTTGCGCGACATGGGAAGGTTGTGCATTACAAAGCTTACGGCTGGAAGGATATCGAAAACAAAGAGCCGCTGGAGCTGAACAGCATTTTTCGTATTGCCTCGCAAACCAAAGCCCTAACCACTGTTGGGCTGATGATGCTCTATGAAAAAGGCAGATTTCTGTTGGATGATCCGATTTCAAAATATATTCCGGAGTTTAAAAATCCGCAGGTGCTGGTGAAGTTCAATGCATCTGATTCAAGCTACACCAGTCGACCGGCAAAGCGGGAGATTACCATCCGGCAACTGCTCAGCCATACCTCCGGCATATCTTTCCCGGATGAATTGTCTGAAAAGGCCGGGATTCACGTGAACAATGCGCTGGATCCGGTCACACTTGGTGAAGTTGTAAAGCAGAAAGCAAAACTTCCATTGAATCTCGATCCGGGTGAAGGCTGGATCTATTTTGAATTAAATACCAATGCGATTGGTTACCTGATTGAAGTATTATCCGGACAGCCATTGGATGAATATTTAAGAAAAGAACTATTCGAACCATTAGAAATGCATGACAGTTATTTTTATCTCCCTGCCGAAAAAGCCTCCCGTTTGGTTACCCTATATTCCAACGACAGCCTGACCGGTGCTCTTTACGTGTGTAAAAATATGTCTTACCAAACCTATCCGATAGCCGGGGCAAAAACTTATTTTAGGGGCAGTTCAGGAGTGGTTGGAACCATTCAGGATTATGCCAACTTTTGCAAAATGCTAATGAATGGAGGTTCTTTCAATGGGAAGCAATTGCTGGGAAGAAAAACCATTGACTTGATGAGAACGAACCAGATTGGAGATTTTGAGGTTTGGGACAGGCGGAGCAAGTTTGGACTGGGATTCGAACTCATTACGGAAAAAGGTACCGCCTTATGTCCGGGCTCTGTGGGTTCCTTTGGCTGGGGAGGAGCTTTTACAACGTGGTATCTGATGGATCCTTCAGAAGACCTGATTATACTCATTTACATCAATATCGATCCGATGAATTTTGATATCTTTGAACAGTTTAAAATATTGGTATATCAGGCTTTAATCGATAAAAAATAGATAATTATAAAGAAAAAAAATCATTCAGAGAAAATAAACTCATATTTGTTAAACCGTGGTCAGGAAATGGGGAGTAGTTCAATACAAACTAACTGCATGACGAGAAAAAAATTGCTACGACCACCTAACACGCTGGTATGGGCAATAAGCTTGTCACAATTTTTGCACTATGCCTAGACAGCTATATCGTGAAACCAAACATTGCATACTTTTACTTAAACCGTGATTCCTGTTCTAGACAAATATCTGGTGGCGAGACAACCCATATCCATCTACCGGGATTTGCAAAAATTGCGCCATGGCGCTGCGCGCCACCGCTTCCTGCCTATACCAGCGGGCCGTTATACGGCAGCGCTTTCAACAGAACCACGAAAGCAAGAAAGGAGATCGTTATGCATAAATACATTCTATTGTGGCTTTTCCTCTTCATCCTAGGGATGAACAATGCCCTAGCACAAATGGGTTGGATTTCCCAGAATCCAAAACCAAGTAGTGAGTTTCTTTTGGGTGTGCGGGCGCTCAATACCAATACTGTCATGGTCGTTGGTGGAGCCGCAACGTTTCTCAAATCAACTGACGGAGGATCGAATTGGACAATTCAGCAGAACATTGGAAACCAATTCTTCCCAGGACTTTTTTCCCTCCGCTTTGTTGATAACCAAATCGGATACGCCGTTGGATTTAACGGCGCAATAGTTAAAACGACGGATCAAGGTCAAACCTGGTCTGTTCTCTCATCGGGCACAACGCGTAGTCTCTATTCCCTCCATTTTATCAATACACAGATCGGATGGGCCGTTGGAGATAACGGTACGATACTTAACACGACAAATGGCGGATTGAACTGGACCCCTCAATCATCGGGGACGACTCGCAATCTCAGTTCCGTGTTTTTTGTCGATGCCCTGAATGGATGGATTGTCGGCAGCTTTGATTTTGACAATCGATATAACCAGATCATTCTACGTACAACGAATGGCGGACAGGCTTGGACTCAACAGACCTCAGGAACAACTGACAATTTGCACTCTGTTTTTTTTACAAGCGCACAAGTCGGTTTTGCTGTCGGGGCACATGCTCGCGTTCTAAGAACCACTGATGGTGGATCAAATTGGACGACTTACACTTTCTCCTTTGGCAACAGTTTCTATGGCCTCTTCTTTGTTGACGCTCAAAATGGCTGGGCAGTAGGATGGGGGGGTAAGATTTTAAGAACCACCGATGGTGGGACGAATTGGACACCTAGCCAAATCACCTCACCTTCTGTTGACGGATTGTTCTCGACTTATTTTATATCAACGCAAATCGGATGGGTTGTCGGTTCGGGGGGAGCTCTTTTCAAAACCATGGATGGAGGTGGGTCCTGGACACCTCAATTTACGGCTGCAACAACAAAGGAGCTCAGGGATTTGAGATTTGTTAACTCGCAAACAGGATGGGCAGTTGGAGATAGTGGGACAATATTACGGACCATAAACGGTGGAACCACATGGGTGAACCAAACCTCAGGTGTCAGCAATCGATTGGATGCGGTGGACTTCATAGACGCACAAACCGGTTGGGTTGTTACAGGGGGGACGACTGGGATTAGTCTTTTAATCACAACGAATGGTGGAACCACATGGATCAGTCGATCGACAGGAAGTGCAGACCTCTATGATGTAGATTTCATCAATGCAACTACTGGATGGGCTGTCGGTTGGAGTGGAACTCTCATTAAAACCACAAATGGAGGTAATAGCTGGAACCCGCAAACCGTTGGTACAAATGCCAGCATCTATGGCGTAAGTTTTGTCGATGCAAATAACGGATGGGTTGTCACTAATATAGGCGAGATATTTCGGACTTCGAATGGGGGATCGGGCTGGGTAAGACAAAGGAGGGATACAACACTTCAGTTTCAATCCGTGTACTTCATTAATACTAACACAGGATGGGCGGCTGGCAAGTTTGGAAAGGTATATCGGACCGTGAATGGCGGTTCAACGTGGAGTGTGTCCAGCGTAGGAGATTCCAATGCTTGGTTGACTTCTATCCATTTCATCGATGCTCTTACTGGATGGGCAGTCGCGGACAATGGAACGATCTTCCGATCTTCGGATGGAGGAGTTACGTGGACTCTTCAATACAGAGGGATAGGAAGGCTCTATAATGTGTTTTTTGTCGATAACTCAAGGGGTTGGGTTGTCGGTGTATGGGGCCAGATTCTTCACACGACAACAGGTGGGGTAACGTGGGTTCAGGAGGATCAGAGCGCCACAGGCCAGCTCCCAAACCGTTTTGCTCTGGAACAGAACTACCCAAACCCCTTTAATCCGAGCACGAAAATCAAATTCCGAGTACCAAGCACCAACTTTGTGACGCTCAGGGTCTATGACCTGCTTGGCCGTGAGGTATCAACGCTAGTGAACGAAGAGATGAAGCCGGGAACTTACGAGGTAACCTTTGATGCCATCAGGTTGGCAACCGGTGTGTATTTCTATCGCATCACAACAGGATCGTTTGTAGAATCCAGGAAAATGATCCTTTTGAAATAACGACACTCTCAAGGTGCCGCCGTATAACAAACGCAACCACGACGTTCGCCTTGTTGATATGAGATTATTGTGCTCGTTCAACGGTTTTGCTCGCAAGAGAATTAGTCATTTGATAGCTCGCAAAACCGCTACGTGGTTTTCGGAAACGTTAGCTGCTATGTTGCACTAGCCGAACAATGCATTGATATAATAAGAGACTAATCTTATGAAGGTTGCTGTTCTAAATTGTTTTAATACTCCACTTTCAATAGAAGAGCGCCCCATACCCGAACCACACGGAGATGCTGTGGTTGTTCGTGTGCGTGCTGCCGGTGTGTGTCACACCGATCTTCATATTCAAGATGGCTTTTATTCGGACTTGCCATTGCCGCGCGTACTTGGCCACGAGATAGCGGGAGAAGTCGAGGGTATAGGGGACGTCATCGTGTACGCAAGCTGGGGCTGTGGTACTTGTGCGTATTGTAGAAGAGGCGATGAACAACTCTGTCCAAGAGCCGCCGAGCCTGGCCCAAGTTCGACACTAATAAATATTTTTGGCACTTTTCTGGATTGAAGTGTGCGAATACCGAGTGCTTGGGGCAATTTGTATTCAAAAGTCGATGTAGTGTAAACTTTGCCCTCTTGCGCAGGGCG
>Ga0209516_1000167_pt1 | contig 17175 bp, 18 predicted proteins | sample Napbiome12C3dose_FD_187716 | JGI IMG/M metagenome (GOLD analysis project Ga0209516, IMG submission 187716) | Groundwater microbial communities from S. Glens Falls, New York, USA - Naphthalene biodegradation metagenome 12C3dose (SPAdes) (version 2) ... | reverse complement strand
CAGGGGGTGGGGGGCCACGAGTTTAGCCGCAAGGATCACGCAGTGATCCTGGCTTGCTTGGCCAGCTTGGCCTTGATGCGGGCCTGCTTGAGGCGCGAGAGGTATTCGACGAAGACCTTGCCCTCAAGATGGTCGATTTCGTGCTGTATGCAGACGGCCAGCAGTTCCTCGGCTTCAAGCTCGAAGGGCGCGCCGTCCAGGCCGAGCGCACGCACCCTGACCTTGGCGGAACGTCTGATGGTTTCGTAGATTCCCGGCACCGACAAACAGCCCTCGTCGCCTTCGCATTCGCCTTCGCGCCAGAATATTTCCGGGTTGATGAAGACGCGCAACTGGTTCTTGTCCTCGGAGGCATCCATGACGATCACCCGCTTGTGCACATCCACCTGGGTCGCGGCGAGGCCTATCCCCGGTGCGGCGTACATGGTTTCGGCCATATCGGCAGCGAGTTTGCGGATGTCGGCGTCGACGACGGCAACGGGCGCGGCCTTCCGGGTGAGGCGCGGATCGGGATAGCGCAATATGGGCAAAAGGGCCATGAAAGTCTGTGTATATCGATTGATGCCAGAGGGATTTAGGGGCAGAATCCCCGCATCTTCCGGGAGATCGACCTATGCGCCGCATTATATCTGCGCTGCTAATCTGTTTTTCAACCTGGGCTTTGGCCGAGGACGCCAGGCCGCTCGAACTTGCGCCCGATGCGCCCGATCGGCACATCGTCGTGGCCGGGGATACCTTGTGGGGAATCGCGTCCCAGTTCCTCAAGGATCCCTACCGCTGGCCGGAAATCTGGCGCCTCAATCCGGACGACATCAAGAACCCGCATCGCATCTATCCGGGCCAGGTCGTCATCCTCGACCGCAGCCAGGGAAAGCCTCTGCTCAAGCTCGGCAAGGTTTTCAAGGCCGCGCCGCGCGTCTACGTCGCCGCTCAGCAGCAGGAAATTTCAGCCATTCCGCAGAACGTGATCGAGCCCTTCCTCAGCCGGCCGCTGGTGGTGGAAGCCGGCGCGATGGACAATGCCGCGCGCATCGTCGCGTTTCAGGGCGGCAGGATCAATGTCGGCACCGGCGACATCGTCTATGCGACCAAGGTCAAGGAAAAAATACCCCAATGGCAGATCTTCCGCGCCGGCAAGCCCATGCTCGACCCGGACCGGCCCGATCCCGACAAGCCGGCTGAAGTCCTGGGGGTGGAGGCAACCTACCTCGGCAGCGCGCGCCTGATGCGTGAAGGTGAACCTGCCACGTTCGAGATTACCTCCTCGCGCCAGGAGATAGGCCGCAACGACTACCTGATACCGGCGCCGCGCACCGAGATCGTCAGCTACGTGCCCCACGCGCCGGCCAAGCCGATCGCCGGACGCATCATCACCATCTACGGCGGCGTCGGCGAAGGCGGAAAACTTTCCATCGTCTCGATTTCGCGCGGCAAGAAAGACGGCGTCGAACTCGGCCATGTGCTCGCCATCCACCGCACCGGCGCCACGGTCGCCAACCTCGTCGACCACGCGAAGGAAGAGCACACGCTACCGGAGGAGCGCTATGGCCTGCTGTTCGTGTTCCGCGTCTTCGAGCGCGTTTCTTACGCGCTCATCATGGAGGCACCGCGCCCGGTGATGGAAGGGGACACGGTCCGCAATCCGTAGCGCCGCCTTCACCAGATCGCCGCCGCAGTTTCCTTAGCGGGCCTCGCCATGGCCGACCACGATATCGCCGCCTGGATACGACTCACGCTGATCCCCGGCATCGGCGGCGAAACCCAGCGTCAGTTGCTCGGAACCTTCGGCCTGCCGGAGGCGATATTCGCCGCCAGCCGTGCCGCGCTCGTCGGTGCGGTCGGCGAAACGCTCGCCGGCAGTATCGCCAGCACGGATTGCATGGCCGAAGTTGAGGCAACGCTCGCCTGGTCGCGCGAGCCGGGTAACCGCATTATTACGCTCGCCGACGCCGAATATCCGCAAACCCTGCTGCGCGGGATAAACCCGCCGGTTCTGCTCTACGTCAAGGGCCGCGCCGAGTTGCTCAATCGTCCGGCACTGGCCATCGTCGGCAGTCGTAACGCCACCCGGCAAGGCGAAGCGAATGCCGAAGCATTTGCCACCGCGCTTTCGCAAGCAGGCTTGACCATCGTCAGCGGACTCGCCCTGGGCATCGATGCAGCCGCGCATCGCGGCGCATTGAATGGCGTCGGATCGACCATCGCCGTCATCGGCACCGGCCCCGACCGTATCTATCCGGCCCGCAACGCGGCACTGACCCGCCGCATCGCCGAACAAGGCGCCATCGTCAGCGAATTCCCTCTCGGCACGCCGCCGATCGCGGGCAATTTTCCGCGCCGCAACCGCCTGATCGCAGGCATCGGCCGTGGTTGCCTGGTCGTCGAAGCCGCCGAGCGTAGCGGGTCGCTGATCACGGCGCGGCTGGCCGCGGAATCCGGCGCCGAAGTGTTCGCGATTCCCGGTTCCATCCATTCGCCGCACGCCAAGGGATGCCACAAGCTCATCAAGCAGGGCGCCAAGCTCGTCGAGACGGCGCAGGACGTCATGGAAGAGTTGCGCTGGGAAGGCGCCGTGGCGATTCGGGCGAAGCCAGTCGCACCGGGAAACGACCCCATCCTTGCCGCGCTCGGGCACGACCCCTGCGATCTGGACACGCTCGCCGAGCGCACCGGATTGCCCGCCGACGCGCTCCTGGCCGCGCTGCTACCGCTGGAACTCGACGGCAAAGTCGCCCAGTTGCCGGGTGGGCGCTACCAGCGCCTTAATTAAGACCGACTTGCCATCCGGCGGCGCAGGCGCTTATGATGCCGCGCTTACGACCGTTCCCCGACCATGACCAAACAACTCATCATCGCCGAGAAGCCCTCCGTCGCTCAGGACATCGCCAAGGTTCTGGGTGGCTTCACGCGCCAGGGCGACTACTTCGAGAGCGACGACTACGTGCTCTCCTCGGCTATCGGCCACTTGCTGGAACTGACGGTGCCCGAGGAATACGACGTCAAGCGCGGCAAATGGACCTTCACTCACCTGCCGATGATCCCGCCGCATTTCGCGCTGAACCCCATCGAGAAGACCGCCGAGCGCCTCAAGCTGCTGACGCGGCTGATGAAACGCAAGGACGTTTCCGGCCTGGTGAACGCCTGCGACGCGGGCCGCGAGGGTGAACTGATTTTCCGCTATGTCGTCCAGCACGCCTTCGGCGACAAAACCGTGAAACCGATCCGCCGCCTCTGGCTGCAATCGATGACGGCGAACTCGATCCGCGACGGCTTCGCCCATCTGCGCTCCGATGCCGAAATGCTGCCCCTGGCCGATGCTGCACGCTGCCGCTCCGAGGCCGACTGGCTGATCGGCATCAACGGCACGCGCGCCATGACGGCCTTCAACTCGAAGGAAGGCGGCTTCTACAAGACCACCGTCGGCCGGGTACAGACGCCGACGCTGGCGATTCTGGTCGAACGCGAACGCCGCATCCGCGCCTTCGTTTCGCGCGACTACTGGGAGGTCGAGGCCGAATTCCAGGCCGTCGCCGGTACTTACCGCGGCCGCTGGCTCGACCAAAAGTTCAAGAAGGGCCAGGACGACCAACTTGGCGAGCACGCCAAGGCCGAACGCCTGTGGGACAAGGCCAGTGCCGAAGCGATCCGCGCCAGGTGCCTCGGCAAACCCGGCGTGGTGGAAGAAGAGAGCAAACCCAAGACCGAACTCTCGCCGCAGCTCTTCGACCTCACCAGTCTGCAACGCGACGCCAACGGCCGCTTCGGCTTTTCGGCACGCGCAACCTTGTCGCTGGCGCAGGCGCTCTACGAAAAGCACAAGGTGCTGACCTATCCGCGTACCGATTCGCGCTGCCTGCCCGAAGACTACCTGGGCCAGGTCAAGGACACGCTGACGGCGATGGAAGAAACCGGCTACGCCGGCCTCGCCCGCAACATCCTCAAAAACGGCTGGGTGCACCCGAACAAGCGCATATTCAACAACGCCAAGATTTCCGACCACTTCGCCATCATCCCGACCGGCGTCATTCCAAAGAGCCTGTCGGAAGCCGAGCAAAAGATTTACGACCTGGTCACGCGCCGCTTCCTGGCAATCTTCTACCCGGCCGCCGAATACAACGTCACCACACGCATCACCCGCGTCGAAAACGAAGCCTTCAAAACCGAAGGCAAGGTGCTGATCACCGCCGGCTGGCTGGCCGTCTACGGCAAGGAAGCCCAGGGCAGCGAAGACGCCCCGACCCTGCCGCCGCTGGAAAAGAAAGAGCGCGTCTGGGCCAACGACGTTGAGGTGATAGACCACCAGACCAAGCCGCCGGCCCGCTTCAACGAAGCCACGCTGCTCTCGGCCATGGAAGGCGCCGGCAAGCTGGTCGAGGACGAGGAGTTGCGCGAAGCCATGTCCGAGCGCGGCCTGGGTACGCCGGCCACCCGCGCCGCCACCATCGAAGGCCTGATCGCCGAGGAATACCTGCACCGCAACGGTCGCGAACTGCAACCCACGGCCAAGGCCTTTTCGCTCTTGTTTGCGCTGGAACAACTGAGCGTGGACGAAATCCGCTCGCCGGAACTCACCGGCCTGTGGGAGTGGAAGCTCAAGGAGATGGAGCACGGCAAGCTAAAGCGCGACGAATTCATGGCTCACATCACCGAGCAGACGCAGGTGATGGTCGACCGCATCAAGCACGGCGAATTCGCCGACCCCGACTTCGGCACCTTGAAGACCCCTTGTCCGAAATGCGGCGGCACCATCCACGAAACCTACAAGCACTTCAAGTGCGACAAGTGCGACTACAAGCTCTGGAAGATACTCGCCAGCCGCCAGTGGGAACCCGAGGAAATGGATGCGCTGCTGGAAAAGCGCAGCATCGGCCCGCTCGACGGCTTTCGCAGCAAGATGGGCCGCGCGTTTTCGGCCATCATCAAACTCAATGCCGAACAAGGTCTGGAGTTCGACTTCGGCCAGGGCTCCGATGCCGAGGGCGAGGAAGTCGATTTCAGCGGCCAGGAGGCCCTGGGCGCCTGCCCGAAATGCAGCGCCCGCGTCTTCGATGTGGGCATGGCCTATGTTTGCGAGAAGGCGATCGGCGCGGCCAAGAGCTGCGACTTCCGTTCCGGCAAGGTGATTCTCCAGCAGGAGGTCGCGCGCGCCGAAATGCAGAAGCTGCTTGAAACCGGCAAGACCAGCCTGCTGAAAGGCTTCGTCTCCAACCGCACGAAGAAGAAATTCTCCGCCTACCTGACGCGCGGTACCGACGGCAAGGTCGGCTTCGAGTTCGAGGTGCGGGCGCCCAAGGTGCCCAAGGCCGGCGCCACGACGAAGGCGGCCACCGCCGCACCCGCCGCCGCAAAACCGGCGAAGGCGACGAAGGCGGCAAAGAAGCCGGCCACGAAAACCTCGGCAAAGAAACGCACGACGGCCAAGTAGAAGGCAGGGGGCTTAACCGGCCGCTGCATGATCGCGCCCGCGAATCGGTGGCCACTTAGCGCCTAGTTCAGCAGGAACCATGCCCTCCGAATTCGCCCTGATCGACCGCTACTTCAAACGCCCCACCCGTCACACGGTGCTGGGCGTTGGCGACGACGGCGCCATCGTGCGGCCCACGCCCGGCATGGAACTCGTCGTGTCCACCGATATGCTGGTGGCCGGCACCCACTTTCTGCCGCAGGTCGCCCCGGAAACCCTGGGCTGGAAGACGCTGGCCGTAAATATCTCGGACGTGGCCGCCATGGGTGCGGCGCCGCGCTGGGCCTTGCTGGCGGCGGCCTTGCCGGCAGCCGACGAATCCTGGATTGCGGCCTTTGCCAAAGGTTTCTTCGCCTGTGCCGATGCCTACGGCGTCGACATCATCGGCGGCGACACCACCCGGGGGCCGCGCAATCTCTGCGTCACAATTTTCGGTGAAGTGCCGCAGGGGCAGGCACTGCTGCGCTCGGGCGCCAAACCCGGCGACGAAGTCTGGGTCTCCGGCCAGCCGGGCCTGGCGGCGCTGGGGCTCGCCCAGTTGCAAGGGCGCTGCGCCTTGCCGGAGCCCGCGCTCACGGCCTGCCTCGCCGCGCTCCAGCAGCCGCAGCCGCGCGTGGCCCTGGGGTTGGCGCTACGCGGGTTGGCCAGTGCCGCCATCGACGTTTCCGACGGCCTGCTCGCCGACCTCGGCCATATTCTCGAAGCCTCCAAAGTTGCCGCGACGCTGCATTTCCCGCGCCTGCCCGACGCTGCCTTGCGCGCAGGTGCAGACGAGCAACTCGCCCGCGACAGCCTGCTGTCGGGGGGCGACGACTACGAACTGGTTTTCACGGCGCCCGCCGTTCGCCATGGCGACATCGAGGCCCTTGCCGCGGCGCTCCCGTTAGCGCTCACTTGCGTCGGATCGATTGAATCCGGAGAACCCGGCAAGCTGCACCTGCTCGATGCCGCTGGCCAGGTCATGCCGCAGCAACACCGCGGCTACGACCACTTTGGTTTCAACCTGGAAACCTGAATTGAACCACGGCGAACACGGCGACACGGCGAAACTGCAAGGCATGAGCGACATTCATGAACTCACCCATCGGGTGAAGACGCGTATATCGCAAGACCACGATTTCTCGCCGTGTTCGCCGTGGTGAACTGCTTTTTCTAGGTTCAATTAGCCTCCACTGAAACGAAGTATTAGGTAAGCTCGCGCCATGGTCACGATCAAGAAAAGTACGCCGCCGCCGCTCTCATTTCTGCTCGCCCATCCGGCGCATTTCATCGCCTGCGGCTGCGGCAGCGGCCTCTCCAGCTTCGCGCCGGGCACCGCAGGCACGCTGTTCGCCTGGGCCACTTATCCGCTGCTGCGCATGGCCTATCCGGACGACCTCAACTTCGCGATCTTCCTTGCCTTCATGTTCGTCTTCGGTGTCTGGTGCTGCCATCTCACCGGCAAGCACCTCGGCGTTGTCGATCACGGCTCCATCGTCTGGGACGAGATCGTCCCGTTCTGGGCCGTGCTGCTGCTGGCGCCCCCGGAAATTCTCTGGCAGTTGGCGGCCTTCCTCGGCTTCCGCTTCTTCGACATCGTCAAGCCGCCGCCGGCAAACTGGTTCGACAATCAGGTCAAGAACGGCTTCGGCGTCATGATGGACGATGCGGTCGCGGCCGGCTATACGGTGCTGACCCTGGCCTTGTTCAAAGCGGCGCTGGATCGTTTCTTCTAATGGACTTGGAGCTCGTCGCCCTTTCCGAACGCGTCGGCCTTGCTTTACGCGAGCGCTCGCTGACCCTGGCGACGGCCGAATCCTGCACCGGCGGCTGGGTGGCCCAAGTCCTTACCCACACCGGCGGCAGTTCGGCTTGGTTCGAGCGCGGCTTTGTCACCTATTCCAACGACGCCAAGGTCGACATGCTGGGGGTAAATCCCGAGACTCTCGCGGCCTACGGCGCCGTGAGCCTGGAAACGGCCCAGGAAATGGCGACAGGAGCCCTGGCAAACTCCAACGCATTGATTTCATTGTCAGTCACCGGCATTGCCGGCCCGACGGGTGGCTCACCTGATAAGCCAGTAGGCACCGTATGCTTCGCCTGGTGCCGCAACGGCGTGGGTCCGATCACGGAAAGCCGTCGCTTCGCCGGCGACAGGGAAACCATACGACGATTCTCGGTTATCCATGCGCTCGAAGGGGTACTGCGGCTATTAGCCGAATGACGGCAAGAACTGTGCCATAATCCAAAAAAGACTTCAGGAAGGAATCATGATGGACGACAACAAAGCAAAAGCGCTCCAGGCAGCCCTGGCCCAGATCGAGAAGCAGTTCGGCAAGGGCTCGATCATGAAAATGGGCGAAGGCAATGTCATAGACGACATTCAGACGGTCTCCACCGGCTCGCTCGGCCTCGACATTGCGCTCGGCATCGGCGGCCTGCCGCGCGGCCGCGTGGTCGAGATCTACGGCCCCGAGTCTTCGGGCAAGACGACGCTCTGCCTGCATGTGGTGGCCGAGGTGCAGAAGGCCGGCGGCGTCGCCGCCTATATCGACGCCGAAAACGCGCTCGACCCTGGCTACGCCGCCAAGCTCGGCGTCAATGTGCCCGACCTGCTGATCTCCCAGCCGGATACCGGCGAGCAAGGTCTCGAAATCACCGACATGCTGGTGCGCTCCGGCGGCGTCGATCTGATCGTCATCGACTCGGTTGCGGCGCTCACCCCCAAGGCCGAAATCGAAGGCGACATGGGCGACCAGTTGCCCGGCCTGCAAGCACGGCTGATGAGTCAGGCGCTGCGCAAGCTCACCAGCAACATCAAGCGCACCAACACCCTGGTCATCTTCATCAACCAGATCCGCATGAAAATCGGCGTCATGTTCGGCAACCCCGAGACCACCACCGGCGGCAATGCACTCAAGTTCTACGCCTCGGTGCGCATGGACATCCGCCGCACCGGCGCCATCAAGAAGGGCGACGAGGTGGTCGGCAACGAGACCAAGGTCAAAGTCGTCAAGAACAAGGTGGCGCCGCCTTTCCGCGAGGCGCACTTCGACATCCTCTACGGCGAAGGCATCTCGCGCGAGGGCGAGGTCGTCGAACTCGGGGTCGAGCACAAGATCGTCGAGAAGTCCGGCGCCTGGTACGCCTACAAGGGCGAGAAGATCGGGCAGGGCAAGGACAACGCGCGCGAATACCTGCGCGAGCACCCCGACGTCGCCATCGAGATTGAAAACAAAGTGCGCGCCGCCGTCGGCGTCGCCGCATTGGCAACGGCCGCCGCCGCCGAGTGAATGAACTGAGAAAGCGCGCTATCGCCTTGCTCGCGCGCCGGGAACATTCCCGCGCCGAGTTGGCGGCCAAGCTCGCAACCCTCGGGTCCCGCGAAGAAATCGACGCCGTGCTTGCCGAACTTGCCGAATCCGGACTGCTGTCCGACGCCCGCGCCGCATCCGCCTACGTGCGTTCCCATGCCGCACGCTTCGGCAAGGCACGTCTGCGCCAGACGCTGCGCCAAAAAGGCATCGCCAGCGAAACCATCGAAACCCAACTGGCGGACGCCGACGCGCCCGACGAAATAACGCGCGCCCGCGACGTGTGGGCGAAGAAATTCCCCGCCGCGCCGCAAGACGGCAAGGAGTGGGCGCGCCAGGCCCGTTTCCTTCAAGGACGGGGATTTTCCGGCGACGTGATCCGCAAGCTGCTCAAGGAACCGCGCTCTTGACGATCCTCTCGGTCAGCAATCTGCGCAAGCAATACAAGTCGCGCGTCGTCGTCAAGGATGTCTCTTTCGAGGTCGCCAGCGGCGAAGTCGTCGGCCTGCTCGGACCCAACGGCGCCGGCAAGACCACCTGCTTCTACATGATCGTCGGCCTGGTCGCGGCGGATGGGGGCGGCATACACATCGACGATACGCCGATCACGCACCTGCCGATTCATCGCCGCGCCAAGCTCGGTCTCTCGTACTTGCCGCAGGAGAACTCAGTCTTCCGCAAGCTCTCGGCCGGCGACAACATTCGCGCCGTGCTCGAATTGCAGGACCTCGACGAGGACGCCATCGAATCCCGCCTCGAAGAGCTGCTGCAAGAGCTGCACATCACCCATCTGCGCGACAATCCCGCGGTGGCGCTTTCCGGCGGCGAGCGGCGGCGCGTCGAAATAGCACGCGCGCTGGCGACCAATCCGCGCTTCATCCTGCTCGACGAGCCCTTCGCCGGCGTCGACCCGATTGCGGTGATCGACATTCAGAAGATCATCCGCTTCCTCATGGAGCGGGGGATAGGCATACTCATCACCGACCACAACGTGCGGGAAACCCTGGGGATTTGCAACCGCGCGACGATTATTAACGCTGGCGAGGTGCTGGCCGCTGGACATCCCGAGGAAATCGTCCAAAATGAAAATGTGCGCAAGGTTTATCTGGGCGAACATTTCAGGATGTAGAGTGCCGCCCGCCTCATGAGACAGACACTTCAACTCAGGCTTTCCCAGCATCTCGCGCTGACCCCGCAGTTGCAGCAGTCCATTCGCCTGCTGCAGTTGTCGACGCTGGAACTCAATCAGGAGATCGAGCAGGCGTTGCAGGAGAACCCGTTGCTCGAACGCGACGAGCCGGGCGACGCGATGGGGATGACGACCTTCACGCCGGGCGGCGATGCCATGGCAACGGTGCAACCGACGCGGGAAGAGTCCAACGACGAACGTCCGGCCACCGACGAACTCGGCTGGGGCAGCGAAATGCCCGGGGGTCACGGGCAGCGCGACTCGAACGACGAAAACGATACCGACAGCGGCGAAATCCAGGCGGCAGCCACCAGCCTGCGCGACCACCTCAACATGCAATTGGCGCTGACCCAGATCAACCCGCACGAACGCGCGCTGGTGGCTTTCCTGATCGAAGCGCTGGACGAAGACGGCTATCTTGCACCCGGCCTCGAAGAACTTGCCGACGTGTTGCCCGACGGCAGCAGCGAAGAACGCGAAGAGCTGCTCGAAGAATTGTCCATCGCACTACGCCACTTGCAGAACCTCGATCCGCCCGGCATCGGTGCGCGCAGCCCGCGCGAATGCCTGGAACTCCAGCTCGCCAACCTGCCGCCGACAAGAACGCGCGACATCGCCCGTGCCATCGTCAGGAGCCACCTCGAACAGCTTGCCAACCGGGACTTCGCGAAGATCAAGAAGGCGCTGGGCTGCGAGGACGACGACCTGCGCGCCGCGCATGAGTTGATCCGCTCGCTCAATCCGCGACCCGGTGCGCAATACTCTCCGCTCGACACGCGCTACATCGTGCCCGATGCCATCGTCAAAAAGGTCCGCAGCAACTGGGTCGTCAGCCTCAACCCCGACGCCATGCCCAAACTGCGCATCAACCGGCTCTACGCCGACCTTTTGCAGCGCAGCCGCGCCAGCGGCGGTGCCAACCTCTCGGGCCAGTTGCAGGAGGCGAAGTGGCTGATCAAGAACGTGCAGCAGCGCTTCGACACCATACTGCGCGTGACCCAGGCCATCGTCGACCGCCAGCGCGCCTTCTTCGACCACGGCGAAGTTGCCATGCGGCCGCTGACGCTGCGCGAAATTGCCGAGACGGTCGAACTCCACGAATCGACGATCTCGCGCGTGACGACGCAGAAGTACCTGGCCAGTCCGCGCGGCATTTACGAACTCAAGTATTTTTTCGGCAGCCATGTCGCCACCGACACGGGCGGCGCTGCCTCTTCCACCGCGATCCGGGCGCTGATCAAGCAACTGGTGAGTGCCGAAGACGGCCACAAGCCGCTTTCGGACGCCAAACTCGCGGAGATCCTCGGCGAGCAGGGTATCGTCGTTGCCAGGCGCACCGTCGCCAAGTACCGGGAATCCCTGACCATCCCGCCGGTTAACCTCAGAAAGACGCTTTAAGGAGACATCATGAACCTCAAAATCACCGGACATCACATCGAAGTCACTCCCGCGCTGCATGACTACGTCACCGAGAAACTCGATCGCGTGATCCGGCACTTCGACCATGTCACCAGCGTTCTCGTGATTCTGTCCGTCGCCAAGCTGAAGCAGAAGGCCGAAGTGACGCTGCACGTCAAAGGCAAGGACATCTTCGCCGAAGCCGACGATGCCGACCTTTACGCTGCCATCGACACCGTCGCCGACAAACTCGACCGCCAGGTCGTCAAGTACAAGGAAAAAAACAACAACCACCAGCACGACAAGCGTATCGCCCCCGAATAGCGGCTACGCGCACCGGGGAACGGGGGTTATACTCCGCCCCGAATTCGGAGGAGACCCTTCCCCGGTGCCGGGATCCCTAGGATGAACCAGATCGCCAAACTGTTGCCGCTTGAGAATGTCGTCGTCAATCTCGACGCCAGCAGCAAAAAGCGCGCGTTCGAGCAGGCCGGGCTGCTGTTCGAAAACAACCATGGCATAGGCCGCAGCCAGGTCTATGATGCCTTGTTTGCGCGCGAAAAACTCGGATCGACCGGGCTCGGCCAGGGCATCGCCATTCCCCACGGCCGCATCAAGGGCCTCAAGGAAGCCAAAGGTGCCTTCCTGCGTCTGGCAACGCCGGTGCAGTTCGATGCGCCCGACGGCAAGCCCGTAGACCTGCTGTTCGTGCTCCTGGTGCCCGAAGCGGCGACCGAGCATCATTTGCAACTGCTCTCCGAACTCGCCCAGATGTTTTCCGACCGCAGCTTCCGCGAAAAGCTATCGGCATCCCCCGATGCCGCAGCCATACACGAACTCTTCCGTCAGTGGGCGTCCGCCAGCTAATCATCGCGCAGCTCTTCGAGCGCAACCGCAGCCGCCTGCAACTGTCGTGGGTATGCGGCACCTTGAACCGCGTCGTTTCGGTCACGCGCGACGACGTCTCGCCCGCCGACCTCGTCGGCCACCTGAACCTGATTCATCCCGATCGGCTACAGGTGCTCGGCTCGCCCGAAATCGCCTGGGCGAACGCGCACTCCGCGGACAAGATGCGCCACCACGTCCATGAAATTGTCGCCGCCAATCCGCCGGCCCTGATCGTCGCCGACGGCTGCGAGGTTATCGACGCGATACGCAGCGAATGCGAGGCCAGCGACACGCCCTTGTTCACCACGCCGCAGTCGGCCGCCGTCATCATCGACGCGCTGCGCCTCTACGTCTCGCGCTATCTCGCCGAGACCATTACCCTGCACGGCGTATTCATGGACGTGCTCGGCATGGGCGTGCTGATCACCGGCGACTCCGGCGTCGGCAAAAGCGAACTCGGCCTGGAACTGATCTCGCGCGGCCACGGCCTCGTCGCCGACGATGTCGTCGAAGTCTCGCGCGTCGCCCCGGATGCGCTCGAAGGACGCTGCCCGGAACTGCTCAAGGATTTCCTCGAAGTACGCGGTCTGGGCCTCTTGAACATCCGCACCGTGTTCGGCGAAACCGCCTGCCGGCGCAAGATGAAGCTCAAGCTCATCGTGCATCTGCAACGCCCCTTGCCCGGCGTGCCCGACGTCGCGCGCCTGCCGCTCGATGCCCATACTGAAACCATCCTCGGCGTGCCGATACGCAAGGTCGTACTGCCGGTTGCCGCCGGCCGCAACCTCGCGGTGCTGCTCGAAGCCGCGGTGCGGGCGACCATCCTCTATCTGCGCGGCATCGACAGCATGCAGGAATTTCTCGACCGCCAGCAACTGGCCCTCGAAAGCGGCGACGACGGCGACGGCAATTAGACCCGTGCCGCCAAGGCCGCACTTCATGAAGAAGAAGTGCGCCGTCGGCGTCGCACCCGTTCAGCCGCTAGCCCTGTGGCGCAGCGTAAACAAGCCGGGCCGCTGTTTCTGCCGCGCCTGCATCTGCCGCATGGCCCATGCCGGAGAGCACGGCGGCCAGCGCCGCGAGGCACCGCAAGACATTTTCCGCACGGCACGAATAGCCCATCAGTCCGAAGCGCCAGACCTTGCCGGCAAGCGGCCCGAGGCCGGCGCCGATTTCCAGGTTGAAGTCCTGAAGCAGGCGCAGGCGCACCTCGGCATCGGCGACACCTTCCGGCACATGGACGGCATTAAGCTGCGGCAGGCGCGCATCCTCGCGCACCACGAACTTGAGGCCCAGGGCTTCCAGCCCGGCCTTCAAGGCCAGATGATGGCGCCGATGGCGTGCCCAGGCACTTTCCAGCCCTTCCGCGGCCAGCATTAACAAGGATTCGTGCAGGGCGTACAGGCTATTGACCGGCGCCGTGTGGTGGTAAGTCCGCTTCGCCGCACCGCCCCAGTATTCGAGCACCAGGTTGAGGTCCATGAACCAGCTTTGCACCTTGGTCTTGCGCGCCCTGATGCGTTCCACGGCACGCGCGCCGAAAGACACGGGCGACAGCCCCGGCGTGCAGGACAAGCACTTCTGGCTGCCCGAGTAGATCGCGTCGACGCCCCATTCATCGACCCGCACCGGCGTGCCGCCGAGCGAAGTGACGGCATCGACGATGCTTAGCGCGCCGTGGCGTTGCGCCAGGCCGACCAGCGTCGCCGCGTCCGACTGCGCACCGGTCGAGGTTTCGGCATGGACGAAGGCGACGATCTTGGCGTCGGGATGGCGCTTCAGCGCATCTTCCAGCTTCTGCGGATCGACCGGCTCGCCCCAGGCATCCTCGACGACGACCGCCACGCCACCGGCGCGCACCACGTTCTCCGCCATGCGACCGCCGAAGACGCCGTTGCGACAGACGATCACCTTGTCGCCAGGTTCGACCAGATTGACGAAGCAGGTTTCCATGCCCACCGAGCCGGGCCCGGAAACAGAAAAGGTCAGCGCGTTTTCAGTCTGGAAGGCGTAGCGCAACAAAGCCTTCAATTCATCCATCATCGCCACACAGGCCGGATCGAGATGGCCGATCACCGGCTGACCAAGCGCGGCGAGTACACGCGGATGCATGTCGGAAGGCCCCGGCCCCATCAGGGTACGCACAGGCGGATGGAAGGGAGCGAGCGTGTCGGGCCGGGCAAAGAGGGTCATGGTGTCAGGCGTGGAGAAATCGATGAGCGGTACGGAGGGCGATCATAGCAAACCGCCCAGGTGCCCTATTCGCGGAAAGCCACCGGGACAGGCTGCACCAACGCCTCGCCGTCGAAGGCGAGGTCGCCGTCGGGGTCGGGCACGCCGGTCGCGTGGATGGCGGCGAAGTCGTGAAGGCTGCGATCCATCATGTGCGAGGGCACGATGGTAGCCATGCTGCGGAACATCGATTCGACGCGGCCCGGAAAGCGCTTCTCCCAATCGACCAGCATCTGCTTGATCTGCTGGCGCTGGAGATTGGGCTGGCTGCCGCACAGGTTGCACGGGATGATAGGGAACTGTCTTGCCTCGGCCCAGGCGGCCAGATCCTTTTCGCGGCAATAGGCGAGCGGACGGATGACGACATGCTTGCCGTCGTCCGACACCAGCTTGGGCGGCATGGTCTTCATCTTGCTGCCGAAGAACATGTTGAGCAGCAGCGTGGCGAGAATGTCGTCGCGATGATGGCCGAGCGCGATCTTGGTGGCGCCCAGTTCGCCGGCGACGCGGTAGAGCACGCCGCGGCGCAGGCGCGAACACAGCGAGCAGGTGGTCTTGCCCTCCGGGATCACGCGCTTGACGATGGAGTAGGTGTCCTGCTCCTCGATGTGGAAGGGAATGCCCAGGCCCTTGAGATAGGCCGGCAGCACCTCGGCCGGAAAGCCCGGCTGCTTCTGGTCGAGATTGACGGCGACCACCTCGAAGTCGATCGGCGCCTTCTCGCGCAGATAGAGCAGGATGTCGAGCATGCCGAAGGAGTCCTTGCCGCCGGACAGGCAGACCATGACGCGGTCGCCGTTCTCGATCATGTTGAAGTCGACGATGGCCTGCCCGGCCTCGCGGCGCAAGCGCTTGGCGAGCTTGTTCGCTTCGAAGGCAGCCTTCTCGGCCTGCCTTGCCGTGAGTGGTGCATTCATAAATGTGCCGTACGTCCGCCGTCGACGTTGATGACCTGCCCGGTGATGTAGGGTGCGTCGAAGATCAGGAATTTCACCGTGCGCGCGATGTCCGTGGGCTCGCCGATGCGCTTGAGCAGGGTGTGCTCGACGATGGCGGCGCGCTCGGTGGGGCGAAAATCGCCGTCGCCCTCGGGCCAAGCGATGGCGCCCGGCGCCACGGCATTGACGCGCACCTGCGGCCCCAGCTCCACCGCCAGTGCACGGGTTAGGCCCAGCAAGCCGGCCTTGGCAGCGCAGTAGAGCGGATAACCCTTGAGCGGGCGTTCGGCATGCACGTCGACGATATTGACGATGGCGCCGCAAGTCGCCGCAAGATGGGGTGCCGCCGCCTGGGCGAGGAACAGCGGGCCCTTCAGGTTGCTGCCCATGAGATCGTCCCAGGCCGATTCGGTGATTGCGCCGACCGGCGTGGCAAAGAAACTTGACGCATTGTTCACTAGCGCATCGAGCCGGCCGAAATGGGCAATAGCTTCCGCGACGAGACGATCAAGCGCCGCGATGTCGCGCAGATCGGCTTGGACGCATGCCGCCGAACCCGGCCGCAACGCGTTCAGTTCCGCGGCCAAAGCGCCGGCATCGGCGCCCGAGTCGCGGAAATGCAGCAGCATACGGCCGCCGGCCGCATGCAGCGTGCGCGCAATCTCGGCGCCGACGCGGCGCCCGGCGCCGGTGATAAGGACTACGGGTTCCACACTCATGGACGAAGTATAAGCGCCAGCAGCCGCGCCGCCGCCGCGAAGCCGAACGGCGCCGTGACGCACACCGACGACCCGTAGCCCGCGCAGTTGAGCCCGTGCAAGCCGGCCTCATCGACATCGCAGGCGGCGGCTTGCGGCCGGCGTAGCGGCTCCACCGAATACACGCAGTCGACGCCGAACTTCTTTTTCGGCTCGCGTGCAAAGCCGTATTCCTTGCGCAGCCGGGCCCGCACCTTGGAAGCGAGCGGGTCCTCGATCGTGCGCGCGAGATCGTCCACGCGTAACTGCGTCGGATCGCTGCGTCCGCCGGCGCCGCCGGTGGTGACGAGCGCCAGGCCAGCGCGCCGGCAATGCGCGATCAGCGCCGCCTTGGCGCGCACCTGGTCGATGGCGTCGATCACGCCGTCGCAAGCGGGGATCAGCGCCACCGCATTCTCGGGCGTAACGAATTCCTCGACACAATCCACCGCGCAAGCGGGATTGATTTGCGCGATGCGCTCCTTCATCGCCAGCACCTTGGCCTGGCCCAGCGTGGATTCGAGCGCATGCACCTGACGATTGACGTTCGACTCGGCGACATGGTCGAGGTCGATCAGCGTCAGCCGGCCGATACCCGATCGCGCCAGCGCCTCGGCGGCCCAGGAGCCGACGCCGCCGATGCCGATAATGCAGACATGCAGCGAGCGCAAGCGCGCAGCCGCGGACGCGCCATACAGGCGCGCCATGCCGCCGAAGCGGCGCTCGAAGTCCGGGGTGTCGTTCATGGCGCCGCATGATGGCACATTTCCGCAGCGCGCTTGCGCCAGTGCCGTAGACTTCATGCGCACGGCCAATCGCATGAACGGTATTGCCCGCGATAGAACGTCAAAGCCTTACCGCAGAGGGCGTAGCGTGCGCGTTGCATCGGTGTTGGTGCCTGAGAGACGAAACCTTCGCGTACGTTGAGGTGGGTGCGCGCTCGCTCGGGAGGGCGGGGTGCCCTGCTACGCTCATGTCACCCGGCGGCGGCCTGCGGCCGCCTTCTCCTTCTTTACTTCGCTACGCAGGGCACCCC
>Ga0209516_1000166_pt1 | contig 17178 bp, 16 predicted proteins | sample Napbiome12C3dose_FD_187716 | JGI IMG/M metagenome (GOLD analysis project Ga0209516, IMG submission 187716) | Groundwater microbial communities from S. Glens Falls, New York, USA - Naphthalene biodegradation metagenome 12C3dose (SPAdes) (version 2) ... | reverse complement strand
GCCCGGATATTGCCCGGATATTGTGTATTCGTAAAGGCCTCGTCATGGTGAGTTTTTTTACTATCCCTGGCCTTAATTGTCAAGAATAAAGATTTGACCCCCTTGCCGAACCCCCTTGCCGAAAATGGAGGGCCCACTGTCAGTCATCGCTGCTGCGACCGGTACTGCTCATCGACGAAGCACAGGAAGTCTCCCCGGTCTGCCTGACCGAACTGCGATTGCTCCAGAGCGTCAGCTTCGACTCGGAAAGCCTTCTCTTTACTATCCTCTGTGGAGATGGCCGCCTGCCTGACATGTTCCGGTCGCCAGAGCTGCTGCCCCTGGGAAGCCGCATCCGAACCAGACTTCTCCTGACTCCCCACACTCCGGAGCAGCTCCAGGAATACCTGAACTTCGCCCTCGAACAGGCAGGGTATCAACAACTGATGACGCCCGAACTGGTTCAAACTCTCGCTGCTCATTCCCTGAACAACTTGCGTGTCCTCAACAATACGGCAGCAGAAATGCTTGCTGCCGCAACCGAGCGAAATCTGCCGCGACTCGATGAATCACTTTATTTTGAATTGTTTACTCCGGCGCCTTCAAAATCTCGCCGAAACAAAACGACATAGCCGCCATCATTATGATGATCGGTTCATCTTTATTAATACCCCCGGGGGGGAGGATAACAATATCCGTTTCCCTCCGGGATCGGGAAAGACAACAATAATAAATATGGATGGCACATCTTTCAGCAAGATTGAAATCGAGGAAATCGTCGCAATGGTGAGGCTGGACCGCTATAACCGGGTCTATACGCACGGGGCCAATGCCATACTCCAGGAAATGGAAGCCATGGAAATCCGGCCATTGCCGTCCCTCAGACGCATAGCTCGAATCCTTGCCCGTCTCGGCTTGACACACGGTCGCACCGGTTATTATCCATAGCTCCCGCTATTTTCCGTGGCCAGCCTTCCCTCAATTATCGAGGCCACTCTCACAATTGAATGGTTCGAGAAAGGATACAACTTGGTTGTATCCGGCAACCATGCCGATGCAGTAAAGGCTTATAGCAGGGCCATAGAATTGAATCCTCAGGATGCAAGGACTTACCACAACAGAGGGATTGCTTATGGCATGCTTGGCAACAATCAGCAGGCGATTAAAGATTTCAACAAGGCCATAGAATTGAGTCCTCTGTATGAAAAGGCTTACAGTAATAGAGGGGTTGCTTATGGCAAGCTTGGCAATTATCAGCAGGAGATAAAGGATTACAGCAAGGCCATAGAGCTGGAACCTCAGGATGCAAGGGCTTACTTTAACAGAGGGCTTGCGTATGACGGTCTTGGCAATTATCAGCAGGCAATAAAGGATTACAACAGGGCCATAGAACTGGAACCTCAGGATGCAAGGGCTTACTTCAAGAGAGGGTTTGCTTATTTCATGCTTGACAACAATCAGCAGGCGATTGCGGAGTTTATAATCGCCGCCAGATTAGGATATGAAACGGCACAAGATTTTTTAAGGTCACGGGGCATCAAGTGGTAATATTGCCCACTTCTACCGCTTTGGTTTTGGAAAGCTGCTAGGATAACTGTGACAGTAACCAGTAACGTGTATTCGGGGGACATAATACCGATTACTTGAATATCTTTCATGCATAGAAATATTAGGTACCATAAATACGTGGCGTAATAGACTATGGAACACAAATTTCTGCTTTGCGTTGGTAATGATGGTTACGAAGCATCCTTAGAGACACGGAAGTTGTACGAGAGATTACCCGATAAGGAGGCCGAGCGTTACAATCAGGTAAGAATCATTGATGGGGAGAATCGAGGGACATAACACTTAATTATTGCCACCTGCCTGCCGGAAACAGGTATTATGTCCTCGACTGAAGCACGAGCTGTCATCAAAGGAATTCCCTCTCATGTGGTGTCTTTGGAATAAAAAGAGATGCTTTATTGCACCACATGCTGTATAACTGTGCCATGAAAAATAAACCTTTGATAGAAACCAACCCCCATCTGAAGGATCCCGTCCAATATAAAACCGCGCTGATTAAAGCGGTGGTCTCCTCTTCGGCTATCGAGGGCATCCACATCCCGGATATTAGATACCCGGACGTATTTAAAGGACAACCCATCTCTAAGAAGACCGCTCCTATCCGGCGATCTCCGAAATCAAATCCCTGAAAATCTGCATCATCGGCTTGTAGTTTCGGTCTAAACCAGTTCGAACAGCTCGGAAGTACGCCATTTTTTTCTTTCCCGCAATCATGCTGAAATCGAGCAAGGGCAATCCGGCCTGAAGTGTCATCAACAGGGCCAGCAACCGAGCCATCCGTCCGTTTCCTTCCCGGAAGGGATGAATCAGCAATAACTCCACATGAACCACCGCCACCGCTTCCACCAGTTGATCAAACGACATGGCACTGCAAGGCGTGTATCGACGCAAGTAATTTCCCTCAAGCTCCAGCATCAGTTTGGGAATCTGCGCCGGGAATGCAAAGGTAAAATCATCTTTACTCATGATCACCTGACGGTATTGACCTGCCCATATATAGATCTCTTTCAACCAGTCATGATGCAGTAAGCAAATATCGCCTGCTATGAAGATATGATCCCGTTCATATGTCCTGATAGCCCAGTTTGTTGTTCTCAGGAATTCATCCGATTCTGCTGCACCCATTGCCCGTTTTGTCTTGAGGCCAAGCAAATTCCTCAGGACGCGACCTTGTGAACCTGGTTCAAATTGGTCTTCAATCAGAGAAGAAGTGTCATAACGCCCGGATTTTTTCATAAGTTACCAAATCCCTGTTACTGGATACCCCCTCATTTACTCCTCCCCCAGCCACGGATCAGTCTTCCAGGGCGTGGAATCGGGGGACATAACACCTATTACCAGCAGGCTGCCCCCTGTTCAGTAAATACAAACGGTAGCGAACCGCCCAGATGTTGTTTGGAAGGTATCGCATTTTGCGATACCATAAGTTCGACCTCTTCTTCCGTGAGTTGGAACATAAAATCGGGAAATTGAGGGACACTTCCCATATTAATTACATGTCCTTTACCTTGTTCATTTCGATGTGCAGTATGCATCAATCATATTGATATATCTAATGTTTCTTTCAGGAAGCAAGTCTGGCTCTTATGTGCAAGAAGCCTCAAAAGCTTCGTCTCAGTCATCACACCTTGCAACCAGATATATTGATGCACCCCCCATAGTGTGTGCGCTTACATTGGTTTCTGTAGAAGCTGAGGGAGAAAAAGCCTCGTCTACCTGACCGGGTCAATATTTAAATTGCAAATAGCCGCTGTAATACGGAAATAACTTTAAATTGGGTTGCTGAATCTGTATTCCAGGGACATAATACGTATTTTGGAAAAGGTATTATGTCCGTACGCAAGGTGGGCATTGCCAGTACTCTGCTCTACCCAGAGTTCTTCCCTATTCAGAAGATAAAGAGATACCACTCTTTTTGATTTCTCCTACTAAGGGATCTTCATCGAGAAAGTCATTTGTATGGAAAGGAACAGGCTCTATCCTGCAATCAATCTCTGCTGAGAGTTTCATCAGGCGTATCCGTTCTTCAAGCCGATCATGTGAGAAATCAGGGGATATAACAGCCACATCAATGTCACTCCATATGCTTGAACTTTTGCTTGCGCAAGAGCCAAAAAGATACGCGGACTCAACATATATGCCGTGTTCGGTGAGCTTGCGGAGGAATTCTTTAACCCTATCTATGACATCACTATCGATCTGAGCCATTGAAGAACCTCTCGGATATGAGATAATTCAGCTAAAGTAAACGCTTCATTGCATTTATTTCTGAAACTCCGTTTTTCATCTGGATATCTTGATTCGAGATTAAATGCCGTAATTTTGATTAGAACATCTTTCTGTTCTTTACTGAGCGGAATGCCTGCGTGTTCCGCCAGTCTAAGTAGATTGTGAATTTGTGGGGCATGTTCGCCCTTTCTCTTTACACATATTGCCTTGAGCATCTTTTCAACGGCAAGATGACCGAAGAAAAGGGAATAAGAATAATCCTTCTTTTCGAAAAGATGATCAGCCACTTGTAAGGCTTCGTCAGCCTCTTCGATCCAATAATCAATCGTCCTTTGCATCGACCCGTTCTTCCGGTAAAAACATTCTCGTGATGATCATTATAAGAAATAGGGGACACTGCCCAGACTAATTACACCCATGTATCTTATTCATTTCGATGTTAAATCTACATGAATGGTATTGAGATGTCTATCATTTCTTTCAGGAAGAAAGACATTTCAGATAACGCCTGCCAGCGGCGACCTGGAATTGCATTAACGAATAAACTGGGGACACTTCCCGCATTAAATCAATAAATTATTCTGGGAAGTGTCCCTTATTTTCCTTATTTTCTAAAGCGCAACAAAGGTCAATAAGTTGGTTGGTGACATCGCCGCTGCCTCCCATGAACAGACCAAGGGAATTGACATCGTAAATAGGGCTATGGCGGAGATAAACAAGGTGACCAAACAAACGGCTGCTAATGCTGAAGAATCTGCTGCTGCTGCCGAAGAGATGAGCGCGCAGGCTGCACAGATGAGAGAAGTCGTAAGGGGGCTTGCGGTTCTGGTTGGCGGCCGTAGAGCAGCGGTCAGTAACTCGGCTAAAGAAGGGTTAAAGGTCGATAATGAACCGATAAACCGCAAACTTCTGATCAGAGGGGCATTTCCGCTCTTGGCAAGTGGAACGGGACGGGAGAACTAGTTTCACGTCAACCTTCATTATGCGCCGCATAATTATGGGCAGCTACTTCTTGTTTACATTTAGTAGCTGTCACCTATTTCATTATATTTTACCCCTGCGCCCTCGGCGATTAAGGTAAGCATGGGGTACTGCGCACGACTATTCCAGAATTTTTACCTTCATATCCACTCTTTCATTGGGCAAATCCGACCGGTTACGGGGAAGATTGACGATCTTGTCAGCCACTTCCATGCCACTGACAACCTCCGCAAAGACCGTGTACTGCCTGTCAAGAAAGGGGGAATCTTTAACAACAATGAAGAATTGACTCCCGGCGCTGTCGGGGTCACTGGACCTGGCCATCGAAAGAACCCCCTTTTTGTGGGATTTTTCGTTAAACTCCGCCTTAATGGTGTAGCCAGGACCGCCCATGCCGTAGGTAGCCTGATTGGTGCCCTTTGTGTTCGGGTCTCCCCCCTGAATCATGAAGCCGGGGATTACTCTATGGAATATCGTGCCATCGTAAAAACCCTCTTTGGCGAGCTTGGTGAAATTATTGACGTGGCCGGGGGCCACCTCGGGGAAAAACTTTATCTTTATCTCGCCATATTTCGTCTCTATTATCGCTCCTGAACTCTTTTTCTCTTCCACTTTTTTAGCTCCTTGTGCGGCCGCGCCTTGAAGCGGCATTAATAATACAAAAATGAGCATCAACATGACACAGAATGCTTTATGGACACCCATACACTAAAACTCCTCCTTGCCCGCGAATTTGAGCGCTTCATAATCTTAAAGGCCTGAGAAAGTCAATGGTAATTATGGCAGCGCACAAAGTAATTTCTGCTTGACTATTTAACCAAGGCCCTATAGGAATTTTGCTCCAACAATTTTCCAAGGCCCTATAATCACTGTGTGTTGAAACTATTGCCAAAATCTGTTGCGTTGAAAGCGTTTACCCTATTCAGGAGGTAGGTAATGGATTATCCGGTCATCAAAAAACCGACGTGGGAAAATATGAAGGTCAAGCCGAACCTCGCCGCTACCGATAGGGAAAAAGGCAGAGCTGTCTGGGAGGACATCCAGCAAGAGTTGGACTGGCTCCCCGGAGGGCTGCTTAACATCGCCCACGAATGCGTGGACCGCCATGCCTGCGGCAAAGGGCAGGACAAACCGGCCATTCTGTGGGAAGGAAAAAACGGAGAGCAGGAGACTTACACCTTTGGCCGTCTCAAAGAAGAAAGCGACAGGTTTGCCAACGTGCTCAAGGGGCTGGGGATCAAGAAGGGCGACCGGGTCTTTATGTTCATGGAGCGGGTGCCGGAGTTGTACATTGCCATCTTCGGCGCCCTGAAAGTGGGTGCCGTGGTCGGTCCCCTTTTTTCCGCCTTTGGGCCCGATCCCGTCCGGGACCGCCTGCTGGACAGCGGCGCCAAGGTGCTGGTAACGCAACCGGCCTTGAGACGCCGCATCGCCGAAATACTTCCCGAGCTGCCGGAGCTGCAGCAGGTTATCGTGGTAAACAAGAACCAGCGGGATCAGGAGCCGCTGGTCGGCAATGATTTGGATTACTACGCCCTCATGTCCCAAGCCGCCTCGGAGCTGGAGATCGCCCCGACCAATATGTACGACTATTCGGTCATGCATTATACTTCCGGAACCACCGGCAAACCCAAAGGCGCCGTGCACTGCCACTTGGCGGTGCTCCAGCATTATGCCACCGGCAAATGGGTCCTCGATTTTCATCCCGACGATATCTACTGGTGTACCGCTGATCCGGGCTGGGTTACCGGCACTTCTTACGGCATGTTCGCCCCTTGGAGCAACGGCGTTACCCAACTGATTTACGAAGGCGGCTTCAAAGCCGCCACCTGGTACGAACTGATTCAGCGCTACCAAATTACCGTCTGGTATTCCGCCCCCACCGCCATCCGCATGCTTATGAAGGCCGGGGAAGACATCCCCGGACGATATAACCTTGACACCCTGCGCCACATCAACAGCGTCGGCGAACCTCTAAATCCCGAAGCCATTGTCTGGGGCCTGAAAGTCTTTAACCAGGCCATCCACGACAACTGGTGGCAAACGGAGACGGGCGCCATGCTGATCGCCAATGTGCCTGCCCTGGATGTGCGACCCGGCTCCATGGGCAAACCGCTGCCGGGGATTACGGCGGGGATCATAGACGATAACTATAACCAACTGCCCGCAGGACTTGAAGGCAACCTGGCAATCCGGCCGGGCTGGCCTTCCATGTTTCGCACCTATTGGCGCAATACCGAATTGTATAACTCGCGCTTTCTTAAGGGTTGGTACATTACCGGCGACCGGGCACGCCGCGATGAGGACGGCTATTTCTGGTTTGTTGGACGTACCGACGACGTGATTAATTCCGCCGGGCACCTGGTGGGACCTTTCGAAGTGGAGAGCGTCCTGATCGAGCATCCGGCTGTGGTGGAAGCAGGGGTTATCGGCAAGCCGGACCCCATCGCGATGGAAGTGGTCAAGGCCTTTGTGGCCCTGCGAGACGGCTATGAGCCTACCGAGGAATTACGCCGGGATATCATGAATTTTGCCCGCAAAAAACTGGCCGCCGCGGTAGCCCCCAGGGAGATAGATTTCCTGCCCTCCCTTCCCAAGACGCGTAGCGGCAAGATCATGCGCCGTCTGCTCAAGGCTCGCGAACTTGGCCTTCCCGAGGGAGATACCAGTACTTTAGAGGAGGATTAAGCCCTGATGGCGGCAGAAAAAATCAATCCGGAACGTGTCTATTATAACTATGGCGGCGGCTTCCCCCCCGCCACCCTGAATCCCCGAACGTCGGCGCTAGTTCCTCCGGAGTCCGAACGAACTCACCCGAAGCGGATTACCGATACCACCTTGCGGGATGGCACACAGGATCCCCTGGTAGCGCTTTTCCCCCATGAAGCCAAGCTTCGCTACTTCGACCTGTTGCATCGCTTGGACAATGGCACGGGCCGCATCGAAAACGTGGAGGTCTTCATTTACCAAAAGCGGGACCGCTGGGTTTTGGAAAAAATGTTGGAACGAGGTTATGAGTTTCCCAGGGTAACTACCTGGACCAGAGCCAATCCGAAGGACATCCGGCTCCTGACAGATTTATCCCAGGGGCGTATCAAGGAAACCGGCATGTTGGCCTCCGCCTCGGACCATCATATCTTCGATAAACTCCAGTTCCGCACGAAGGAAGCGGCTGTCGAAAAATACCTGGAACCGATCATGACTGCCCTGGAAAGCGGCATTCGCCCCCGGGTCCATTTGGAAGACGCCACCAAGGCGGATATTTGCGGCTGGGTTATTCCTTTCATCAAACGGGTCATGCAAGAGACAAACGGACAGGCCTGCTTCCGCATTTGCGATACCATGGGTTGGGGCATCCCGGACCCCTATGCCGAATTGCCGACCGGCATACCCCGGCTAATTTCCTTCATCTTCGCAGAAACCGGCGCCGAATTGGAATTCCACGGTCACAATGATTTTGGCCTGGCCACCGCTAATTCTATCGCGGCGTGGCTCTATGGCTGTAACCGGGTCAACACTTCCTTCGCGGGCCTTGGTGAAAGGACGGGCAACACCCCGCTGGAACAGATGGTCGCCGCCCTGATCCGCCTTTACGGCGACCCGGGGCTGCATCTCCCGGCCCTGACCGAGATAGCGGAATTGATGGAAGCCGAGGTCTATCCCGTATCTTCGAAAGCCCCCATCATTGGCCGGAGGATATTTACCACCCAAGCCGGCCTGCACCAGACGGGCGTTCAGAAACAGCCGGATGCTCCAGGCGGTCTTATCTATTTACCCTATGCCGCCTCCCTTGTAGGGCGTACGGACGCGGAAATGCACCTCGTGGGAAGCCTCTCGGGAATGGATGGCCTGGTCGCGGTCCTGAACAAGGAACTGGAAGCCGCCGGCGAAACGAAACGCTACACTTTGTTCAGCAGGACAGTAAAGGAAATATACGACCGTGTACATAATGCTTTTGATGGAACCTGGGACGAGGAGGCGGGCAGATATACCGATCCTCATGTCTCTTTTTTTGAGCCGTCGCACCTCCTGGAGATGATCCGGGAGTTAGAAAAGGAGCCTGAAAATGAAAACAGTCTTTGATAGGGTGAAACATGTCATTGCCGGCGTTCTGGCCATAACCGAACAATCTATCGTTCCCGAAGCCTCACTGGTGGAAGATCTGGGCGCCGATTCACTGGATTTGGTAAACCTGGCCTTGGCCCTCGAAGAAGAATTTAACGATATGGGCAAGAATCTAAAATTTACCGAGGAAGCAATGGAGGAAATCCAGACAATTCAGCAAATCCTCGACTTCCTTGCCAAGGCGGGAATTGGTGAATAACAGAGAAGGTCGAGCTGCCACCACCGTACTGATGGCAGCTCGATGCATAGCTTATTGACCGCTTACAATAATAGTTGCTTTGGCCCGTAATTTTTTCAGCAGTTCGGTATAAGCATCCTGCATTTTCTGCCGTTTCAGGAACTTGCTGATTTCCCCCCGGACCTTGTCATCCAGATCGATCACTTTCGGCTCATTATGAGCTAATACCTGGATAATATGATACCCAAATTCCGTCGTCACGACCGGGCCAATCACGTTAGCCTTCTGGGAAAAAGCAGCATCCTCAAAAGGCTTTGCCATCTGGCCGCGGGGAAAAGTACCAAGATCGCCACCCTTGGCTTTGCTGGGACAATCAGAATTTTTTGCCGCCAAACCGGCAAAATCGGCTCCTGCCAGCAGTTGTTTGCGAAGCGCCTCCGCCTTCGCCTTCTTTTCCGCCTTCGTTTTATCATTATCTCCGGCAGTTAGGCCCACGAGGATATGGCGTGCATGCACCATTTCCGGCATCTTAAACTTTTCCTTATTTTCCTTATAATAATCTGACACTTCTTTTTCTGTGGGGTTTGCCTTACTCAAAGGCTGAGCAAGAACAAGTTTATTTATTTTCACACCCAGGGTTAGCCGCTCTTGAAAATCCGCCGCAGTCATGTCCATTTTTTTCAGAAGTTCTTCCAGGGTCACTCCCGGCGGCAAACCCTTTTTCACCTGCTCTGTCGCTGCCGAAATTTCCGGCGGCGCCGCGTCGATCTTAAGCCTTTTTGCTTCCAGGGATAAAACCGTGCGATTCACAAAATCATCAATTATCTGCTTTTTGATCTCTGGCTTAAGCTTTTCAATCTGTTCGGGAGGCATTTGCCCACCAAGCCCGTTAAGGTTGCGTTTCATTTCCGCATCAAACTGGCCTTTGGTGAACTTCAGGCCATCAACTTCTGCTACCGTCGCCGTAGATGCGGCGGTAACCGCGGCTGTGGACGGGGCAAGAGAAGGCACCGCCGCCGCCTCACCTGTGCTTTTTTCCGCAAGCGTTGCCGCTTGCTGCCCTGAGGACTTTGCCGTCTCCTGATTCTTCTCCTTTTGCCCATTACACCCCGATGCTATAAGCATAAGGAAGACCAGTACCGCTATTAACTGTCTATTTACGAACTTCTTCATCGCTATTACTCCCTGTCCGTCTAATTTCACTATTATAATCCCCCTTTAACTACAAATAATTAATCGGTTCGGGCAATATCTCGCATTTTCAATTGGATATTGCCCGAACCGTTCCAACCATTTATTTGCGGAGTAAAGGCAATGTCAAGGAGATCATCCGCAAGAGCATTGCGGTATTGCCCCTTGCAGAACCATATGGAATCACGGGATACCCCCCCCTCATTGACTTTTATACGCAAATGATTATTTCCTACCACGGCAGGCGAAGTTATATTAATGTTCCTTACGCACATCACGGGTTCAGGATTTTTATTTCCGAAGGGCGCCAGGGCGCCAAGCTGGGTAAGCAGGTCATAATCAATATCCTTTAGCAGGCACTGAACGTCAATCAGCGTCCTGGAGACAAATTTCGTGACATCCGTCTCGTCTCTTATCACCTCATCAAGCAAACGCGCAAATTCTCCAATGTTTTCTTCCCGGATGGAGATCCCCGCAGCAAATTGATGCCCACCATATGCCAGCAACAGGGAATCACACCTCTTTAATCCCTGATAGATATTGAACTCGGCGACACTTCTACCCGATCCCTTGCCGATTCCATCTTTAAGGCTTATCAATATTGCCGGGCGTGAAAAACGCTCCACCAAGCGCGAGGCAACAATGCCGACAACGCCCGGATGCCAGTCTGGTGAGGCAAAGACAAGGGAGCTCAGCTTATCGGGATTGCCACGGCTTTCAACTTCCTTGACGATGTCCTGAAAAATCGTTTTTTCCAGTGCCTGCCGACGGCGGTTGTATTCATCCAGCTTCTGTGCCAAAACCCTGGCTTCCGTTATGTCATCGGTCATGAGGAGCTCCACGGCCTCACGGGAAGAAGCAATACGGCCGGCTGCGTTGATGCGCGGCAAGAGAACAAAGGAGGCCTTGCTTGCATCCACCACTTGCTGGTCGTCGATGCCGCAGATTTCCTTGAGGGCACGCACCCCTACCCGGCTCCCCTCAGATATGAGTTCCAACCCTATTTTAGCAAAAATCCGGTTCTCATCTAACAGGGGAGAAATGTCACCTATCGTTCCCAAGGCAACCAGGTCAAGGTAATTTCTCAGATTCGGACAAGTTCTATCCGCCCAGAAACCGTCCTGCCTCAGGCTGCCCCGCAAGGCAATCAGAAAATTGAACACAACGCCCACTGCAGCCAGGTTTTTAAAGGGAAAGGAGCAATCGCCACGGTGAGGATTAATCGTCGCCACGGCAGCAGGAATAAAATTAGGCATTTCGTGGTGATCAAGAATGATGACATCCAACCCCAGCGAGTTGGCCAAGGCCACTTGTTTGCAATCCGAGACACCGCAATCGACCGTTATCAATAACGTAACACCGGCAGCCTTAATTTGTTCGACGCTTTTATTGTGAAGGCCGTAACCCTCGCTAATCCTGTTGGGAATGTAATAATCTGCTGTTACGCCTATGTCTTTGAGAAATCGCAGCAGCAATACAACCGATGTGACGCCGTCGGCATCATAGTCTCCATAGATGGCTATTTTCTCACCGGCATATATCGCCTTTATCAGGCGACGCACACCCTCCTGCATGTCCTTCATCATAAAAGGGTTGTGCAGATCCGCCAGAGAGGGTTTGAGATATTTTTTTGCAGCATCGGTGGTACCAATATTACGACTAATCAAAATTTGCGATATTATGAGGCTGACACCGAGTTCCTGGGCAAGCGACTCCTGCGTTGCCCGATCTTCGCAACTGAAAAGCCACCTCGTCGTCGGTAGGTTTAATGCGACCATCTAGCGTTTCAAAAATCCCGCCCCAAGGCAGGAATCCTTCCATTTCAGCATTTTAACCGGCGCATCATATCAGGGCCACCATGCATGTCAAGAAAAGTTTGCAAAAAAGACTTGCAATTTAAGCCACACTGTTTTAAAAGCGCGTTTTACATATTGCAAGGAGTAGGGCTATGTCCAGAATGTGCACCGTATGCGGTAAAAAACCTTCCGTAGGCAACAGCGTCAGCCACGCCAATAACAAAACCAAAAAAACATGGTATCCAAATCTGCAAAAGTTGCGCTGCCGCAACGATAAGACAGGTGCGGTAAAACGAGTAAAGGTCTGCACCCGTTGCCTGCGCTCAGGCTTTGTAACCAAAGCTCTATAATTCTGCCAGCCCCAGCAGCATATGCTACTGTTTCTTAGCCCTGTCGGCGTTAAAACAAAAGCCTATCGGAAGATCAGCCTCTTCAATTCGGATAACTTAATCTGAAAAGTGCCGTACTTGGTGCGGCCATAAGCCTTTTGATTCTTATTCAAGGCCAGATTGATAGCGTTGCCGTCTTTTAGCTTCACAGTGCCTGTGAGTTTTTCCCCTTCCTGCAGGAAGGCTATCTCAGAGATATTGTCAAAAGATATGGAATGGAACCCTCCTTCATCTGCAAAGCCTTACCTCTGCATTATGTGAGATTATATTTTTCATGGAAAGCGGCTGGCCGGTACCCTCAAGCACGCGCATCCAGACATCGCCTTCCGTATCGACCCTCATACCCGAGCCTACCGTCTTTAAAGGCAGATGGACATATTCATCCCGCACCAAACCCACCAGCATCGCTGTTTTTCCCGCCATGGCGGCATGGACGGCATATTGTCCCAGAGCGCTGCAGTACATGCTGTCGTTAGAATTGGCAGGCACGCTGCGGATGGTATAGCTTGGATCAATATATTTGAGATTTATCTCAATCCCCTCCCCCTTAAAATACTGATTAATTTTTTCTTTCAAAAATACGCCAATATCCTGCAATCTGGGATTACCGGAGGGATCTACCCCACCTACCCCGTCAGTTCGGCTCAGCAGGTCTTGCCCGGCGCCCTCTGCTACCAGGATCAAACAATGCCCCCGGTCTATAATCCGCCTTTTCAAGGCCGCCAATAAACCATCTTCCCCCTCTAAATCAAAAGGCACTTCCGGTATCAAAACAAAATTGACATCGCTCTGTGCTAAAGCCGCCCAGGCGGCAATGTGCCCCGACTGACGCCCCATGATCTTTACCAGACCTATGCCGTTGGGTGCACCGGTGGCCTCCACATGGGCACACTGCAGGGATTTCACAGATTCAGAAATTGCCGTATCAAAGCCAAAGGAGCGTTGAATAAGATTCAGATCGTTATCAATGGTTTTGGGGATACCGATAACAGCAATATTTAATTTGCGGCGGGTAATCTCTTCGGCAACGTACTCGGTCGCCCTCATGGTCCCATCGCCGCCAATGCAAAAGAAGATGTCCACATTCATCCTGTGCAGCGCATCCACTATCTCGTCGATGTCCTCCCGACCACGGGAAGAAGCAAGAATACTACCTCCCTGCGCGTGGATATCCTTCACCAGGCCTGGCGTAAGCTCCAGCACATCATATCCACAACGGGGGATCAAACCCTTAAAGCCATATCTGATGCCGATGATGCTTTTTACCCCGTAACGATAAAAAAGCTCCATAACGATTGCCCTTATCACATCGTTAATCCCGGGACACAGCCCGCCACAGGTGACAATTGCCGCCTTGGTCCTGGCAGAATTAAAGAAAACCCTTTCGCGGGGTCCCGCCACTTCTATGGACAACGGCGCGTCGCCAGACGTTTTGAACTCATCCTGACCACTAAGGTAGATGTCAAACAAGATGCGCTTGTTTTCACAGGTAAAATAATTAACGTTCAAAGGCGAGGGCAGGGTTGGCTCTCCGAGATTTTGAATCGCGAAATCATATTGTTGGTCTTTCACGTGCGACGGCCCTCCCCATTGACGCGGCTGCCTGCCGTCGCCATATCACCTAAGTCCGGGTTGTCAACTATGGACATCCCACCATGACCGCCGTCGGCAATGACCACTCTTCGTCCTTTTACTTCCAGCCGACCTTCGACATAAAGCTGGATCGCCTGAGCATAAATTCGATGCTCCTCGTGCAATATCCTGGCAGCCAAGGTCTCCGCCGTATCCTCATCCCAAACGGGAACCACGGCTTGAATAATGATCGGCCCGGTGTCAACGCCTTCCTCAACAAAATGGACTGTACAACCGGAAAATTTTACCCCGTATGCCACCGCCTGCTGCTGGGCGCCAAGCCCGGGGAAAGCCGGCAGCAACGCGGGATGAATATTCATCACCCGACCAGGATATGAACGTAGAAAAAAAGGGCTGAGAACTCTCATAAAACCAGCCAGGATCACTAACTCCACATCGCTTGCCCTGAGCACCGCCACCAATTGCCGATCAAAATCTTCCCGGCAGCAATAATCCCGCCGCCTGATTACCTCTGTGGGAAGATGGTGTTCTGACGCTCTTTTCAAAGCATAGGACGTAGGGTTGTCGCTAATTACCACCTTAATTTTCGCCTGCAACCGTCCCGTTTCGATCTGATCAATGATGGCCTGGAGGTTGGAACCGTTCCCGGAAACCAGCACGCCGATTTCTACTTCTTCCATTTCAGAGTCCTGTAAAATCAGGTAAGCACGACCTGTTCTTGCTGATTCCCTCTTTTTTCTACGGTTCCGATCAGGTAAGCAAGCTCTCCCAAACTTCGAAGTCTATCCAAGATATCGGCCACTTCTTTTTCCGATACCACGACAATCATGCCTATTCCCATATTGAAAACCCTGAACATCTCCCTGGCATCAATATTCCCTCTTTCTTGCAACAGGGTAAAGATCGGCGGCAACGGCCAGCTGCCCTTCACAATGGCCGCACGGCAGGGAGTGGGGAGAATCCGGGGCAGATTATCAAGAAAACCCCCGCCTGTAATATGCGCCAAACCCTTAACAGTAAAGTTCTTAATGATGTTAAGAATTGATTTAACATATATCCTTGTCGGACGGATCAGTTCCTCGCCCAAGGTATGATCAAGCCCCGCCAGGCGATCACCCAGATTGAGACCGGCCCTCTCCAACAGAACCTTGCGCGCCAGGGAAAAACCATTGCTGTGGAGGCCGTGGGAAGCAAGCCCGATGACTCTATCTCCAACGCTAATTCCCGATCCGTCTATCAGAGCGCCGGCTTCCACAATGCCGACGCAGAATCCGGCCAGATCATATTCCCCCGGTCCATACAAACCTGGCATCTCCGCCGTTTCACCACCGATCAGAGCACAACCTGCCTCCTGGCAGCCATTGACAATGCCTTCCAAAATCCGGACGCTGGTTTCCACATCGATTTTACCGGTAGCCAGATAATCCAGAAAAAAAAGCGGCTCGGCCCCCTGCACGATCACATCGTTTACCGACATTGCGACCAGATCGATCCCTATCGTATCATGCTTATCAAGCAATTGGGCGATCTTCAGCTTTGTACCCACCCCGTCAGTAGAAGCCACCAAAACGGGATCTTTTATCCGGGCCAAATCCAGATGGAAGAGTCCACCATAACCGCCGATGTTACTCATCACTTCCTTGCGAAAGGTTGTTTTTACCAGGGGCCGGAGGCGTTCAACAAACAGATTGGCATTGTCAATATCTACGCCTGCGTCCTTATAACCAGTGTTTCTCTTTTCCGACATAACCAATCCCCATATCTCACAGACAGCCAGGGCAAGGCCCTGAACTATGCGCAGTCGTTAATATTTAGTGGCGCAACATTAGAGTAACTCTGCTAGAATGTCAATTAATTACAGGAAATTTCACGATGAAAAATTATTCTTAATTCCTCGCAGATTGTCGGTTACGCCCCACCTGTAAGATCTACGCGGTCCAATCCATAGGAGGCCAAGCAGTCCGCCAAACCCGAGCCAGGCAATCGCAGAAACCCAGGCGCCGATGACAAACGGCAGCGAGCGATACTCTACGCGCAGCAAATGCTCTCCGGCAGCCAGAGGGATCGCTATCAGTGTGTAGTTCGCCGGCATGATCTCATATTGGGACTGAAACGACGGACTCAATGAACGCACCTGCCACCCCCGGCTGTAATTATCAGTAATCAGTAAAATCGCCGGCGTGGCGAGATTTGCCTTAATTGTTAAATGATCGCTCGCACTATCCAAAACTGCATGAGTGTTTTTGCCGTCTGATTTAACCTGGCCAGTCACGAAGGCGGGCTTGTCCTTCGACAGGCTCAGGATGAGCGGTTTTCCGCTCATGGTGAGTTTGTCGAACCGCGGCGCCCTCTCAAGCACGACCGTCCGGCGCGGATCGAAGGTCTGCTTCCCCAGCTCCTGAAAAATCTCCTTCCTGCTTCCCGCCGCCCGCCAATCCTGAACCAGGGAAGTTCGCGGCATCCAACCCGGGTATTCCTGGACCGTGACCCCTTTCTCACCGGGGGTAAGAATATACCGCAGCCGCAACATCTTGAAGAGCGGATGATACTGCCGAATCTTCAAATAGGTCGTTGCCGTATCCGGGTCCGCTCCTTGCGTCCAGGCCATAAACTGTACATAGCGGCCCATCGCCATAGGCCCGTATCCCCAAATATCCTGAGCGCCGGTGGACATGGCCGTATTGGCATTGACAAAGCTCAGAACCCGGTAATCACCCGGATGCGCCTTATAGAACGCCTTGAATTGAGAGATAAGCAAGTCGTTATAAGCAAATGTCGGACGATTCAGCCTCGCAAAGGTAAACATTTCGATTACCGCCAACAGGATCAGGACATAGATGGCTCGGCGTGATGACCGGCTCAAAAATAACAGGCCGGCCACAATCAGGCAGGAACCGGCGGCCACGCCCAGACCCAGGGCGGAAAACCTGCTTGCCTCAGCCAGAAAGGCGCCATTCTTGAATAGACTGAACGGGAAGTATGATTCACCGCTCCCGGCAACGGACTGGACTATCCCCCCCCAAAGGGAACCGGTGGCCGTTGCTGTCGCGGTAGAAAATATCCAGGCCGCCATCCCCCCCATAATCAACGCAGCAGTCAGGGGAATAACGAAGAACTTCCGTAAGAGAATTTCCTGGCGGATCAGCCG
>Ga0209516_1000165_pt1 | contig 17211 bp, 20 predicted proteins | sample Napbiome12C3dose_FD_187716 | JGI IMG/M metagenome (GOLD analysis project Ga0209516, IMG submission 187716) | Groundwater microbial communities from S. Glens Falls, New York, USA - Naphthalene biodegradation metagenome 12C3dose (SPAdes) (version 2) ... | reverse complement strand
ATCGAAAGAATTCCTCGACACTTGTGTCGGGGTTATAAATTAAGATCAGATATTTTCTTCTAACGTAATACCTCGACGCTTGCGTCGGGGTGGTTTATTGTCAGCATTCAGCGGTCGGTTTTCAGTTAAGGGTAGTTCCAAAAACCCCAGAGGCTTGTCATTCCGAGGAGCGAAGCGACGAGGAATCTTGTTTTTTCCTTCAAAATTAAAAGCGAGATTCCTCGCTTTGCTCGGAATGACATTGATTTGATAGTTTCTGGAAACACCCTTAAATCGATCAACTCACTATTTTCTTAACTCATCAATGGAGAATGATCTTATGATGGGAACCATGCTTCGCAAAGACTTTCGCAATCTTAAAGTGTGGGAAAAATCTCATCGTTTAACTTTACAGATGTACAAAATAACACGATCTTTTCCGAAAGAAGAATTGTATGGCTTGACAAGTCAAATACGTCGCGCATCGGTTTCGGTTCCCACAAATATTGCAGAAGGATGTGGGAGAGGAAGTGATGCGGATTTTAAAAGATTCCTTCAAATCGCTTTTGGTTCGGCGAGCGAAGTAGAATATTTGTTGTTGCTTTCGACGGATTTGCAATATGTAAATGAAATACACTCAAAAAATGTAACTACTCACCCCAAAAAAATTTAACCACAGATTCACAGATTTTTCACAGAAATTTTTTAAAGTTTAATCTGTGAATCTGTGGTTATGCTTTTTCTTTCTGTTTTTTAAAGGAAATTATTTGAAACAGTTATCACGCTGAGTAGCGCGTTCAATGCGCCTACGGCGTATTTTTCTCAAAAAGTAACTCAAAGTCTTCAATTTTTAACCTCTTGATTTATTTGAGGTTACAACGAGTTACTTAGGAGTTACCAAAAAATATAGAAAAAGATATTGTTGAAATAAAGAAAATGTTATCAGCGTTAATTCTGAAAATCAAAAATCAAAACTAATTGCTGAAAACTGATCGCTGACTGCTTTTAAAAAATACTGGAGATTATAATTAATGAAACTTTATAAAGTCATCGTCGCCGGCGCCACAGGAATGGTCGGCAGAAAAATTGTTCAAGTGCTCGAAGAACGAAAATTCCCGGTCGGAAAACTTATTCCCATGGCTTCGGCGCGTTCCACGGGAAGTTCGGTGAAATTCAACGGACAGGAATGGAAGGTGCAGGAATTAAACGAAGAAAATATCAGGAACAGCAAAGCAGAGATCGCACTGTTTTCTGCGGGTGGATCGGTCAGCAAGGAATTTGCGCCGATCTGCGCGAAATACGGGATCACCGTCATCGACAACAGCAGTGCGTGGAGGATGGACCCGAATGTTCCTTTAGTGGTACCGGAAGTCAATCGTGAGAAAATATTTTCGGGAAGTAAGATAATCTCTAACCCGAATTGCTCCACCATTCAGATGGTCGTTGTATTAAAGCCGCTGCATGATACATATAAAATAAAGCGCGTTATTGTGTCAACATATCAATCCGTTACCGGTGCGGGACAGCAGGGATACGACCAGTTGATGAAAGAATGGAACAAAGAAAAAGTGGAGAGGCCGAAATTCCCGTACCAGATTTCGTTCAACTGTTTGCCGCATATCGACGAATTTCTGGAGAACGGTTACACCAAAGAAGAGATGAAGATGGTGAACGAAACGCAAAAGATCATGGGGGATAATTCCATCAATGTCTCCGCGACATGCGTACGCGTGCCGTCCATCGGCGGGCACAGCGAATCGGTGAATATCGAATTCGAAAAACCGTTTGAGCTGAAAGATGTGTTTGAGATTCTGAATAACGCGCCGGGCGTTATAGTCCAAGATAATCCGAAAGAGAAAGTGTACCCGATGCCGATCTTTGCCCACGATAAAGATGAAACATTCGTGGGACGAATCCGCCGCGATGAATCGGTGAAGAGCGGATTGAACTTGTGGATCGTTTCCGACAACATCCGCAAAGGGGCTGCGACCAATGCCGTGCAAATTGCCGAGGAGTGGATCAAAGGACAATGAGCGAGTATTATGTCAGTTCGGACAAATCCAAGCTGGATATTGACGTCATCCATTCGTTCTTGACGGATTCGTATTGGTCAAAAGGGATTCCGCGTTCGGTTGTCGAAAAGAGCATCGAGAATTCCTTGTGCTTTGGCGCGTATCATGGAGACGAACAGGTCGGATTCGCCCGGGTAATCTCCGATCATGCAACGTTCGCGTATCTTGCAGATGTTTTTGTGCTGGAAGAACACCGGGGCAGAGGATTAAGCAAGATGATGATGAGTGCGGTCGTGAAACATTCGGCGCTGCAAGGATTGCGCCGGTTCATTCTTGCAACGCGAGATGCCCATGGGTTGTACGCTCAATTTGGATTTACCAAGGTTACACATCCTGAACGGTGGATGGAAATTCACGATCCCGAAATTTATTCGAGGTGAGTATAAGTGATTTTTATTTGTGCGGATTCGCCGCGGCGAATGAATGACTTTGCAGATTTCGGGAAATTATCCGTTGCCGGGCGGAATAAAAAAGTTGACGACCTTCATGCAGAATTCGGAACATGATTTATAATATTGCCCAACCCGATGTACGGAGACTGGGAAGAACGGTGTACGAATATAATTATGGAATTTCCGATTCTGCAAAAGCGGTGAAACGAGAATTGTTGCTGAAAGGATTTTGAGGTGGAGACGCAAAATTTTACGTTTCTACAAATTATTATGTCAACCTTTGAATCCATCTGCAATTTTCTCGATGAGCGGAAGATCTCCTACCGCATGGTGCATCATGCGCCGACATTCACGTCGGAAGAATCGGCGAAGGCGCGGGGAGAGGATGTGCGTATCGGCGGGAAGACGATCGTGATGAAGATCGATGACGAGTTCAAACTGTTCGTCCTCAGTGCCGCGCTGAAGATCGATTCAAAAAAGGTCAAAGAATATTTTACCGCAAAAAGTATTCGTTTTGCTACAAAAGAAGAATTACATTCACTGACAGGATTGGTCCCCGGTTCTGTTCCACCTTTTGGCAAACCGATCTTACCGTTCGATCTTTTTGTCGATGCTTCTGTTCTCCGGAACGAAAAGATCGCCTTTAATGCGGGATCGCTGACCGATTCGGTCATAATGAACACTTCTGATTATCTTGCGGTCGCCAATGCAGTGCACGTAACGCTCTCACAACAGTGACATTCTTTTCCTTTATAATGCAAGGAGTATTGATTCGATTTATTGTAAAATATCTTACTACAATTGATGGTAAACAGTATGAAGTTTTGCGTTACGATTCGGCTCACGAAATACCGCATATAGATATTTTGGATCCCGAAGGAGTTACAAAACAAAAAATATGGCTTCCTCATTTATCGAATGAAGGCGCACTTGATTACGCGAAAAAGGATATTAAACAACATTATCAATCATATAGAGAAAATTTTATTGCATGGAAAAACGCACAAGAAAAAAAATAGATCGCAAACGTAAAATGCTTACAGAAGAAGAACGCGTAATACAAAGCCTGCTTGCCGATGGTGCCGTGGAAATTCCTAAAAAAGATTGGAATAAAGAGCCATACAAAACGTGGATGAAAGGTATTAAACGCAACGGGAAATTTGTGTGCGATTAATACTTTCCATCCAATAATAATAGTTATGAAATGTTATCACCGTGGCAATAATTTGCAAAAAGTAATTACTGATTTGCCATTTAAGACAAAGAATAATAGCATTGTTATTATTCGTAGTTTACCCGTATTACAATGCGAATCGTGCAGAGAGTATGAGATTGAAGATGCTACAATGAAATATGTTGAAGAAAAACTATCATCATTGGATAATGCAGCAGAGTTAGAAATTGTGCGGTATGCTGTATAGAGTATAGATTACAAAAATTTTACCTTTCACCCCTTGCGTCTTTCCAAGCGATTTGCTTTCAATCTTAAAATAATATAATTTGAAGAAAAATATTGAGGTGAAGTATGACGACTATTTTAGAAAGAATCACGATTGACGATGCTTTGTGTAATGGTAAGCCTACCATTCGGGGTAAAAGAATTACCGTTCAAACAATTTTAGAGTTTCTGAGTGCCGGGGAAACGATTGATGAAATCCTTCACCAGTATTTTTCGCTTGAGCCTGAAGATATTTCTGCATGTTTGAAGTTTGCAACTGAACTTATGAATCGCAGTTATATTATTGCGTCAGAACCAGCGGTATGAAAAAATTTGTTATCGATGTAAACCCGCCCTATTATTTTTCTCTCTGGAACACCGAGGTATTTGTTCATATGAGAGATATCAACGATGAATGGTCTGATGAACAAATTTGGAATTATGCCAAAGACAATAATCTGACAATCATTACAAAGGATAGTGACTTTGTAACTGCACAGTGTAGTTTATCACACTTTGTAACTCCGCCATTTATGGCGGAGATATTGGAAACCACCAAAATTCATGGGCTTTAGCCCTGAAAAAATATCATGGCTAAAGCCAGTAGCTTCTGTATTGACTCACACTCCGCCATAAATGGCGGAGTTAGTTTCAATATTTTTACGCTGAGCAGTTACGTGACTTTTCAAACAAAATTATTTTCCACTCACCTCCGCCAAAAGTAATACACGTGCGATTTGGAAATGTAAAAATGAAAGAGTTTTTTAGCATCATTGCGAAGCATTGGCAAACCGTTCTTACATTGAACCAAGATTATAAGTTGGTCAATATTTTTAAGGATAAGGTTGAAGGCATAAGCTAAGAATTCCTTCACAAAAATTTATTGTTCCACCTCTTGCGTCTTTCCATAGGATTTCTTACGTTCACTTAAAGTAATTCTTGAACAAGAGACCTTTCTTGCCAATAACAACAAGCAAAACATTTTCCCCGCGTTTCCCGAATTTCCACATTCGTCTGCACACCTATATTCTTTTCGCATCACTAATCCACAAATTCCATTCACTAATTGGAGTTCAAACAACGCAATGGCACACAAAAAAAAGAAGCTGTTTGTTCTCGATACCAACGTTGTTTTACATGATAGTTCCTGCATCTATCAATTCAAAGAGCATGATGTTGTAATACCCGTAACGGTTCTGGAGGAACTGGATGCATTTAAAAAAGGAAACGAGTCGATAAATTTTCACGCACGCGAATTTGCCCGCAATGTCGATGCGATGAGCGGCGACCACATTTTTAACGGTGGAATAAAGATTGGTCCCGGTCTCGGGAAGATCACCGTTCGTCTTGAACAAAATTACCACAAAGATCTGCAGTCGATTTTCACGCCCAACAAACCGGATCACCAGATTCTCAATACCGCCTATTCCATTGCGAAAGAAAATCCGTCGCGTGAAACGATTTTGGTGACGAAAGACGTGAATCTGCGGATGAAGGCAAAAGCGCTCGGCTTGCTTTCCCAGGATTACAAGAACGATCAGGTGAAGGATGTTTCCACACTCTACACCGGGCATCGGACCGTTGAAAATGTTGATGAAACTGTGATCCAGCGCCTTTATTCGAATCCTTTTCTGGTGCGTCCCGAAGATCTTCCGACGAATCATTTTTTTCCTAATGAGTTTATGATTCTTCGCAACGGAAAACAATCCACCCTGGCAACGTATGACGACGAACAACAGAGGATCACTCGTGTCGATAAAACGGTGGCGTACGGCGTAGCGCCGCGCAATGTGGAACAGATCTTTGCGCTGAATGCGTTGATGAACCCGAATATCCAACTGGTGACGATCTCCGGCAAAGCGGGAACGGGAAAAACTCTGCTTGCCCTTGCCGCGGCGCTTGAAAAACGAAAACTGTACCGCCAAATCTTTATGGCTCGACCGATTGTACCGTTGAGCAACAAAGATATCGGATTTTTGCCCGGTGATATACAATCCAAGCTCGATCCGTACATGCAGCCGCTATTCGATAATCTGAACGTGATCAAAAATCAGTACCAGGAAACGGACCAGAATTATCAGCGGATCGAAAAATTACTGCAGGAAGAAAAATTAGTGATCGAAGCGCTCTCGTATATTCGCGGACGTTCGCTGGTGAAGATATTTTTCATTGTCGACGAGGCGCAGAATCTGACGCCGCACGAGGTCAAAACGATCATTACCCGGGCAGGAGAAGGAACGAAGATCGTCCTGACCGGCGATATCTTCCAGATCGATCATCCGTATCTCGAAAGCCAATCCAACGGATTGAGTTATCTGATCGAGAAGATGCAGGGGCAAAAGATCTACGCCCATATTAATCTTGAAAAAGGTGAACGGTCGAAATTAGCCGAGCTGGCGAGTAACTTATTGTAACAATTTTTGTGAACCTTGTGCTTCCTTTGTGTTCGTGGTTAGATTTTTTTAACAACAAAGTTCACAAAGATTTTCACTAAGAACACAACGTCAGATCGGAAAACTCTATGTCTTACACACGCCGTAAATTTATTCAAACGACTGCGGCTGCGACAGCGTCTGTTTCTCTGTTTGGCTGTGCATCCTCGTCGGCAATTTCTTCACGCAATCAATTCGATCTCATCATAAAAAATGGTGTAGTCATTGATGGAACAGGGAAAGCCGAAATTCTTGCTGATATCGGAATTCGTGATGGTATCATTCGTGCAATTGGAAAAATCGAAACGGTATCTGCTGATAGAATTATTGATGCGATCGGACACAAAATTGTACCAGGATTCATCGACATACATACGCACACCGACGAGGTAATTCTTCGATTACCAACCGCTGACAGCAAATTGCGTCAAGGCGTGACAACGGAAGTCGGTGGTGCCGATGGTGACTCTCGAGCTCCTCGAAAGAAAAAAGATGAAAATGACGAACGGCTGTACACAGATTTTGATGGTTTCTTCTCACATGTACAGCAAAAAGGTTGCGCACAAAATTTTGCCTCCATGGTTGGTTTAGGAACTGTTCGAGAAGTAATTGTCGGAGAAGATGATCGGCCGGCAACACCGGAAGAGATGGAAGCAATGAAACGTGAAGTGATCAAAGCCATCGAACAGGGATGCTGCGGTGTTTCGACGGGATTAGAATATACCCCGGGAAGTTTTGCATCAACCGAAGAAATCTGGGAATTGATGAAGGTTGTTCCGAAACCATATCGTCTCTACGCATCCCATATGCGTAATGAAGATAACACATTGCTCGAGGCGATCGACGAATTGATCCGCATCGGTCGTCACTCCGGTGCACGGTTGCAGGTTTCGCATCTTAAAGCGTCATACAAAGTGAATTGGTACAAACAGGAAATTGCACTCCGAATGTTGGACGATGCCATTGCGGAAGGATTGGACGTGCACGCCGACCGTTATCCGTACATCGCCTATCAAACCGGTTTGGCGAATCTTTTTCCTCTCTGGTCGCGGGATGGGGGAACGGATCAATTCATGTCGCGTTTGAAAGATAAATCGACGGTAGAAAAAATTAGACCCGACACTCTTCGGAAGATCAACGGGCTCGGTTCGTGGGATTCGGTGATGATCACATCGACGCGTAACGAAGAATCAAAAAAATTCATCGGGAGAACGGTGTTGAATATTACCACTGAACTCACCGTCGATCCGTTTGAGTGGGTGGTCGATCTGATGATCCGTGAGAACTCGTCGGTCGGCATTGTCGGATTCGGAATGGATGAAGCGGGAACGGAAATGTGTCTGAAGTGGAAGAACACGATGATCGCGTCCGACGGCGGTGCGTACTCACCCGCATCGAAATCTAATCCTCACCCGCGCACGTACGGCACGTTTCCACGAGCGATTGCTTTCTATCAAAAAGAACGAAATGTGTGCTCTTTGCCTGAGATGATCCGCAAGATGACATCGATGCCCGCGGAAAAGATCGGGCTGAAAGATCGCGGTATCATCGCCGAAGGCAAAGCGGCGGATATCGTCATCTTCGATTACAACACCATCAAGGATAACGCAACGTTCATCAATCCACACCAGTTTCCGACCGGGATGCCGTACGTGATTGTGAACGGAGTGCTTGCAGTTGATAACAATGAGATCACGGGGAAACTTCCCGGAAAAGTATTACGAAGCACTGGATTTTTCGCCTGAGCGGGGAAGAACCGGTGTAGATGTTCACGGAATGTATTATCTTTATCCCAACATTTCTCAGGGGCGTTGACCATCACGCCCTTTTGTTTTTATAGCTTCGTCACATGGAGTTTTCATGAAAAAAATTCTCTTCATCCTACTGTTCCCGTTGTTCATCCACGCTCAATTACAGTACATCAAAGAACATTACACGAAACAGGAATACCGCGTTCCGATGCGCGATGGTGCGACGTTGTTTACCTCAGTCTATACACCAAAAGATACGACGCAGATATATCCTATCATGTTCGTCCGTACGCCGTACACTGTTTCGCCGTACGGTGAAGGATTCCAGAATCCTCTCGGACCATCGGAAGCGATGCTGAAGGAGAAATTTATCTTTGTATATCAGGATGCGCGCGGACGGTTTTTATCCGACGGCGAATATATGGATATTCGTCCGCACATAGTCGATAAGAAATCGAACATCGATATTGACGAGAGCAGCGATGCGTTTGACACGATCGAGTGGCTGTTGAAGAATATTCCGCGCAACAACGGAAAGGTGGGAATGTGGGGAATTTCGTATCCGGGATTTTATGCAGCACACGGACTCATCAACTCCCATCCGGCTCTCAAAGCGGTTTCCCCGCAAGCGCCGATCGCCGATTGGTTTCTTGGGGACGATTTTCACCACAACGGCGCATTCTTTTTGATCGACGGTTTCAACTTCTTCCGCTCGTTCGGCAAACCTCGCCCGCAGCACACAACGGATTGGCCTCGGGGGTTTGAACATTACACTCCCGATGGATACAGATTCTTTTTGGAGGCCGGGTCGCTTGCTTCATTGAAGAAAAAATATTTCGGCGACACGATCACCTTCTGGAATGATCTCTTCGCTCATCCGAATTACGACGAGTTCTGGAAATCGCGCAGCATTCCGCAACACCTGAAAAACGTCACTCCCGCGGTGATGACCGTCGGCGGATGGTTCGATGCTGAAGATCTGTACGGTCCGCTGCATATTTATTCTGAGATCGAAAAACATAATCCACGTACATACAATATCCTTGTGATGGGTCCGTGGTTTCACGGTGGATGGGCGCGGTCGAAGGGAGACAGATTGGGAAATGTGAATTTTGAAGTTCAAACTTCGCCGTTCTATCAAGAGAAGATCGAAATGCCATTCTTCAATTATTATTTGAAGGGGAAAGGCACACCCGATCTTCCTGAAATATATGCATTCGAAACCGGCTCCAATCAGTGGCGGACATACGATGCGTGGCCTCCGAAAAATCTGGAAATAAAGAGATTATATTTTAGAGCGGCAGAAAAACTCTCTTTTGCCATGCCGCCGGATAAATCAAAAAATACATTTGATGAATATGTGAGCGATCCGAATCGTCCTGTTCCTTATATTGCCAAGATCGGTAACGCGCGCAGACGAGAATATATGACCGATGATCAGCGGTTTGCATGGCAGAGACCGGATGTTCTTTCTTACGAAACCGAAATGCTGACAGAAGACATTACGTTATCCGGACCGATTACCGCGAATCTGTTCATATCAACAACAGGAACGGATGCGGATTTTGTCGTTAAGGTGATCGATGTATTTCCGGACAATACACCCGATGATACGCTTAATGCAAAACATATCAAAATGGGGGGATATCAGATGTTGGTGCGCGGAGAGGTAATGCGTGCCCGATTCCGGAAGAGTTTTGAAAAACCGGAACCGTTACGCCCCAATGCTGTTGAAAAAATATCATTCCCATTGCAGGATATCAATCACACATTCAAAAAAGGGCATAAGATCATGGTACAGGTTCAAAGCAGTTGGTTTCCGCTGGTGGATCGGAATCCTCAGAAATTTGTAAATATCTATACTGCAAAAGATGATGATTTTGTTAAAGCGACGCATAGAATTCACCGTTCGGCAGGGGCGGCATCGCATCTTGAGGTTGGAGTGTTGAAGAAATAATTCGGGAGTGAAAATTTCTTTAAAAATTTCGTTCCTTTTTGTCTGAATTTTTGTATATTTAGTTGATCCTTAAAAAGTAGGAAGTCTTCCGAAGTTTTTCCTATTAACCTGTGAAAACCTTTTGAATGATTTCATTTCTTGAAGATAAACTTCGGAAGACTGTGTGTCATAAATACTTTTTAAGGGTCAACTATTTATAGTGCCTACTGACCAAAAACATAGAGTTTATTTGTAAGGAGATTTTGCGATGGCAAAACAGCAGTCGTTTGAAGAGAAGCTTAAAAAGATGGCAAAAGAAGCTGCCGGAAAAACCGTGAAGTTCGTTGCCGCGGTGAAAACCCCCAAAGGGACCTATCGCTTCAATCAAAAATTAGTAAAAATCAAAGACGAAAAGACCGAAGACGCTATTCTGGAAACGGAATACAAGCGTATGATCGAGTCTGCATAATCATTTTTTTTAGGATAAGAGGAGTCAGTTATGTCTAAACGATGCGAAGTTTCAGGCGTTGGTCCGATGGCGGGACACAACGTATCGCACGCAAACAACAGAACACCGCGCCGTTTTCTTCCCAATCTTCAAGCAAAACGTATTTGGGTGTCTGAATTAAAACGCTACGTCACCGTCCGTTTGTCTGCCCGCGCATTGAAATCGATCACCAAGAACGGCACCGCCGAGATCGCAAAATTAGTGCGCGAAGGAAAAATCTAATTGGTCAGATGAAAAAACACCTCAACATACTCTCGGCAATAATGCTGGTAGTGTACGGCACACTCGCGTTAGTGGCTGTGCCGTTTCATCATCACGATGATGAAATGTTCGCAAGCGGGCGAGGCGAACAAACGATTGCGCAACATGCCGATGCGCTGCATTGTAAACATCGTGCGATTGAAACACATTCAGATTGCACGATTTGTTCCTTTGCTTCACACACTGTAACAACTTCAGTTGTTGCAGTCGTACCGCAATTCAAACCAAAATCAACCGAACATATTACTGCATGTTTCTTTGCAGTTATTCTCCACGCATCCTCCTCACATTCTCATCGCGGTCCCCCAGCGTTTTTCGCGTAATTCCACTTCCATTATTATTCTATTTTTTTACGCGAAAGCAATTCTCATGAAGAGTTTTGTGAACAATATATTTTTCCTGAGAGTGTTCACTATACTCGAAAGGTTTATAGTTATGCGACTCATCCAAATTGTTGTTTTGACAGCGGCGTGGTGTTCTTTTGTATCAGCGCAATCACAAATGGATTCGACGACAGTTGCCGATTCACTGTTAATTCTTCAACTTCAATCTCAGATGCAATCTCAAAATGTTCCTCCGCCATTGGCTCCCGTATTGCGTTCTGCACCCTCGACAAACCCGGACATCAGTGCGATTGGCGATTTTCGGTCCTCGTACACCAGCACCGGCAGCAGAAAAGTTGAAACTTACCTCAATGAACTTGAACTCCAGGTCGCCTCGGTTGTCGACCCTTACGCGCGTGCAGAGTTCCTATTCTCCTTTGGCAAAGACCTGACCACCGGCGATCTTGGAACGGAGCTTGAGGTCGCAACACTGACATCCACTTCTCTCCCCTACCAGCTTCAGTTCGTGCTGGGCAAGTTCAAGCCGCAATTTGGGAAGGTGAACGTACTGCACCCGCACTATTTCAGTTTTGTCGATTTTCCAAAGATGATCAGTAACTTCTTCGATGAAGAGGGCATGTTCATGGAGGGGTTGTCTGTAAGCTGGCTTTCGCCGGTCAATTTCTACCAAGAGTTCGTGCTAGAAGTTGGCCGCGTTGGTTCCGAGCCCAATGCATCACTGGTGCAGGGCAATGATGACAGGTTGCTCTACACCACACATGTCAAAAGCTTTTTTGACCTGAGTGATGATGCAACGCTTGAGGCTGGGCTGAGCGCGTTGACGGGACCGAACCACTACGGCTACTCAACAACTATGGCGGGACTCGACCTCACACTAAAGTGGAAGCCTTTGAAGTTCAACACCTACAAATCCTTTACATGGCAAAACGAGGTATTGATGAACAAGGCGAGGATCAGCGGGACGGACATTGTTCAAACCTTCGGCGGCTACTCGTACGTAGAGTATCAGACGGAAAGACGCTGGTTCATCGGTGTCAGGTATGACTATTCGGGATTAACCGACGACGAGCAACAGAAGGAACAGTCTGGCTCGCTTCTGCTTCGTTTTCAGCCGACGGAGTTTCAAATACTCGCGCTGCAATACCAATACTCTGACTGGAACCACGCGAAGGGTGTAAGCCAGGTGACCCTGCGTGCAATCTTCGGCATTGGCACCCATGCCGCACATGCGTACTAAGATTTATAGAAAATTCTCGAGAAGTGTCATTGCGAGTCCCGATGATGTTTATCGGGACGAAGCAATCTCGTTTTTTAATTCAAATTGAAAAGATTGTGCCGCAGTACGGCATCCCGTACAGCGGGGCTTCGTCGCTTACGCCTAAAAGATGGCGGACAAGTCACTCCTCGCAAAGAGCCACAAATATTTATTAATATTTACAAGGAGAGAAGTTTCATGAAAAAAAATATCATCATCGCTCTTTTACTGCTTTTGATTTCTTCCCAATCGTACTCACAACTAAAAATAGTGACGACGATCCCCGATCTAAAAAGTATTGCCGAATTTATCGGCGGAGACAGGGTCGACGCTTTTTCAATTGCCACCGGATATCAAAATCCGCATTTTGTCGATCCGAAACCGAGTTACATTCTGAAACTGGCAAAAGCGGATATGTTCATTACCGTCGGACTCGATCTTGAAATCGGCTGGGTTCCGCCGTTGTTGAACAGCGCGCGCAATGCCAAAATTCAAAAAGGAGGAGAAGGGTATATTGATGCCTCTGTCAATGTTCCGTTGCTTCAGACACCGTCGAGTGTGAACAGAGGAGAAGGAGATATTCATATCTACGGCAACCCTCATTACTGGCTCGATCCGAAGAATGGAAAAATTATCGCGCAGAATATCTATAACGCGTTGGCACATCTGGATCCAGAACATCAAACACAGTTCCAATCGAATTTGAAAAAGTTCAATGAAACTACCGATGCGAAGATCAAAGAATGGGAATCAACATTGAATCGCTTCAAAAATACGAAAGTGATCGTCTATCATAATGAATGGCCCTATTTTGAACAACGCTTCGGTCTCAAGATCGTTGATTTTCTTGAGCCGAAACCGGGTATTCCCCCGACACCGTCTCAACTAGCAAAGATCATCAACATTATGAAGCGCGAGAATATCAAGATCATTATCAATTCACCTTATTTCACCGCAGAATCCGCCGATCTTGTTGCACGAAATTCCGGAGGGAAAGTTGTAACGCTCGCAACATCGGTGGGAGCGTATTCCGCAATAAAAACTTATTTTGATCTATTCGATTATAACGTCAGCCAACTTGTTTCTGCGCTTCAATAAAGGAGAATTTATGTCAGACATGTTCACACAAGATTTTATTCTTAATGCATTGAAGATCAGCATTATCATGGGATTGTTGCTGTCGTACCTGGGTGTTCACGTGGTCGGCAGGGGAATTGTGTTTGTTGATCTTGCGCTCGGACAAATTTCCATGCTTGGAGTTGCATTCGCAAATTTTAGCGGAAAGGATCAGACGCTCATCTCGATCATCTTTACGATGGTGGGAGCGTTCTTGCTTTCATTCATTAAGATCAAAGACAAACGGCTGAAGCAGGAAGCGATCATCGGTATTGTGTACGCGGTTGCGTCGGCGGCGACGGTATTATTCATCTCGAAATCACCGCACGGAGATTCGGATATTTCGGAAGTCTTGTTCGGCAGCGTGTTCACCGTAACGAACGAACAAATTATGACGATGGCGGTGACGTTTGGTATTGTTGGATTGGTTCATGCAATATTTAGAAAGAAATTTTTTGAATTGACTGAAAAATTCGAGAACCATAAGATTGAAACGATCGGGGTGTTCAACATTTGGAACTTTCTTTTTTATCTTTCCATAGGGTTGGCTATCGTTCTATCGGTGCGAAGTGCCGGCGTTATTCCTGTCTTTTCGTTCCTTGTTATTCCTCCCGTGTCTGCAATATTGCTGTCGAGAAAACGGAAGACGATGGTCATCGTGTCAATGCTTGTTGCCGTCTTCGGCAGTTTTTTCGGATTGTTCTTTTCAACGCATTACGATTTTCCGGCAGGATCGTCGGTTGTTGCTATTCTTGGTGCGATCTTCGCTCTGTTGGCAATTGTTCGGTGGGGAATTAATCTTGTGTCATCGAAATAGTTTTGTTCTAACGTTGTTTATGAGGACGAGATGATCAAAAAGTGGAAAAAAAGTGCTTGCAGTACTGCAAGCCCTTTAACATACGGATCAGATCTGAATCAACTTGCAGCGCCGCCGGTCTGTTTCGACAAATAATTTTCTAATCCCATCTGCTCGATCTGCGAACGTTGGATCTCCGCCCAGTCGACGTGTCCTTCTTCCATTTTGAGGATTTTTGTCAACAGTTCTGCCGTGGAGTTATCACCAATCTCCCGCGCCAATGCGATCCCGTTGTTATACGCTTGTATTGCTCCGCTTTCCGCTTCCTGATCGTTGCTTACCATTTCTTCCACTGTCTTTCCGATCTTCATCGGGTTGAGCTTTGATACGACCGGTATTCCTTCCAAGAACAGAATGCGCTGGATCAGCCATTCGGCGTGATACATTTCGTCGTGCGCCTGTTTTTCGATCGCAGTGTGGAGTTTATCGTATCCCCAGTTGGCGCACATTTCAGAATGGACCATATACTGGCTGATCGCGGTAAGTTCGTCGGCAAGCAGTTCGTTAAGCACCTTGATGATGTTGTCGTTGCCTTTCATTGTGATTCTCCTTCATTTGCTGTTGTTTAAAAATGGGGGCAGATATATAATTGCTATAAATGAATAATGAATTGTAGGAAGTTCTTTCTTGAGATGCAAGAGTCCCGCCAAGGTTTAAACACTTCTAAAAATCATCAATTCGCCGCGGCGAATCAATAGGAGTGCTCGAATGTGCAAAGCATGCTCCGCAAAAGGTACAAGAAAATTCCGTTGTCGTTGTTTCCCGATCGAAGAAAAAAGGGGAACGCCGAACCGGGAACCACTTGCAGATTTTCAAAATCGAATCAACCGGCGTGATTGCTGCTGCTATTTGCAGTTGCGTCACGTTCCAGGATGACGATCTGGGCAAGAAAGATTGGGGTCGCCCTATCGTGTTCAAGGACCGTAGCAAGGAAGTGATGACGATATGAGCCATCAAGAAAATACCTGAAGAAATGCTTCGTGCTTCTCTCAATCGGTTCAACGGGGCGTTACTTCCACGTTGGCTTGGGAATTTCAAGGGAGTTTTCAACCAGAAGGTTGTCGCCGGAAAGTTTCGTGTCATCCCGTTCTTCTTCGTCAACGTATGTCATTTCTTCGACCGCCCCTTCGCTTGCTGGAAGAAGTTCCAGTTAGTTCGAAACAACCGACATTATGTTTTGAAGTGTCTGTGTGAATTCTCTCATATATTCTCAATCAAAAAGAAGCAAGAACATCGGAAGCGGCAGGAGAAATGCATTCTCTCGTTTCCCAAAATCTGACCAGTGTTTTGTCACCATGATCGGCTGCGTCGATTGTTTGAATTTTGAAGTAAACTTGCGCAGTCCTGAAAAATCACCAGCCTTAATTTCGTTCCGGTACTTTACCTCAACAGGCAAAAACCGATGCGGTCCAACGTGGACAATAAAATCTACCTCGCCATGTCGCTCGCGATAATAATCCATTTGAATAGTTCCTTTCCACTTCTTAAGAGCAAGGAACACGAGATTTTCCGCATACAGCCCGAGGGTAGTATCATCCGAAAGAAGCTTGTCGCTTAACCGCAACACTGCGTTTCTGAGTGCTAAGTCAACCAGATAGAACTTCATCAATCCCTTGCGGACCCGCAACGGTCCGGTGCGAAACTTTGAGATACGGTAAACCAAATCTGTCATCTCTAACAGCGGAAGATACTTCTCAATTTGCAGTGCGCCGATGTTCGTTTCTTTAGCGACCGATTGAACATTGATTTCTCGTCCGGGCATCTCGAGCAGTGAAATATAGAATCGTTTCAACAACTCCGGCTTACGAAACTCCGCCGCTAAGATTAAATCCTCGTAGATCACTTTCTTAACCTGATTATCATACAAATACTCCTGCTTTGCCACCCATGAAGGAAGTGTCCAGACTTCCGGGAATCCTCCTTCGAGAACATACCGCTCAAGCAGTCCGTCTAGCTCGCGCTGGAGAGCTTCGCTTGGTACGGGAAGACTGACGTTGTCGATTGTGATACTAGGATCTTCTGTAAACATCCCCTGAGCCGTTTTTCCTAGTGCGTAAAGCGCATTGACTTCTGTAAGAAACGGATTTTTTTCCTGTAGCGAGAAAAGCGCATACTCTCGAAAGGAAAACGGCAGTAAATGCAGATCCTTCACTCTACCCAATAAGCTTTCTCTGCTCTTCTTGAAAATTGGCGATGAGGCGGACCCTGAAATAACAACCTTCATCGGGTATTTCAAGTCGTAATACTTCTTGAGATACAACTCCCAGCGATCCAGTCGTTGGATTTCATCGAGGAACAAATAGGTCGGGCCTTCCTCTTTTTGCTTCAACACTGTTTTCATCGCCTTGTCAATAAGCTCATCGACTTTGATCCTCTTGGTAATCAGAGCCGGATCGTCAAACGAATAGTAGATGAGGCGATTGGCGGGTACGCCTTCGGCAAGCAGGTTTTGAATCAACTGGTAGAGCAGTGTGCTCTTGCCAATACGTCGGGGTCCCGTGATCGAAAGGATCTGCGGCACGGTGCGGAGTTCTTCACAGAGCTGATAAAAGATAGGGCGATGAAATGCAGGGATGTTCTCAAAACTTGAATGAGGCTCAGCCCACCAAGGATTGTACGGTCGGAAAATCGCTTGTAAATCAAGCACTTAGCAGTCCTTTGCAAATTTTTGATGGTATAACATAGATAATTTGCAGACGATATGCAAGCTGTTGCTCCTTGTGAAGTTGTTGCCGCCACCTAAAGTGAGAGCTTACTTGTTCTCTATCAAGAGGGAGCGTCGTTGTCCCAAAGGGATCGAGACTGTGTAAAAACTCTTGATTGGTCAGTAACCGCAATCTTTAGATTGCGAAATTGAATTGAAAACGCAAC
>Ga0209516_1000164_pt1 | contig 17310 bp, 7 predicted proteins | sample Napbiome12C3dose_FD_187716 | JGI IMG/M metagenome (GOLD analysis project Ga0209516, IMG submission 187716) | Groundwater microbial communities from S. Glens Falls, New York, USA - Naphthalene biodegradation metagenome 12C3dose (SPAdes) (version 2) ... | reverse complement strand
GCGTCGAAGCCCGGCGTGATCGTGGTGCCGAGTTCGGTGCTCAGCGCCTCGGCACGCGCAATCACTTCCTGCGGATCGGAAATCTCTGCCGGCGTGATCTTGTTCATCACTTCGGCCGCCGCGTAGCCCAGCATGCGCTCGGCACCGACGTTGAAAATCTGGATCACGCCTTTGGCGTCGGTGGCGATACTGGAAAAGTTGGCGCTGTTGAAAATCGCGCTCTGTAGCGCCCCGGCCTTGAGCAGCGCCGCTTCCGCCTGCTTGCGTGCGGTGTTGTCGGTGCCGATCAGCAGGTAGCCGATGATGGCATGCTGATCGTCGCGCAGCGCCGTCACCGACACCACCGCCGGGAAGCGGCTGCCGTCCTTGCGGATGTAGGTCAGTTCGTAAATGTCCTCGATGCCGCGCGAGGCCTTGAACACCAGGGCGTCGAAGCCCGGCGTGATTGTGGTGCCGAGTTCGGTGCTCAGCGCCTCGGCACGCGCAATCACTTCCTGCGGATCGGATATATCGGCCGGCGTAATCTTGTTCATCACTTCGGCGGCCGCGTAGCCCAGCATGCGCTCGGCACCGACGTTGAAAATCTGGATCACGCCGTTCGCATCGGTGGCGATACTGGAAAAGTTGGCGCTGTTGAAAATCGCGCTCTGTAGCGCTCCCGCCTTGAGCAGCGCCTCTTCCGCCTTCTTGCGCGCCGTGTTGTCGGTGCCGATCAGCAGGTAGCCGATGATGACGTCCTGCGCATCGCGCAAGGCCGTCACCGACACCACTGCCGGGAAGCGGCTGCCGTCCTTCCGAAAATAGGTCAGTTCGTAAATGTCCTCGATACCGCGCGAGGCCTTGAACACCAGGGCGTCGAAGCCCGGCGTGATCGTGGTGCCAAGCTCGACGCTCAAGGCCTTGGCGCGCGCAATCACTTCCTGCGGATCAGATATATCGGCCGGCGTGATCTTGTTCATCACTTCGGCCGCCGTGTAGCCCAGCATGCGCTCGGCGCCGACGTTGAAAATCTGGATCACGCCGTTCGCATCGGTGGCAATACTGGAAAAGTTGGCGCTGTTGAAAATCGCGCTCTGTAGCGCTCCCGCCTTGAGCAGCGCCTCTTCCGCCTGCTTGCGCGCCGTGTTGTCGGTGCCGATCAGCAGGTAGCCGATGATGGCGTTTTGCGCATCGCGCAGCGCCGTCACCGACACGACCGCCGGGAAACGGCTGCCATCCTTGCGGATGTAGGTCAGTTCGTAAATGTCCTCGATGCCGCGCGAGGCCTTGAACACCAGGGCGTCGAAGCCCGGCGTGATCGTGGTGCCGAGTTCGGTGCTCAGCGCCTCGGCACGCGCAATCACTTCCTGCGGATCGGAAATCTCTGCCGGCGTGATCTTGTTGATCACCTCGGCGGCCGCGTAGCCCAGCATGCGCTCGGCACCGACGTTAAAAATCTGGATCACGCCCTTGGCGTCGGTCGCGATACTCGAAAAATTGGCGCTGTTGAGAATCGCGTTCTGCAAGGCGCCGGTAATCAGCAAGGCCTCCTGGCGCCTGACCTCGGTGATGCCCTCGCCCTTGTCGGCGGCTGAGACCGGAATGGCGGAAGTGCGGATATTTTTCGGCATGGTCGGCCTCGGTTAAAGCAGCATATCTCCGACGACTTTCAGGAATTCCTGGTAGCGGATCGGCTTGGCAACGTAGCCGTCGCAACCCGCCGCTTCGATTTTTTCGCGGTCGCCGGTCATGGCGAAGGCCGTCAGCGCCACCACCTTGATGTGCTGCGTCACCGGATCAAACTTGAGCAGGCGCGTCGCCGCCAGACCGTCCATACCCGGCAGTTGCACGTCCATCAGCACCAACGCCGGCAGGCGCTCGCGCGCAAGCCGGAGGCCTTCCTCGGCGTCTACGGCCTGGAGGACTTCGTAGCCTTCCTTTTCGAGCAGGAACACCGCCAGCTTCATGTTGGCGGCGTTGTCTTCGATGACCAGGATCAGCGGCATCTTATTTCCCCTTCCCGGCCATCGCCCGCGCCACCTCACCGATGAAGCGGCCGTGATTGAAGTCCGACTTCTCGATCACTTTCTGCACATCGCCGTTGAGCCGGGCTCTATCCTCGGCGGTCATCAGCTTCGCAGTGACGACAACGACGGGAATGCTCACGGTGCCCGTATCCGTCTTCAGCGCCTCGACGACGTCGAAGCCATTCACCTCCGGCATCATCAGATCGAGCACGATCAGATCAGGGTGCTCGCGCCGCGCGACGTCTATGCCTTCCCGCCCGCCGAAGGCCGAAAGCACGCGATAGCCGGCCGGGGCGAGGTAGGCGCCGATCAATTCCACCGCCTTGGGGTCGTCGTCCACCACCAGCACCGTGCGTTGCCTGCCGTCGGCGCCGCCCGGGAAACCGGCCGCCGCCAGGGCACGCGCCAGTTGCTCGCGGCCGACCGGTTTTTGCAGCACCTGGCTCGCACCCAGCGACATGCCGCGATTGCGGTCGGCGACGATGGAAACGATGACCACCGGCACATCCGCGAACTGCGGATGCTGCTTGAAGCGCTCAAGAAACTCCCAGCCGTCCATGCCGGGCAGCATGATGTCCAGCGTGATGAGGTCGGGACACTCTTTTGCCGCCAGTTCCAGTGCGGATTCGGCGGTCGCGGCGCGCACCACGCGAAAACCCGTGCTTTCCAGTTGCAGGCGCAGCAGTTCGGCGGCTTTGTCGTCGTCCTCGACGACCAGCGCCAGGAGTCGGCTACCGGCGCTCGCGGTCGTGCTGCCAGACGGCACCGCACCTTCCCGCGCGCCCACCGGCGCCGCCACTGCGCCGGCGAGCTTGCTGCCTTCCAGCCGCCACGGCAGCCACACCGTGAAGGTCGAGCCCTTGCCCGGCGCGCTTTGCATGGCCACCGCCCCGCCGTGCAATTCGGCCAGCCGCTTCACCATCACCAGCCCCAGGCCCGTGCCCTCGTAGCGACGCGCCAGCGTGCTGTCGATTTGGGTGAAGGGCTGGAACAGGCGCGCCTGATCCTCGACGGCAATGCCGATGCCGGTATCGCTCACCGCGACTTCGAGGTAGTGATCGAATTGTCCCTTCGCCACGGCCTCGCGCCCAACACGGCGCACCGCGACGCGCACTTCGCCGCCCTCGGGGGTGAATTTGACGGCGTTGGAAATCAGGTTGTAGAGAATCTGCTTGACCTTGCGGGCGTCCAGCCACACCTCGCCCAGGCCGTCCGCCACCTCGGCCGCCAGCCGCAGGCGATGGGCCATGGCCTTCTCGCGCACCACTTGCAACCCGGCCTGAACCAGGGTTGCCGCCTGCAGCGGCTCCAGGTCCAGCGTCATCTTGCCGGCCTCCACCTTCGAGAGATCGAGGATGTCGTTTATCAGCGAAAGCAGGTGGCTGCCGCTGGAAAAGATGTCGCTGACGTACTCCTTCTGCTTCGGCAACAGTTCGCCCAGCAGCCCGTCCTTCAGTACCTCGGAGAAGCCGATGATGGCGTTCAGCGGCGTCCTCAGTTCGTGCGACATGTTGGCAAGGAACTCCGACTTCATGCCGCTGGCCTCTTCCAGTTGCACGTTCTTGACCGCGATCTCCTCGCTGCTGGTGCGCAGCCGCTCCGCCAGCAGCTTGAGATCGCTGTACTGGCGCAGATTGTCCAGGGCGACGCCCAGCGTCACAGCCAGGCGGTCGAGAAAGGCACGGTCGCCGTCGTCGAGCGGACTGCTCGCCGCCAGCACCAGCACCGCGAGACGCCGCTCCTGGTAGCTGACGGGGATCATCAATACCTGCGCCGGAGCGAAATCCGCGATCCCGGTTTGCAGCATTACGTGCGCGCAGTCGAGCAGCGTCGACTTCCCGGCCAGCGCCGCCTGGCCGAGCATGCCCTCGCCGAGCGCGAACTCGCGCGGCACGTCACCGCTCATGCCGTGCGCCGCCTCGCAACTGAAGCGGCCGCTCCATTCGTCGAAGCCGTAAAGCGCCGAAACCGGCAAGGGGTGAAGCTCCGCCAGCAGCGCCAGCAGGCCGTCGAGGATCTTGTGGCGGTCGAAACTGGCCGCGAACAGGGTCACCGCGCGTCCGTGCGTCTCGTCGAAGTGCGCCGCCGCGCGCAACTGGCGCTCGGTGCGCTTGAACTCGGTCACATCCACATAGACAGCCAGACCGCTGACGATGCGGCCCGCTTCGTTGCGGATCGGCATCGCATTGCATGAAATGGTCTTGCGCGTACCGTCGAGGCAGCGGATCTCAACCAGTTCGTCGCGAATGAATTCGCCGGCCTTGAGCGCGCGCGCCAGCGCCCAATCGTCGGCACCCAATACCTTGCCGCCGTCGGGCCACCAGCCGGTGTACTCGTTGTACTGCTCGATGGCGACGCCGCGCTCGCCGTTCCATATTTCGCGCGCCGCCGGGTTGACCTGAGTGAGATTGCCGGCGGCGTCGGCGACGAACACGCCCACCGGCAGCAGATCAAGTATTTGCTGCAACAAACGGCTTTCGTGCACCGCAGCTTCCGTCGCCTGCCGCTCGCGCGCCTCGCGCTTGATGCGCCACCACAGCAGTACCAGCCCCGCCAGAGCAACCGCCACCAGCAGCGCGCCTACCCCAAGCGCCTGATTGGCATTGCTCTCCGCCATGCTGTTGCGCTGCTTCAGCAGGCCGCGTTCCTCTTCCTCCATGACGCCGATCTGCTTCGCCAACGCCTCCTTGCCGACACGAGAGAGGCCGCCGCGGATGCGCTCGCGCGCCGCCGCGAAGCCGTCGGTACGCGCCGCCGCGGCAGTCAGGTTCATCGCCAGCAGACGCTCCTCGGCTAATTGCGCCAGCGCGACACTGCGCACCTCCTGGCGCGGATTGTCGGCGGTCAGCAGCCGAACCCGCGCCAGCACCGAGCGTATCTTGATGATATCGCTGTCGTGTTCCGCAAGAAAAACCGGCTCGGCCGTGATGATGTAGCCGCGCTGCGCGCTCTCCAGTTCGTTCATGCCCGCCCGTACATCGCCGAGCGCATCCAGCACCTTATAGGTGTGCACGACCCAGCGCGAGGTCTCCATGTATTCCTGAAGCGAGCGGTACATCTGGCCGCCGGCCAGCAGCAGCAGCAGCAGCGCGGTGCCGAAGCCGACGATGAGCTTGTATTCGATGCTAAGTCTTTTCACGCCGTGCTCCTTGGGGCCGACGACTGTCGGTCCCGGTTCGTTTCACGTTCCACGCGCCACAGAACAAAACCGCGGCGCCACTAAAATTGCTGCTGCCCCGTTTTCGGTGCCGGCGCAAAGGCGATCAGCGTTCCGGACGGAATATCCAGCACGAAATAGTCGATCCGCCCGCTACCGGAAAAGGTGTGGCTGCGCCGCTGGCGGCGCGGAACGGCAAGGGCGGCGGCAATCAGCGCCGCTAGCGCCGCCGGCAGCACGCCCACCGCTTTGCCCACGAACGACGCCAGAAAGCCGCGCGCGGCAAAAAAACGTTGCGCCGCCGCATTGACCTGCAACACGATGCCGCCTCTCAGCAGCAGGGCACCAACCGGCAGGTCGCAGATCGCATCGATGCTCAGGTCCGGATGTACCGCCATCAGCGCATCGAGCACGTGCGAGGCATGGGAGTTCTCGGCGCTGGCGCGGATGCTGGCGTAGTCGTCGATCAGATGATCGCGCTTGCGGTTCACCGCATACTGTGCGAACGCAAGTTTCACCGTCGCCACCAGTTCTGCGTCGATCCAGGGCTTGAGCAGCAGCTTGAACGGATTGACGGCATTGATGCTATTCACCACCTTGTCCATGTCGGGGTAGCCGGTGAGGATCACACGCACGATGCTCGGATTGCGCTCACGCGCCTCGACCAGGAAGGCAACGAGCCGGGTGTCGCGCGCCCCGCAGACGATGACGCCGACTTCGTGGCCGAGCAGCAGTTCGCCGGCCGCCTCGGCGGTGGTGGCGACCAGCACCAGCCGTCGCGTCGGGTTCAGCACGCGGACGAGGGCATGCAGCAGCGATTCGTCGTCGTCGACGAGCAGGACTGCCGGGCGGGAAGGCTCAGCCATCGGCATGCTGGTCGTAGATGGCGGCAAAACGGTCGGCCTGCGCAGTAAAACTGGTCAGCACCGCCGGATCGAAATGCCCCGGCTGGGTGCGGCCGTCGCCCTGAGTGATGATCTCGACGCAGCGTTCATGCGCGAAGGGCGGCTTGTAGGGGCGCCGGCTGCGCAGCGCATCGTACACGTCGCAGATCTGCATGATGCGCGCGGCCAGCGGAATCGCCTCGCCACAAATGCCGTTCGGATAGCCGCCGCCGTCCCAGCGCTCATGGTGATTGAGCGCAATTTCCGCACCCATGCGGGTGTAGGGCGAGGTGCCGCTGGCCAGAATGCTGGCACCGAGCGTGCAATGGGTTTTCATGATGCCCCACTCCTCGGGCGTGAAGCCGCCCGGCTTGAGCAGCACATGATCGGGAATGCCGATCTTGCCGATGTCGTGCATCGGGCTGGCGTTATAGATGGCATCGTGCAATTCGACCGGCAGATCCATGGCCTCGGCCAGCACCCGGCAATAATGGCTGATGCGGCGGACGTGATGACCGGTCTCTTCGTCCTTGTGCTCGGCGGCGCGCACCAGGGTGAACACCGTGTCGCGATAAGCCTCTTCGAGCTGCGCGGTGCGTTCCCGCACCTCTTGCTCCAACAGCAGGTTGTGGTTGGCCAGCAGGTCGCCGTATTCCTTGAGCCGCAGCAGGTTGCGCACGCGCACGGTGAGGTCGGCGCGGTCGATGGGTTTGGACAGGAACTCCTCGGCACCGGCCTCCAGAGCGCGCAGCTTCGACTCGCGGTCGTCGAGCGCGGTGACCATGATCACCGGCACCTGCCGCGTGCCTGGATCGGCCTTCAGCCGCTCCACGGTCTCGAAGCCGTCCATGTCCGGCATCATGACGTCGAGCAGGATCAGGTCGGGCTTTTCGGCTGCCGCGATCGCCAGCGCCTCGTTGCCGTTGCGGGCAGCCAAAGTGGCATGCCCATCGGCGTGCAGCAGGGTTTCGAGCAGTTTAACGTTGCGTTCCTCGTCGTCGACGACGAGAACGACGGCGAGCTTCCTCGGATCAAAGGCATTCATGGCATTCACTTTCCCATGGCGCTCGACGTGCCGGAGCGATCCCCGTGCGCCGACACCAAGCATTGCCAACGTTATGACGAACTTGCCCGGTCGTATGTACGCTGTCGCACAGAGAACTCTTTTCCCGATACCGATAATTGGCGAAAAGGAGAGGGGCGCCGATGGCCAGGGTATTAGTTGTCGAAGACAATCCGGTGAACCTGAGACTGGCCGCGCTTCTGTTGCGCAACGCCGGTCATACGGTGCTGTGCGCCGTCGATGCCGAAACCGGACTGACGCTGGCGCGCACCGAACGGCCCGATCTGGTGCTGATGGATTTCCAGTTGCCCGGAATGGATGGCCTGGCGGCGACGGCCCTGCTGAAGCAAGACCCGGCCACGGCCACGATTCCCGTCATTGCACTGACCGCGCAGGCGATTACGCCGGAGCCGGGCCAGACCGCCTGCGATGCCTATATCGCGAAGCCGTTGCGCTACCAGGAATTGTATGCGGCGATTGCCAGACTTGTGGGCAAGGACGCGCGGCCAAGCCACGGAGCGGACACCGCGCCACCGCCGCGTTTTTCTCCCGGCACGGCCGGCGTCCGGGCCATGAACGTGGGAATCCTCGAAGGCCTGGTCGGCCGCGATCCGGCCGTGATTTCCGAGTTCCTGGATGCCTTTCGGACCAGCGCGGCGGCCATTGCACTGGACCTGAAGACCGCTTGCAAGCAAGGTCGGCCGGAGCAGGCAGGCAGGCAGGCGCACAAGCTCAAGTCGGCGGCCCACGCCGTCGGCGCGCAGGAACTTGCCGGTCTTTGCGCCGAGATGGAATCGGCCGGCAAGGCAAACAACGCGGAAGCGCTGACGGCACTACTGCCCGGATTTGAACGGGAAATCGTGGCCGTGAACGCAGATATCGATTCATTGACGATGCGTAATTGACCGGACGAAGCGATGGCCGCCGAACCCGATATTCTCAATGCCGCCATCCTGATAGTGGACGATCAGGAGTTCAATGTCGCCTTGCTCGAACGCATGCTGAGGAATGCCGGCTATACCGCGGTGACGTCGACGACCGATCCGCAGGCCGTCTGCGCGCTGCACCGGGAAAATCGCTATGACCTGATCCTGCTCGATATCGAGATGGACGGTATGGACGGATTCGCGGTGATGGAAGGCCTCAAGGAAGTCGAACGGGACAATTACCTCCCGGTCATCGTCATCACCTCGCAGCCGGACTACAAGCTGCGCGCGCTGCAACTCGGCGCGAAAGATTTCATCAGCACGCCGTTCGACCGGGCGGAGGTGCTGGCGCGCGTGCACAACCTGCTCGATGTGCGCCTGCTGCACGATCAAGCGAAGCGCACCGGCAAGGCGCTGGCGCTGAAGGTTGCGGAAGTGGAGGCCAGTCGCGATCAAATCCGTCGCCAGGGCGAAGAGGTCAAGCGCCTTTACGACGAAATCGTGGCGGAACAGAAACGGTCGATGGAACTGAGCCTCCAGCCGGGCGACATGGTCGGCGTCGAAAAAGAGGAGCGCCTCGCCACGCACTGGCTGCGCAGCCTCAAGCTCCGTCACTCCTGGTTGCAGGTCAATCTGCTCACCGCCTTCGTCGCCGCTGCCGTGGTCGGCCTGTTCCAGGGCACCCTCGATCGCTTGCTGATTCTCACCATGTTTTTGCCCGTGCTGGCCGGCCAGTCGGGCAATACCGGCAGCCAGGCGCTGGCGATCACCCTGCGCGGAATCACCCTGGGCGACCTGAAATCGGGCAAGGAGACGGCCCTGGTGCGAAAAGAAGCCCTGCTCGGCCTGCTGAACGGCGCGCTCGTCGGCGTCGTGGCAGCGACGGTCATGTATGTCGTCGCCACGCTCCAGCAGTCGCCCAGTGCCCTCATGCTCGCCGCCGTGGTGTTCCTCGCCATGATCGGCAGTTGCATCATCAGCGGCATCTGCGGCGCCATCGTACCGCTCACCCTGAAGCGGCTTGGCGCCGATCCCGTTACGGCGTCGAGCATTTTTCTTACCACCGCCACGGACGTGGCGAGCATGGGCATGCTGTTGTGGCTGGCGACGATTCTGGTGAAGTGAGCCGGCGGCAGGAGTGCCGGCGCACAGAGCACGGCGGATTGCATCCCAGGCATCCCCGGTGAACGACGCCTGTCCGGTCAGGCCTCAATAGCCGAAATAGACGGAAATATGGCCGCGAACATCGCCGGCTTTCCTGCTGCCGCCTGCGTCCATCACTCGCGCCAGGTCGAAGCGTATGTTGAAGTTGCGCTGGATGTTCCAGCGTAAACCGGCGCCTATGCTGGAAATTGAAACCGGTTGTCTGTCTTCCCCGGCCAAGGGATTGTTGGCAGCCCTGGCGACGTCATAGAACAGCAAGGCGCGCAGGTTGCCTTTGCCGGGAACCATTTCCCCCTCCAGACTGGGCGAATAGAGTTCGAGGTTGGCGAAATGGCCGGCATCGCGAACGATTTCGCGCTCCAGGAATCCGCGCACGGCAGTTGCGCCGGCAATGCCGAATTGCTCGCCGGATACCAGCGCATCCGAGGTGGCCTGGGCGCTGAAGGCGGCGCGGACTTGCCAGTTGCTCTCGAAGGCATTCACCATGCTGCCGCCGAAGCGAAGAATCGTGTAGCGGGAAGATGCGCCGCCTTCCCCCAGCGGACTCGGACGCGCCGCATTGAAGTCGCTCTCCCGCCCGTTGGCGGCACCGGGAAGGTTATGCGACACCGCGACGAAAACATCGGAGATACGCCCGGGCCTTGCCCAATTGCCGTTGTAGGCCAGACTGACGGGCCGCACGGTGACATCCACTGCGGCAGGCCCGCAGCCGGCCGCACCGAAAGTGCCCAGTGCGCAGTCGTTCTTGTAGGCGCGATAATCAAAACCGTAGACGACCCGGTGCGAATATTCGCCGCGCCGCGCCAGCAACTGGTTATAGCGCAAACCGACAACCGTGCCCCTGCCCGAGAAAGTGAGCGGGCCGGCGACGGTTTGCGTAGTGCCGGCGGCGACATCCGAGTAGGCGGCGACGACATCCATGGAATCGCCCCACGAATACAGCGGCAGACGATAGCTGCCGCTGAAGAGGCTGACCTGATTCTCCTTTCCCGGAGAGGTAACGTAGTTGAAGGTGCCGACGTGGTCGCGATTGAACAGGTTGGCATGCTGCACGCCGACGCCAAGCCGATAGTCGCCCGTCTGTGCGTTGCCGGTATTGTCGAGCGTGGCAAAAACCTTGAGCGGCCGGACGTCGATGACGTCGACGCTGGCATCCACCACCCCCGGTTTATCGCCGGGGTGCAACACGATGTCGACCTGCTTGGCCGGATTCTCGTTGGCAAGCTGTACGTTCGCCGAGAGGTTCGCTGTTTTGGGCAAACTGTCCTCCCTGAGCGCCGGCAGGCTGGCGCGGACGTTCGCGTCGTCGAAAAAGCGATTGCCGGCGATGACGACCTTGCCGATTCTCGCTTCGATGACCTGCAAGGTGACGACACCGCGGTCGAGGTCCTGCTCCGGCGCGACCACCCGCACCACGCTATAACCCGCGCTGCCATAGCGCTGTTTGAGTACATCGATCGCGCGCCGAACGTCGGCAAACTCGCGCTGCTTTCCGGTAAATGGCTGGAGCAGCGCCTCGATCTCATCGGTCTTGAGCAACGTATTGCCCTCGATCGCAAATCGATCGATATCGAAGCGCTCGGGCGGCGCCTGCGCGAAGGACGGCACGGCGGTCAGCAGCGATACGGCGAACACGGCGGAACTCAAAGCGCTGACAAAGATTTGGCACTTCACCCATCGGGTGGAAAGCACGCCTATCCGAACGCATTGCCTTTTCGCCGTGTCGCCGTGTTCGCCGTGGTGAACTACGTTTTCCATATTCATTGAACTTCCACCACCCTTCGGAACTGCTGCGGGAACGACCATGTTTCGCAAAACCCTCCACCGGAAACCGCATCGCAACTATTCGCGCGTCGGCTCAGGCGCGATTTCGCATCGCCCGTCCCCCGCATCACGTCGAAGCCCGTGTCGGCGTTGTTTGAATTGAGCGAGATATGCCAGAAGTTGCCCGGGCGGTAGTAGAACTCGTTGTTGATGGCTCCCGCAAAAACGACCTGCCCGGCATTAAAGCCAAGGATGGGTTCTGCCGCGGCACCGGTGATAACGAGATTGTTGGGTGTGAAGCCGAGCGCGTAGTTGCTGTTGGCCGCAAGGCTGCCGCGGTTGATGGCATAGGGCCCGCCCAGCGCACTCTCACCGGCAACGCGCGTCAGCGCGCCGGTAAGGACGGTCCCGGCGGTGTCGGCGATACCCAGTGCCGGGTTGTTAACCGTTGCCGTAACGCCGAAAGTCAGGGCCGGATCGGCCATGCCGAAGAGCTTGCTCTGCGGATTCGCGGCCACGTTAAGCGGCGCCGGCGTGATGGCGAGCATGTTGCCGGTAAAGCTGCTCAGCGTGTAGTTGCCGTTGGCAAGCAAAGTGCCTTGGGCGATGGCATACGGCCCGCCCGAGACCGTCTCGCCGCCGGCGCGTGTCAGCGCCCCGGCGAGCACCAACCCCGCGGTGTCGGCAATACCGAGTGCCGGGTTGTTGACCAGCCCCGTGGTAACGAAACTCAACGCCGGATCGCCGCTGCCGTAGACCTTGCTCTGGGCATTTGCAGTCACCGCAAGGAGCGCCGGCGTGATGACAAAAATGTTGCCGGCAAAGTCGCTGAGAAGGTAATTGCCGTTAGTTGCCAAAGTCCCCTGGGCGATGGCGTACGGCCCGCCTGAAACCGTTTCGCCGCCGGCACGCGTCAGCGCACCCGCGAGCACGGCCCCGGCGGTGTCGACGACGCCGAGACCCGGGTTGTTCACCAGCCCCGTGGTAACGAAGGTCAAGGCCGGATCGCCGGTACCGTAGACCTTGCTCCTGGCGTCGGCGGCAATCGTCAGCGACACCGGGGTCACCCCCAGGGTGCCGTTGCTATAGGTGATGCTGTAGTTCGTCGAACTCTGGCCGCTGGGGACGATGGCGTAGTCGCCAACGTTGGAGGCCGGCACGGCGGGCGTGGTCAAGGCCAGCGCGCCGGTCAGCGCCGTTGTCGTCTCCCCGTTCTGGAAGCCGGTATAGGCGGCGCTGAACGCCGGGTTCGCATCGCCGTACAGGCGCGTCGCGCTGTTCGCCGCGATGCCCAGCGGGGCGCGGATCACGCCCAGGGTGCCGCCGACATAGCTGATGCTGTAGTTGCCGGCGCTGAAGGTGCCGCCGCTGGCGGCGCTGGCCGCAATGCCGTAGGGGCTGCCGGCCACGCCGGCCGTCGCCGCCGCCCCCGCGCTGACCAGACTCACGCTGCCGACCGTCTCGCCGTTCTTCAGCCCGATGCCGCTGAATTCCGTGCCAACGAAACTCACGGTGCTGCCGTAAGTCTTGCTGGTGCTGTTCGCCGCAATGCCCAGCGGCGCGGGAGTCACACCCAGCGCGCCATTGACATAGGCAATCGCGTAGTTCGAGGAACTCTGGCCGCTGGGGACGATGGCGTAGTTGCCGACGTTGGAGCCTGGAACCGCTGGCGTGGCGAACGTCAGCGACCCCGTCAGTGCCGCAGTGGTCTCCCCGTTCTGGAAGCCGGTATAGGTGGCGCTGAACGCGGGGTTCGCATTGCCGTACAAGCGGGTTGCACTGTTCGCGGCGATGCCCAGCGGCGCTGCCGTCACGCCGAGGTTGCCGTTGATATAGGAAATTGTGTAGTTCGGCGAACTCTGGCCGCTTGGCACGATGGCGTAATTACCGACATTGACCGCCCCCTGCGAACTGCCGCCGTAGACCAGCGTCCCGGTCAGGGAAGCAGCGCTGTCCGCACCCAGAAAGCCGGTGTAGATCACGCCGTTGCCACCGCTGTAGGCCCGGCCGTCGTAGGTCTTGGCCGCCGAGTTCGCCGCAATGCCCAGCAGCCCGGCGGGAATCACGCCCAGAACGCCATCGACATAGCTGATGCTGTAATTCGTCGAACTCTGGCCGCTGGGAACGATGGCATAGTTGCCCACATTGACCGCCCCCTGCGAACTGCCGCCGTAGGCCAGCGTTCCGGTCAGCGCAGCGGCGCTGTCGGTGCCGCGGAAGCCGGTGTAGGTCACGCCGTTGCCCCCGCTGAAGGCCAGACCGTCGTAGGTCTTGGCCGCCGCGTTTGCCGCAATGCCCAGCGGTGCCGGCGTCACGCCCAGAACGCCGTCGACATAGCTGATGCTGTAGTTGGTCGAACTCTGGCCGCTTGGCACGATGGCATAGTTGCCGACGTTGGCAGTCGTCAGCGCCGGAGTCGTCAAGGCCAGCGTACCGGTCAGCGCCACACTGGTCTCGCCGTTCTTGAAGCCGGTGTAGGTGGCGCCGAATACCGGGTTCGCGTCGCCGTACAGGCGGGTCGCGCCGTTGGCGGCAATGCCCAGCGGCGCCGCCGTCACGCCCAGGGTGCCGTTGCTATAGGTAATGCTGTAGTTCGTCGAACTCTGGCCGCTGGGGACGATGGCGTAGTCGCCGACGTTGGCGGTCGGCACGGCGGGCGTGGTCAAGGCCAGCGCGCCGGTCAGCACCGTCGTCGTCTCGCCGTTCTGGAAGCCGGTATAGGCGGCGCTGAACGCCGGGTTCGCGTCGCCGTACAGACGCGTCGCGCTGTTCGCCGCGATGCCCAGCGGGGCGCGAATCACCCCCAGGGTGCCGGCGACATAGCTGATGCTGTAGTTGCCGGCGCTGAAGGTGCCGCCGCTGGCGGCGCTGGCCGCAATGCCGTAGGGGCTGCCGGCCACGCCGGCCGTCGCCGCCGCGCCCGCGCTGACCAGGCTCACGCTGCCGACCGTCTCGCCGTTCTTCAGCCCGATGCTGCTGAATTCCGTGCCGGCGAAGCTCACCGTGCTGCCGTAAGTCTTGCTGGTGCTGTTCGCCGCAATGCCCAGCGGCGCGCGCGCGACATTCGCCGTGGTCGCCGCCGTGCCGTTGACCGTGTAGTTGCCCGCGCCGGCGCCGGCGAGGCCCAGGCCGGTGCCCGTCACCGTCTTGCCCGTACCCACATCCTTGGTGTCGAAGCTCGCGCTGCCGCCGCTGTAGCTCACGTCCTCCGCGCCCAGCACGCCGACGAGCGTACGCCCGGTGATCGTCGCCGCCGTCGTCCCGTCGTAGGTCTTGTTGGCCGCCGTGATGCTGCCGGCGATCAGGCGTGCGGTGATGTTGGCCGCGACCGTCTGTCCCGCCGCCAAACTATAGTTGCCGGCCAGCCCGCCATTGAGGCCGTTGCTCAGCGCGGCAGTGTTGACGGTGACCAGACTGGCCGTGAGTACGTCTTTGGAATTGAAGCTGGCCGTACCCGTGGCATTGACGGTTTCGGTGTTCACCAGTCCGGCGGTAATGCTCAGCGTCGGTGCAGCGGTGGTGTTGCCGTCATAGACCTTGGCCGGTGCGGCAACGGTGGCCGTCAGCGCTCTGGGCGTGATGGTGGCGGCGGCGTTGGCTTGCGTGACGAGCGTGTAGTTGCCGGCCTGTGCGCCGGTGAGCGAGAGGCCGCCGAAGACGACCGTGCTTGCCGTGGCGACGTCCTTGCTGTTGTAGGTGCCGGTGGGTGTGCCGGTGAGGCTGACGGTGTCCAGCGTGTAGGCGCGGCCGTCGGCGGTGGTACCGGTACCGGCCGCTTCGGGCGCCAGCAAGGCGGCGCTGCCGAGTAGCGTGGCAATGGCGGTGCCGTCGTAGATGCGGCTCGCGGCTACCGTGAGGCCGCTTTCCGTCAGTGCCTTGGCGGTGATGGTGGCGGCAGCGTCGGCCTGCGTGACGAGCGTGTAGTTGCCGGACTGTGCGCCCGTGAGCGACAGGCCGCCAAAGACGACCGTGCTTGCCGTGGCGACGTCCTTGCTGTTGTAGGTGCCGGTGGGCGTGCCGGTGAGGCTGACGGTGTCGAGGCTGTAGGCGCGGCCGTCGGCGGTGGTGCCGGTGCCGGCCGCTTCGGGCGCCAGCAGCGCCGCGCTGCCGAGCAGCGTGGCAATCGCGGTGCCGTCGTAAATGCGGCTCGCGGCCACGCTCAGGCCGCTCTCGGTTAATGCCTTCGCGGTGATGGTCGCCGCGGCGTTGGCCTGCGTCGTAAGCGTGTAGTTGCCGGCCTGCGCGCCGGTCAGCGACAGGCCGCCGAAGACGACCGTGCTGGCCGTGGCGACGTCCTTGCTGTTGTAGGTGCCGGTGGGCGTGCCGGTGAGGCTGACGGTGTCGAGGCTGTAGGCGCGGCCGTCAATGGTGCTGCCGGTGCCGGCGGCTTCAGGCGCCAGCAAGGCGGCGCTGCCGAGCAGCGCCGCAATGTCGGTGCCGTCGTAGATGCGGCTCGCGGCTACCGTGAGGCCGCTCTCGGTCAGGGCCTTCGGCGTGATGGTGGCCGCAGCGTCGGCTTGCGTGACGAGCGTGTAGTTGCCGGCCTGTGCACCCGTGAGCGACAGGCCGCCGAAGACGACCGTGCTGGCGGTCGCAACGTCCTTGCTGTTGTAGGTGCCGGTGGGTGTGCCGGTGAGGCTGACGGTATCGAGACTGTAGGCGCGGCCGTCTGCGGTAGTACCGGTGCCGGCGGCTTCGGGGGCCAGCAGCGCCGCGCTGCCGAGCAGCGTGGCAATCGCGGTGCCGTCGTAGATGCGGCTCGCGGCTACCGTGAGGCCGCTCTCGGTCAGTGCCTTGGCGGTGATGGTGGCGGCAGCATTGGGCTGCGTCGTGAGCGTGTAGTTGCCGGCCTGTGCGCCCGTGAGCGACATGCCGCCGAAGACGACCGTGCTGGCGGTCGCAACGTCCTTGCTGTTGTAGGTGCCTGTGGGCGTGCCGGTGAGGCTGACGGTGTCGAGAGTGTACGCGCGGCCGTCGGCGGTGGTGCCAGTGCCGGCGGCTTCGGGCGCCAGGAGTGCGGCGCTGCCGAGTAGCGTTGCAATCGCGGTGCCGTCGTAGATGCGGCTCGCGGCCACGCTGAGGCCGCTCTCGGTTAATGCCTTCGCGGTGATGGTCGCCGCGGCGTTGGCCTGCGTCGTGAGCGTGTAGTTGCCGGCCTGTGCGCCGGTGAGCGACAGGCCGCCGAAGACGACCGTGCTGGCGGTCGCAACGTCCTTGCTGTTGTAGGTGCCGGTGGGCGTGCCGGTGAGGCTGACGGTGTCGAGAGTGTACGCGCGGCCGTCGGCGGTGGTACCGGTACCGGCGGCTTCGGGCGCCAGCAGCGCGGCGGTGCCGAGTAGCGTGGCAATGGCGGTGCCGTCGTAGATGCGGCTTGCGGCTACCGTCAGGCCGCTCTCGGTTAATGCCTTCGCGGTAATGGTCGCCGCGGCGTTGGCCTGCGTCGTAAGCGTGTAGTTGCCGGACTGTGCGCCGGTGAGCGAGAGGCCGCCGAAGACGACCGTGCTGGCCGTGGCGACATCCTTGCTGTTGTAGGTGCCGGTGGCCGTGCCGGTGAGGCTGACGGTGTCGAGGCTGTAGGCACGGCCGTCGACGGTGGTACCGGTGCCGGCGGCTTCGGGCGCCAGCAGTGCGGCGGTGCCGAGCAGTGTGGCGATGGCGGTGCCGTCGTAGATGCGGCTGGCGGCTACCGTGAGTCCGCTCTCGGTCAGTGCCTTGGCGGTGATGGTGGCGGCGGCATTGGCCTGCGTCGTGAGCGTGTAGTTGCCGGACTGTGCGCCGGTCAGCGACAGGCCGCCGAAGACGACCGTGCTGGCCGTGGCGACGTCCTTGCTGTTGTAGGTGCCGGTGGGTGTGCCGGTGAGGCTGACGGTGTCCAGCGTGTAGGCGCGACCGTCGGCGGTAGTACCGGTGCCGGCCGCTTCGGGCGCCAGCAAGGCGGCCGTGCCGAGCAGCGCTGCAATGTCGGTGCCGTCGTAGATACGGCTGGCGGCCACTGACAGTCCGCTCTCGGTCAGGGCTTTCGCGGTGATGGTGGCCGCGGCGTTAGCTTGCGTGACGAGCGTGTAGTTGCCGGCCTGCGCACCCGTGAGCGACAGGCCGCCGAAGACCACCGTGCTGGCCGTGGCGACGTCCTTGCTGTTGTAGGTGCCGGTCGGCGTGCCGGTGAGGCTGACGGTGTCGAGAGTGTAGGCGCGGCCGTCGGCGGTAGTGCCGGTGCCGGCGGCTTCGGGCGCCAGCAAGGCGGCGCTGCCGAGCAGCGTTGCAATGTCGGTGCCGTCGTAGATGCGGCTTGCGGCTACCGTCAGGCCGCTCTCGGTTAATGCCTTCGCGGTAATGGTCGCCGCGG
>Ga0209516_1000162_pt1 | contig 17822 bp, 13 predicted proteins | sample Napbiome12C3dose_FD_187716 | JGI IMG/M metagenome (GOLD analysis project Ga0209516, IMG submission 187716) | Groundwater microbial communities from S. Glens Falls, New York, USA - Naphthalene biodegradation metagenome 12C3dose (SPAdes) (version 2) ... | reverse complement strand
TCCGCTAGCAAACGAAGTCCCGCCGTTTCACGTTTTATGTGTCCCGCTGTTCTTTAGCGGGACTAGCGGGACGTAGTTTGCCTCCCTCTCCGCTCAACTACGTTCCATAAAAAACAACGGAACTACACGGAATTTTCCAGTGCGAATCGCAACTTTCCGCAACTTTCTGTTGTTACAATCGTAAATAGAAGCGCCATTTTGTAGAAAACCTTTAACAGAAACTGTATACGAAGTATGCTCCGCATGAAAAAAATTATTTCCGCACTCATTTTCTTACTCTCCCTTACATCCGCTCAGCAACAAGGAACGCTCAGCGGATTTGTTCGTGACAAAGCCAACGGTGAGTCTCTTCCTTTTGCGAATGTGTATATCAAATATCTAAAATTAGGTACGGCGACGAATATTGAAGGATATTATGCTATCCCGAACATCCCCGAAGGCGAATATGATGTTCGGGTATCCCTGCTCGGGTACATATCTTCCACGTTTAAGATCAACACCCGGGAAAAGAAAACGATCGTTCAAAACATTCTGCTGACCGATCAATCATTGCAGTTCAGTGAAGTGGTGATTAGTGCGGAAATAGAAGAAGAAAAACGTACGACGCAAACCGGCCGGATTGTGCTGCAGGCAAAAGACGTTGCATCCTTACCTACCATCGGAGAGGCGGATGTATTCCGCGCGCTGCAAATGATGCCCGGTGTGAAAGCTACATCGGAGATATCGAGTGGACTGAATGTTCGGGGCGGCAGTTCAGATCAAAATCTTATTCTGCTCGACGGTACTGTGGTGTACAATCCCTCACATCTTTTTGGGTTCTTTAGCACATTCAACAACGATGCGATCAAAGATATTGATCTGATGAAGGGCGGATTTCCGGCAGAGTACGGCGGAAGACTCTCTTCCGTACTTAATGTAACTAATATTGATGGCGATAGAGTGAGCACACACGGAAAAGCATCCATTAGTCTTTTAAGCACACGTGTAACCGGAGAAGGTCCATTAGGAAATGGATCGTGGTTTCTTTCTGCTCGCAGAACATATCTAGACCAATTAGTGTCATTCGCAGGACTTGATACCGGTAAAGATGCACTGCCTCTCTATTATTTTTACGATGCCAATGCAAAGATCAATCAAGATTTGAGCGAAGATGACAAAATTTCTTTTGTTGGATACCTTGGTCAGGATGATCTGCTTTGGAAATTGGGACAAAATGAATTGAGCATCAATATGCGTTGGGGAAACAGAACCGGCGCTGTTAAGTGGACACATGTGTTCAGTCAAACATTGTTCTCAAATTTTACCGCTTCCTATAGTCGTTATGTTTCACGTACTGATTTTAATTTTGGGGGCGTCGGCTTTGGTCAAACAAACAGCATCAATGATATTTCTTTGAGAGGAGATGTCGATTTTTTTGTTACCAATGATCACCTCATGAAATTAGGTGCGTGGTGGTCGCAATATCGGGTGACGTACACACAAAGCAGCGACGGCGATCCGTACGAATTCTTAGAACGTCCCGCCCAGATTTCTTTTTATGTGCAAGATGAATGGCGTTTTGACGAGCGATGGACGTTTCAATTAGGCACCCGTGTTGAATATCAAGATCTTTCAAAGCAGATAACGTTAGGACCTCGTTTTAATGCGCGATTTAATATTGACGAATTTAGTTCGGTAAAGTTTGCATCGGGAATGTATTATCAATATCTCAATGCAGTTCCTGCGGGATTAGACAACGGATTCTCACCGTTTGATATTTGGATACCGATTAATGAAAAAATGAATCCAAGTCGTTCTACTGATTTTGTCCTTGGATACGAGGCCAGATATTTTGAAGGAACAAGTATTTCTTTAGAAGGTTACTATAAAATGTTCAAAGAAATTTTGTATTTCCGGAATGAAATCACATATACGAAAGATGTCAGTCAACTTTTCTTTGTGGGAAGCGGAGATGCATTCGGTGGAGAACTTTTTATCCAAAAGAAAATTGGCGATTGGACAGGAATAGCGGGGTACACTCTCGCGTGGACATATCGGAAGTTTGATCTTCTGAACAGTGGTGAAAAATTCCAACCAAAATTCGACCGCCGGCACGATCTGTCGCTCACGGCAAATTACCAATTGGATGAAAAATGGAAATTTGGGGCAGTGTTTACGTATTCCACCGGACAAGCGTTTACACAAGGTGTTGCTCGCTATGCCGTTGATCTGTTTGGAACACCGAGAGAGATCACTCTTCCGGGTAAATTGTTTAATCAACGTTTATCCCCATACCACAGAATGGATTTGAGCGTAACAAAACGCGCTACGTTTTTTGGCTTGGAGGGAAGTTGGTATTTCCAAATTTATAATGTCTATAACCGAAGAAATGTGTGGTTTAAGCAATTCGATAATTCAAAGAATCCTGCCGAGATTACGGATGTAAAATTGTTACCGATACTTCCCACTTTTGGTTTTGACTTTAAATTCTGACGAATATGGAATATACAATTATGAACTCATGTTACGCTCTATGAGTTGTAGACAAAACAGCGAGGTGCGACTCACTTTTCTTTCCAAAGTTAGTCTCAATCATTCAAAGGCTTACATTCTTAACAGGCAAAGTGAGTCGCACCTTATGAAAATGCATATGCATCTGCGTAACATCAGTTATGAAATCTTTGACTTCAAAAATTATGACTATCATTAAAACAAGATTGATTTCCCCTGTATTTATCGTGGCAGTATTCAGTAATTTCTTTCTCGGGTGTGAAGAAACACCCACGGCAGAAAGCTACAGAAGAGAAGTTGTCATTAGCGGCACTTTGACTTCCGGATCAAACATCGATACAATTAAAGTCACTTGGACAGGTGAAGTTGATAAATTGTACGACACAAAAAATTTAGCGATCTCTGATGCCGTTGTAATAGTGAAAGGTGTTGACGTTGCATTCTATGATTCTCTCATTTATGATCCAACTGTACCGGGGCGATATTATTCAACTGATGTTACTAAAAAAATTCAGCCAGCTAAAACATATGAATTGTATGTAAAAACGTTTACACCAGAGTCAAGAATTGTCACTGCAACAACAACAGTCCCCGATTCTTTCAGTATTGTTGCTGCAACGGTGAATAGCGGAGATACCATTCGTTACAATGTATTGGCACCCGTTCATAGTTTTAGTTGGTCGGCAAGCAGGTTGTATTCAACCTATTTACCAACGATCAGTTATCTTGATTCCGGTGCGGTGATGATACCTAAAATATTTTATCGAGATACGCTCAGCAAAGATTTCAGAAAACCCGATAAAGTGGGTTATCGGATTGGATTACCTCCTTACCAACAAAATACCGATCTCCCTTGGATCTTTTTAAGTTATTATGGAAATGTTCAATTTGATGTCTATGCTATTGATTACAATTACAATGATTTTATCAATCAAATAATCCCCGCGCAAGGCGGTGAATTAAAAGAAATTCGGTATCGAGTGAAAGGCGGATTAGGAATATTTGGCTCGAGAACACAAGCAAAAAATCCGATCAAAATATATCTAAAACCTTAAGGGTGGTTCCGAAAACTAATAAATCAATGTCATTCCGATCCGCCGCAGGCGGAGAGGAATCTCGCTTTTAATTTTGAAGGGAAAAAGCAAGATTCCTCGTCGCTTCGCTCCTCGGAATGACAAGCCTCTAGGGTTTTTGGAACCACCCTTAATTGTATTCGCTGTTTGCAACAAAAAGGATTGGGAGTATTCTCAATCCTTTTTTTGTTTTATAAGATGAGTATATTCTATCATGATAAATCCCATCCTCTTCGGACACGACGATGAAACCTCTATTGTCGCCGTTCAAACGAACGGCGAATCAATGGTGCGTATCTACAAACGCTCCGGCGACCTGGTAGAATATCGTGATGAAGAATTCTTCCCCTTTTTCCATCTCTCCGATAAACGATTCATCGACCAATTTCCAAAAAAATATTGGGTAAAAAAACTTGAGGGTTCAAATTTTTACCAATATGTGTGCGCATTTCCGTCGGTCAGCATTTTATGGGAAGCGATCAACTTTGTGTTGAAAAATATCAACAAAGAATTTACAACGGGACACAATTCCTATACCGATACGGAACACATCTTTCTTCGTTCGGATTTGAACACGCAGTTTCTGCTGCAAAGCGGGAAAACATTGTTTAAGGGAATGCAGTTTGACGATGTTCATCGGCTACAGTTGGATATTGAAACGTATTCAAAAAATTACACATTCAGCAACCCCGAACGCAAAAACGATCGTGTCATTCTCATTTCACTTTCAGACAATCGGGGATTTGAGACGGTGTTAGGCGGAAAGAATATCCCGGAAAAGAGATTGCTCCAACAATGTATCAAACTGATCAATGAGCGAAACCCGGATGTCATCGAAGGACACAACATCTTCAATTTCGACCTGCCGTACATTCTTCGTCGCTGCGAACTGAATGAAATTGAATTCACCATCGGACGCGACGGCTCGGCTCCGGCTGGTTACCGCTCAAGGACTTCCTTTGCAGATAATTTTATCGAATACACAAGTTACGAAGTTGCCGGACGCCATCTTATCGATACGTGGTTACTGGTTCAGGCATATGATATGAGCAAACGTAATATGGAAAGTCACGGATTAAAATACGTTGCGAAATATTTTGGCATTACTCCCCCTGAACGAAGATACATCGAAGGAGATAAAATATCGTGGTACTGGGATAATGATGTCACAACATTAAAAAAATATGCTTTGGATGATGTCAAGGAAACGCGGGGATTAAGCGAAAAACTTTCCGGCAGCACTTTTTACTTAACACAGATGCTCCCCTTCAATTACGGAACGGTGGCAAAACTCGGAGCCGCCGCAAAAATCGAGGCGGTCTTTTTACGAGAATATCTCAGACAACGCCATTCGGTCCCAAAACCGCAGAAGGGATCTCAGACCACCGGCGGATACACCGATATTTTTTATACGGGAGTATTCGGGCCAATTGTTCACGCGGACGTGGAATCGCTGTATCCCTCCATTATGCTCTCAAAATCTATCAAACCACTCACCGACGATCTGAACATCTTTCAACAAGCGCTTGAATATTTGACAACGCTGCGAATTAATACAAAGCATCAATTGAAGGCAACTGAGAACAACGACGAGCAATCGATGCTGGACGCAATGCAATCATCATTCAAGATATTGATCAATTCATTCTATGGGTATCTTGGGTACAGCAAAGGATTATTCAATGATTATGATCAAGCGGACGTTGTAACAACAACCGGACAGGAATTACTGAAGAAATTAATCTATGAGATCGACGTCCACAACGGAACTGTGCTTGAGGTTGATACCGACGGGATTTATTTCATTCCGCCTGATAACGTCGTTGGTGAAGAAGCGGAGAAAAAATTCGTTGATCATCTTTCATCGACATTGCCGGACGGAATTAACCTGGGTTTTAGCGGACGATATAAAAAGATGTTGAGTTATAAAAAGAAAAACTATGCTTTGCTTCATTATAATGATCGTATCACTATAAAAGGCTCGTCGCTTATTTCACGATCCATTGAACGATTTGGGAGAAGTTACATCCAGCAATGCATCGACGCTTTGATGAACAACCGGATTAATGATCTGCATACATTGTACATTGAACTCGAACGAACCATCCGCGAACACGGAATGGACATCAACGATTTTGCGAGAACTGAAGCGCTCAAAGATTCTCTGGAAGAATATCAACGCGATGTGAAAACCGGCAAACGGAATAAATCTGCCGCGTATGAATTAGCGCTCATTTCAACCCGAAAATATAAAACAGGCAGCCGGATCCGGTATTACATCACCGGAGGCGATGCGAATGTCAAGGGATTTGAGAATGCAAAAGAAATACACGAATGGGATGCAAATTTCCCGGATGAAAATACTGAATATTATTTAAAACGCTTAGAGGAATTTTCAAGAAAATTTGAAGTCTTTTTTACGGAGAGAGATTTCAAACAGATTTTTTCAACGGAAGATCTGTTTGGATTTGATCCATCCACGATAGCGATTTGTAATAACAAGATCAAAGAAGAATCGGAAGAAGAGCGGGCGGAAAACCATTCAATAGAATTTGATGATAGTGAACATTAACCCAAGTTCGACAGTTGGAGTGAAAAAAAGTCGATTCGCCGCGGCGAATGGGAAATTGTTTTAGATTCAACACTTTTATCACAAAAATCTATTAGAATTTTTCCAAAGTGTCGAATGAGCGCCTCTGGTGCCATGGCGCTCCGCGCCACATGGGTTAAGCGGTCGCTGCATCGGCAAACGACTTTTTCAAATAATCCACAATGGCAAATGTTGAAGCTCCCGGCGTGAACAATTCCCCGACTCCCATCGACGTAAGCCGATTAATATCTTCCTGCGGGATAATTCCTCCGCCGAACAGCAACACATCCTCCATTCCTTTCTCCTTCATCAACATCAACACTTTGGGGAAGATCGTCATATGGGCACCGCTCAGCGAACTGATGCCTATTGCGTGAACATCCTCCTGCAGCGCCGCTTCAACGATCGCTTCCGGCGTTTTTCGCACCCCCGTGTAGATCACTTCCATGCCGGCATCACGAAGAGCAGCAGCGATGACCTTCGCTCCTCGATCGTGACCATCGAGGCCCGCTTTTGCGATAAGTACACGAATTTTTTGCGTCATAACAATCCTTTCAAATATCCGAGCTCGTTCAGGAATTTTTTGAACGCAACGTAGAACTTAGCAAGTGGAAAACCAACAACAGTGTAATAATCCCCATGAATTTTGCGGACAAAGACGGCGCCAAAATCATCCTGTATGCCGTACGCGCCTGCTTTATCCATCGGAGAACCTGAGGCAACATAATCAGCAATTTCATCATCACTCAACTCCCTAAATGTAACATCGGTTTTCTCATAATCAATATATGATTTTTTGGATTTGGCATCAACTAAGGCAAACCCGGTAAAGACGGTATGCGTTATTCCGCTTAATTGGCGAAGCATACTGTACGCTTCGTGCTGATCGGCTGGTTTCCCTAATACTTTCTGACCGACCACAACAATGGTATCGGAGCCAATGACGATTCCCGAGGGAAACCGTTCCGCGACATCCTGCGCTTTATGAAGAGAAAGTTGTTTCACATTTTCTTCAAACGATAATTCGGGATGGATCTTTTCGTGAATGGAACTGGGATGAACGCTGAATTCCAAACCGATCTGTGCAAGTAACCGGGATCTTCTCGGCGATTGAGATGCTAAAATGATTGGTACGGAGGATGCGAGCATACGTGTGTACACAAAAAAGGCGATTCGTGTGAATCGCCTTTTGTCATAACCTTATTCTTATTAACGGAACATTGCTTTCAAACTGCCCCATGTTCTTTTCACACTCGAAACATTGTGGGATACAGTGATGATCTTAGAATATTCAACTTCACCCGTTTTGGCAACGATCTTGATCCTGTATTGATAGATCGTCCCCGTGGTTTTGAAGGCAGACTGATCAATATATTCGTAAAACGAATTCGATCCCTTACTTGCAACCGTAGTCAGCATCACAAATTCCCCGACGGTTCCAGCACGACGTTCAACGACAAATTCTTTTGTATTCGATTCGTCTGCCGTTCCCCATTGAATGATCACATTGTTCCCATCGCTGCGTGCTTGCATCGAACCATCCCGAATGACGCTACCCAAAGCGCTCACTGTAACGATCAACAATGTGAAGAGGATTTTTTTTATCATACGAATTAGTATTTGTGCGGAAGGCGGGACTTGAACCCGCACGCCTTTTGGGCGCCACCCCCTCAAGATGGTGTGTCTGCCAATTCCACCACTTCCGCAATGTAGCAAATTTCCACTTGAAAGCAAACCTTTTTATTGTACCGAGAGCCGGACTTGAACCGGCACGTCCCTTGCGGGACTCAGGATTTTAAGTCCTGTGCGTCTACCAATTCCGCCATCCCGGCGAGCAAATTGAAAAACTGGAAAATTGTTAAAATGAAAAATTTATTATGAGGTTTTGCAGTAAATTTACCAATTTCCAAGTTATTCAATTTTTCATTTATGGAGGCGCCGATCAGATTCGAACTGATGCATAAAGGTTTTGCAGACCTCTCCCTTACCACTTGGGTACGGCGCCAAACGAAAATCCCGTCCCGATAGATCGGGACGGGATAGAGCGGGAAACGGGACTCGAACCCGCGACATCAACCTTGGCAAGGTTGCGCTCTACCAACTGAGCTATTCCCGCAAAAATAGTTGAAAACGAATGCTTATGTTTCTTCATTTTCTTTTTCTACACCCGCGACATTGGCGCTGAAAGCGCCACGCTCTACCAACTGAGCTACTCCCGCAAAAATAGTTGAAAACGAATGCTTATGTTTCTTCATTTTCTTTTTCTACACCCGCGACATTGGCGCTGAAAGCGCCACGCTCTACCAATTTATCCCTTTGGAACTGAGCTACTCCCGCAAAAATCTGTAACAAATATAAGGAAAGTGATATGTGAAGTCAAGAAAAGTCTTAACTCAGCGCGATATTTCCAATATAGTAAACTTTAAAGTTCCTGCGGGAACCTTTATTTCTACTACGTCACCCACCTTTTTCCCCATCAAGCCTTTCCCAATCGGTGAAGTGATCGAAATCTTGTTGGCATCAAAATCAGCCTCTTCGGGCGATACAAGTTGATATGCGAGTGCATTGCCGTTCTTAGAATCCTTCACTTTCACTTTGGTAAGGATGTAGATTTTATCGTTCGGAAGATCTTTGCTGTCGATAACCCGGGATTTTGAAAGCGTCTCTTCTATTTTTGCAATGCGGTACTCGAGATGCCGTTGCTCTTCTCGTGCGGCATCGTATTCCGCGTTTTCGCTCAAATCGCCGTGACCGCGCGCTTCAGCGATCTTGGATGCGACCTGCGCGCGTCCTTTGATCTTCATTTCATGCAGTTCGTTTTCCAGTTCGATGAACTTTTCTTTCGTCAGATAAACAATATCACTCATATTACATCACAACGTTGTTTGTGGATAAGAAAAACAAAAGCCATCGTCCGTAGGGACAATGGCTAATTTTTTAACTACGGTAATTTATACGAAATTATACGGAGATGCAAGAAAAATTTTACATCGATCACTTCGTTTGCGAAAGGATCAAATGACCAAGTTTATCTCTTTTCGTTTTAAGATATTTTTCATTCGTACTTGTTGCTTTTACTTCAATCGGAACCCGTTCTATGATCTCGATTCCATATCCTTTTAATCCGACAATCTTTTTGGGATTGTTGGTGAGCAGACGAATTTTCCTGACACCCAGGTCGAGCAATATTTGGGCGGCGAGACTGTAATCCCGGACATCCGCATGAAAACCGAGCGCTTCATTGGCTTCGACGGTATCCTTTCCTTCATCCTGCAGTTTGTATGCTTTCAATTTATTGAGCAGACCGATGCCCCTGCCTTCCTGACGCATGTAAAGAAGAATTCCCTGCTCTTCTTTTTCAATGAGAGTCATCGAAGCATGAAGCTGCTCATTACAATCACACCGTTGTGATCCGAACACATCTCCTGTCAGACACTCTGAGTGCACACGCACAAGAACCGGTTTGTTTTTATCGATCGAACCTCTGACCAGTGCCACATGCTCTTTTTCATCCACCGATGACTTATACAGATGAACATCAAACTTTCCATTTGCCGTCGGCAGATAGGTGGAAACAATCTTTTCGACCAATTTTTCACGATGACGACGATATTCAACGAGGTTTTTGATCGAAACAATTTTCAATTTGAATTGTTCAGCGATCCTGACAAGCTCGTGCAACCGTGCCATCGTGCCGTCGTCGTTCATGATCTCCACAAGTGCACCCGCAGGATTCAGACCTGCAAGTTTGCAAAGATCCACTACCGCTTCCGTATGTCCGGCACGGCGCAACACGCCCCCCTCAATGGCACGCAGAGGAAAGATATGTCCCGGTTTTCCAAAATCATTCGATTTCGTGGAAGGATCGGTCAATGCTTTAATCGTTGTGGCCCGATCTGATGAAGAAACACCGGTCGTTGTTCCATGAAGATAGTCGATCGAGATCGTAAACGACGTTTCGTGAAGCGAAGTATTATTCTCTACCATCGTCTCAAGCCGTAATTCATCGGCACGCTGCGCTGTTATAGGCGCACACACGATACCGCGGCCGTATTTCACGAAAAAATTGACGGTCTCCGGTGTGATGGATTCAGCAGCCGCAACGAAATCACCTTCGTTCTCGCGGTCTTCATCATCAACAACGATGATGATCTTCCCTGCGCGAAGATCGGCAAGCGCTTCATCGATTGTGTTAAATTGAAACGACATTATTTAGTTATACCCTCTACTTCGCCTTGCTTGTTCACAACAGCAACGGAACTTCGTTCAAGTTTCACTTTGATATTGTCGGCAATTTCAATCAGCAGTATTTTTTCCTCCACTGCGATAACTTTCGCATGCAAACCACCCGCCGTCACGATTTTATCACCTTTTTTGACTGTCGACAGTAACTGTTCCCGCTCCTTTGCGCGTTTTTGCTGGGGACGGATGATCATGAAATAAAAGATCGCGATGATCGCTCCGAACATGATGATCGTGCTGTAGATCTCTCCTCCGCCTTGTCCCTGTTGCGGCTGTGCCATTGCTATAAGCGTTTGAAACATTGGTATTCTCTCCGATTGTTCTTTGTTGATATAAATGAGTCTACTCTAAAAAGGTTATTATGAAAGTTTTTGATTTCGACTTTAGGATAAAATCAAAACATTTTTTCAGTAAAACTACCTTTTTTAGATTCGACTCATAAATGAATTAAAAATATTTCTACAAACTTACCGTCATCTGTTCGAGCATCCCGCGTTTCCACTGAGAAAAATTATTGTCCACAATCTGTTTTCGCGCTTCCCGCATCAGCCATAAGTAAAACGAAAGATTATGGATCGATGCCAATTGCAAACCGAGAATCTCATCGACCTTAAATAAATGCCGTAAATATCCGCGGGAAAAATTCTGATTGGTGTAACTGTCGAAACCGTCGTCGATCGGTGAATCGTCCATTTTCCATTTTGCATTCCGGATATTCATTCTGCCATTGCGGGTGAAGACCATGCCGTTCCTTCCGTTCCTCGTCGGCATCACACAATCAAACATGTCGATACCCCGCTCAACACATTCCAGCAGATTCTCCGGTGTTCCGACTCCCATTAAATAGCGGGGTTTTGTCTTCGGTAAAAATTGTGTGGTAAACTCCGTCATTTCGTACATCGTTTCAGTCGGTTCACCAACAGCAAGACCGCCGATGGCATATCCCTCAAAATCAAGATCGACCAATGCCTTTGCACTCTTTTCACGAATGTCTTTATAGATACTTCCCTGAACAATGGCAAAAAGCGATTGATGATGTCCGTACAATGGCTCGGAACTATGCAGAACTTCCCTACATAATTTCGCCCATCGCACGGTCATTGTATTGGATTCCCGTGCATATGTTTCATCACACGGGAAAGGCGGACATTCATCCAACACCATAATGATATCCGCTCCGATCGCCCGTTGTATCTCGACGACTTTTAGCGGCGTAAAAAAATGGGATGAACCATCAAGGTGCGATTTGAACGTTACACCATCGTGGGATATCTTTCGCAAATCCGTCAGACTAAATACCTGATATCCGCCGCTGTCTGTCAGGATCGGCCTATGCCAACTCATAAACTTGTGAAGCCCGCCCATCGCCCGCATCACCTCGGTTCCCGGACGCAAATATAAATGATACGTATTTCCGAGAATGATCTGCGCTCCCATTTCAACAAGTTCTCGCTGTTCAACGGCTTTTACCGCCCCCTGCGTGCCAACAGGTATAAAAATAGGCGTTTCAATAACGCCGTGATCTGTTTCTAAAATTCCTGCTCTGGCAGATGAATCGGTATGAACGAGATTGAACTTCACTGCCCAAATGTACAAAAAGATGTCTGCTATATCAATGAACTAAAATTACGGGTAGTGGTACATTTTGAAATTCATTGTAAGCTCTTTGGCGGGCAGGCGAGACGGAGTCTCGCCCTACATTACTCGTATGAGTGCGTTCCGCATAAACCAAAATGCACCAGTACCAAATTACGGAGAAAGCCGAGCGATGTTCCAACTTCCATCAGCTTGTTTCTTGTACCACACTCTGTCGTGCAATCTGTTTGGTCTCCCCTGCCAATATTCAAACTCATCGGGAATGACGCGATATCCCCCCCAAAACGGAGGCAGCGGAATTTGTCCGTTGTGAAATTTTTTTTTCATCGAAGCAAACGCCATCTCCAGCACATCGCGCGCCGTTACAACACTGCTTTGCATCGAAGCCCACGCTCCCAACTGACTCTCCATGGGACGGGAGCGGAAATATTCGAACGATTCTTTCATCGAAATTTTTTCAACGCGTCCGCTAATGCGGATCTGCCGCTCTAGCGGTTCCCAAAAGAACAACAATGCCGCCTGTGGATTCTCTGCCAGATCTTTGGCTTTTGCACTTTCATAATTCGTGAAGAACACAAATCCTCGTTCATCGAATTGTTTCAGCAGAACTGTGCGTGCGGAAGGACGCCCTTGTTTATTTGCCGTCGCTAATGTCATTGCTGTCACTTCGGGAATATCGGATTTGACCGCTACTTCAAACCATTGTTCAAATTGCTTGAAAGGGTTGCGGTCGACCTCTTTCTCGTCGAGCGTTCCTCTGTACCCTTTGCGGAGATCGGCGATATTCACAGGTGTTGCACTCATGCGGTTCAATATAACGAAAAATAATTCAGCATAAAAATAAAGGGGCGACGCTCGCGTCACCCCTCAACACATCTATAAATCCAAAGATGAATTACTTAGTTGATCCTTAAAAAGTCTTCATCGCACAACCTTGTCAAGGTTATTTAACTGATGTTACGCAAACAGAAAAAAGATCATCCGTCATTCCCACATGTTTTAGGTGGGAATCCATTTGTGGATGCCCGATTAAAGCATTCGGGCATGACGACCTTAATGTTTTAGGCATTTTTCTAACGTGCGTAACATCAGTTATTTAATTAGATTTGTGCGAAGCATGGTTCCCATAAAATTTTGGACGTTGTTTCGTTGTTGATCAATAAACCTTGACAAGGTTTCTTACTTTTTAAGGGTCAACTACTTACTCTTATCCGGGAACTTCGGCGGATCAGGCAGTTTCACCGGATTCTTTTTCATCTCTTCTTTGATGACCTCGATCGCTTTCAGCAACTGTTCATCGACACCTTCAAACTCTTTCACCGGATCATTATCGACAACGATGTCGGGATCGACTCCGTATCCTTCCATGATCCAACCCGTCGCTTCGTTGTCATAGCGGGAGAACTCCGGACGATTCAAGAAACCACCGTCGAGGAGCGGCAGTGTTCCGCGGATACCCACAACTCCTCCCCACGTTCGTTTACCGATCAGTTTTCCGAGATTATATTTCCGGAATCGGTACGGGAAGATATCACCGTCGGATGCTGAGAATTCATCCATCAGCAACACTTTCGCTCCGAGATGAATGCCGTCAGGATTCGGTGTTGGAATCGAGTTGCGGGCGTAATTGATCATCGCCATTTTTCTGTTAAGGCGTTCAGTAATCTGCGGTGAAACATTTCCTCCGCCGTTGCCGCGGTCGTCAATGATCAATCCTTCTTTTCGCAACTGAGGATAATAGTGCTTGACGAATTCATTTAATCCTTTCAAACCCATATCCGGTATGTGGATGTAACCGACCTTGCCATCTGTCGCTTTGCTGACGGTCTCGATGTTCTTTTGCACCCAGTTGTAGTAATACAACTGTCCTTCGTCACCAATCGGAACAACGACCGTTTCTCTCGAACCTGATTCTTTCGGAGAGGAATTCACTTTGAGTTTGACCTGCTTGCCGACCGTGCCGACGAGAGCCTCATAAATATCGTTCATGGCGGTCGTCGGTTTCCCATCCACTGCAAGAATATAATCGCCTTCTTTGGCATCAACTCCGATTTCGGTCAGCGGAGAACGAAGATTGGAATCCCAGTTCTGTCCTTTAAGGATATTTGTGATACGATAGTACTTTGACGAGGGGTCTTGTTCAAGTTTTGCACCGAGCAAACCGAGTTTAATACGCTCTGCTTTCGGATAATCTCCGCCGCCGACATAGGTGTGACCGATATTCAGTTCAGAGATCATCTCACCGATCACATAGGTCAAGTCGACCCGATGATTGACGTACGGCAAAAGCTGCGCGTAATTGTCGCGCATTTTCTTCCAATCGACACCGTGCATGGTCGGGGTAAAGAAATAGTCGCGCATTTGTCGCCAGCATTCGTTGAAGATCTGCCTCCACTCCGCACGCTTGTCGAGCTTCATTTTCATATCGGATAGATTCAATTTTTCTTTCAGATCAATCTTACCGCTCGGAAGGTCGATAATGTAATATGACCCCTCGGCACCGACGAGCATTTTTTTATTATCCGCTGATATTTCGTATCCGCCGATGTCACCAAGTTCGGTCTCTTTCTGTTTATCAAGTTCATACAAGAACAACTTCGCTTTGACATCTTTGCTTCCCTGGCGGATGTAATACACTTTGTCGCCAATAACGCTGAGGTTGCGATAATTCGCATTGGTGATCGGCAATTCCTGAATGCGCTGCGTCAATCCATCAACATCGACTTTCACGACGACACTTTTCGGTTCATCCTTCTTTTTATCTTTGTCGGTGGATTTGCTCTCCTCCGTTTTCTTCTCTTCCTTGATCTTCTCTTCCTTGATCTTCTCTTCCTTGATCTTCACTTCATCGCTCTTCGGTTCAAATGGGGATTTTGTCTCCTTGGAAAGGGCAACAAAATACACCTTTGACATATCCTGGTAGATATGATTGAACTCCGTTTGTCCGTATGTTGGACTGAACGTCCGCGCAGAGATGAAGTACAAAAACTTTCCGTCTGAACTAAACGTGGGTGAACTTGAATCATACCATCCTTCGGTCGCCTCCACAGTTTGTTTCGAATCGAGGGAATACAGTTTGATCACGTTCTGCCGGTCGTCTTCGGGACTTGCGTAGGCAATCCACTTGTTATCCGGCGACCATGCAAAATCGGTAATCTCCCAAATTTTTGATTCTGCTACCTGCGTTATATTTTTCGAATCCACATCGACATACAACAGTCGTTGTTTACGATCCGACCATAATAATTTCTTGCTGTCGAATGACCAGATCGGCTGATATTTGTAATTATCCCCATCCTTCGTCAATTGGACCGGTTCGCTCAAGCCGTCCTGGGAACGGATATAAATTTCATCCTCTCCTGATGTATCGGAGATATATGAGATCCATTTCCCATCTGGCGACCATTTGGAATTCCGTTCGTGGACATCGGAGGTATTTGTAAGATTGCGTGTATTGCCATACTTAGCGGGAACGGTGAATATCTCTCCACGGGCGCCGAACAATGCGCGATTGCCGTCCGAAGAAATTTCAAAGTTCGTTACTTGCTTGCTCACATCAATGATTCCACCGCGGCCGATGTCAAAATCTTCGTTGATTCGGATCGTCACTTTCGACTCTCTCTCGGTCTTCAGATCAAAACGATAAATGAATCCGCTGTTTTCAAAGACAATGGCATCGTTCCCGAGAGACGGAAATTTGATATCGAAATCGGTGAAGAACGTATGCTGCTTCGTTTCTTTTATTGTCAGATCGTACGAATACAAATTCAATCGTTTATTCTTATCTCTTCCGTCCCGGTCGGAGATGAAGTATATCTTATTCCCTATCCACATCGGGAAAATGTCCTGCGCAGAATCATTGGTAATGTTCTCGTGCTTCTTTGTGGCAAAATCATATACCCAAATATCATCCGCCTGTCCGCCGCGATATCGCTTCCATGTGCGAAATTCGCGGAAGATGCGGTTGTACGCCAATTTTTTCCCATCGGGAGAGAATGAATTCCATCCGCCGCGCGGCAATGGCAGTTGTTCCGGAATTCCACCATCGATCGAGGCATAAAAGAGCTGACCTTTCCAATCGTTGAATCCGATTCTCCGCGAACGATACACGATCGTTTTGTTGTCTTTCCACGACATGACGATGTTGTTCGGTCCCATGCGGTCGGAAACATCGTCACGATCAATCGTTGCCGTGTACGTCAAACGTTTTGGTATGCCGCCTTCGGCAGGCATTACATAGACTTCGGTGTTGCCGTCATATTGTCCGGTGAACGCAATGTTTTTTCCGTCGGGAGAAAATTTTGCGAACATTTCTATCCCGACATCATTCGTCAGTTTGCGGGCAACTCCGCCGGATGATGCGACGGTATACAGATCTCCGGCATACGTAAAGACAATTTTGTCGCCGTAGATCGCGGGAAACCGAAGCAATCGTGCTTCGTCTTGAGAAAAAAGATTGCCACAGAGTACACAGATGAGAATTAGAATTTTTTTCATAGAACTCCTTTTGTATAATTTAAAAATAAAATCAATGACATTCCCGCGACTTGTCCGCCGTGTCGAAGACTCGCTACGGCGAGGCGGAAGGCGGAAATCCAGCGAGTTGGTTTGTGCGAAAGAATAGTTTGAAAAATGTGAATTAACAAGCGACAATTGTAAAGTAAGTTTTATAATAGAAGCAATTTAAAAACTAAAACGACAATTTTTCTTGTCGTAACAAGTCAAGAAATTCTATACAAGGCACTTTCATTGCAGAACAAACATCAGGCATGTATAATTTACGCTCGGGTTTCTTTTTGGATCGAACTGAAGTTTCATGAGTTACCACTTTACATTTTTTAATTTTTGCCAATGCAATAACCCAACGATCAGCTTCATCATGAATTGTCGTCGTATCTACAAGATCTGGATAATCAAAAATAATCTGATTTGCTTCTGTTTGTAATTGCGTGCCGTGAGGAACAAAATGTTTTTATTGTTTTTTATCCATTGTTTGAGTGCACTTGATCCGACACTATTAATTTCTTCGCGCACTCGCTCCGGCGCAAATAATTTACCAGCGCTCACTAAATCTTCTATCGCTTTTTGAACCGAAGGAAATACATCGGGTGGATAGCGACGTTCCCACCAATCAATAAATACATTTGTGTCAACGGAGTACATATCTGCTATTCAGCCTCCGAATGACGAAATGTTAATGGACGACCATAAGCAAAGAACATCCGAAGATCTTCAATATGCGGGTAACTGATTTTCAAATAGCGCGATGCATCAACAGGTGTAATCCTTTCAAGCGTCAGAGCTTCAAGAACAAGTGTTGTAAACGTATTGCCGTTTCGGTTCAATGCTTTTTCAGCGTGTGTTGCAAATCCGCCGCCATCTTTTGGTGGATGTTGGACAAGGAATTCATTCCAATCATCTTTCCAACTACGATAAAATAAAGGTGACATCAAACCTAATACCAATAAACGTGTTGCAAACGCCAATGGTGTAACTTTATATTTTGATGCTAACCGTTGAATTTCTTTTACAGACCATTTATCAGAAGGACTGCGGGTTTGTATAAGTTGCTCACTTTGTAATGCAGTTGTTGGCATAAGCACTGCACCGGCAACTTTTTCAGCAAAACGTTCAACTTCTTTCCATTCCTTATCAGAACGTTTTTCTTCTGACGCAGATTGTTCGTCTTTCCCCTGTTTCAATAAAATATGAACAAATTCGTGAAGCAACGTAAACGAACGAGACGATCGTTCGTGATTATTAATACCAATGACAGGCAACTTAGGATGAAAAATTGAAACGCCTCTCACTTCTTCCATTTCTACATCATT
>Ga0209516_1000161_pt1 | contig 17931 bp, 15 predicted proteins | sample Napbiome12C3dose_FD_187716 | JGI IMG/M metagenome (GOLD analysis project Ga0209516, IMG submission 187716) | Groundwater microbial communities from S. Glens Falls, New York, USA - Naphthalene biodegradation metagenome 12C3dose (SPAdes) (version 2) ... | reverse complement strand
GACATCGTTACTTTTTAAGGTTCGATTAAGCACCTAATTTTAATGCCAGGCTTGATGACAGATCAATCAGGCGGAACCCAGAATCAGAAAAAATGAATCAGAACACAGGAAAAAAAATATTGGATGTCGGCTGCGGCCACCGAAAACGCGTCGGTGCGGTCGGCATCGACAATAATCCCCGCTCCGATGCCGATATCTTGCACGATCTTAATCACTTTCCATATCCTTTTTCTGACAGTCACTTTGACGAAATGTATGCAACCAACGTGCTGGAACATCTCGATGATGTCGTCAAAGTAATGATAGAACTTCACCGTATCGGGAAACCGAATGCTTTGGTTTCGATCACCGTTCCACATTATGCTCATCGGAATGCCAACACCGACCCGACACATAAACACTTTTTCGGGGTTCATTCATTCGATTATTTTATCAATGGAACCGAGTACGGAGATTTCAAGTATTCTGCCGTACAATTTTCTTTGGAATCGGTAGAATTTGACAAAGGTTCACCCAAACGGTATTTGTTTGATGAATGGCTCCTACGTTTTGCCAATGCCCGAAAAGATTTCTACGAAATTCGCCTTGCCAATATATTCCCGCTTGCCCAGTTGACCTTTGTGCTACGTATAGTGAAGTAATCTTTGCCTCTCCATTCAAGTTTCAGTATATTTAATCAATTAACCCTTCCAGCGTTACTAACGCTGGAAGGGTTTTTGGGCAACAACCAGCGAGATAAAAATGTATAAAGAAACCATCATTCCAAAATCAGCAAAATACAGCATTGATATTCCGAAAGAGTATATCAATAAAAAAATAACTATTGTGTTGGAGATGGAAGACAATATCGTTACGTTAAAAAAGAAAAAGAGTTTTGCGTTGCCAAAACATCGAGTCGGAAAAATTAGCGGGATGTTAACGAGAGAAGAATTGTACTCCGATGAGAGATAAAATATTTCTTGATACTAATATTCTTGTCTATCTTGCTAATCAAGATTCACCCTTTCATTCTTCTGTGCATCAAACTTTTCAAGAGATAAAGAAGGAAAATGATCTTTGGATTTCTCGACAAGTGCTCCGAGAATACGCGGTTGTCATGACGCGCGTATCCAGTGTCGAAAAACCTCTTCCTTCAATATCAGTTGTCAACGATATTAAAAAATTCAAAAAAATATTTTTTGTTGCAGATGACACTACAAAAACAACAGAGATATTGCTTCATCTTGTTCAAAAATATTCAGTGAAAGGTAAAGCCATTCATGATGCAAATATTGTCGCAACAATGATCGCCAATAATATTGGAACTCTTTTTACCATTAATTTTGGTGATTTCAAACGGTTCAAAGAAGTTATGTTGATAGGATCTAAATCTTCCGAAGGTTAAACAACGAGGCGATTATGTATAAAGAAACCGTCATTCCAAAATCCGCAAAATACAGCATTGATATTCCGAAAGAGTATATCAATAAAAAAGTGACGATTGTTGTAGAAGAGGAAATACGAAAGCCGAAAGCACGTCAGCCAAAACGTAATAACTCACGCAAAGGTTGGGGAAAATATTTCAAACAAATGCACAAAAATGGTGATGATAAATTGTTGCCATCGGGTTCCAATACTTTTGATTCAACGGAATGGTAAAACAATACGAAATTTATCTCATTAAACTCAATCCTACTCAAGGTTCGGAAATTAAGAAAACCCGACCGTGCATTATCATCTCTCCAAATGAGATGAATAAATATTTAGACACAATTGTTATTGCACCGCTTACGTCTTCAATACGAAATTATCCAACTCGCGTAACGATTAATTTCCAAAACAGAATCGGTCAGATTGTGGTTGATCAAATCCGAACTGTTGATAAATCGAGATTGGTAAAAAAATTAGGAAGTTTGAACCGCACATCAATCCAACAAGTTAAATCTGTCATTAAACAAGCCTTTGTCGATTAAAAGTTTAGTGCTTCAATCTTTACCTCTCCGCTCAAGTTTCAGTAACTTACCAGTTGAATTTCCCGAAAGCTCGATGTGTTGGTAAACTTTCCAAGTCTTTAAAACTTGGAAAGTTTTATTGTAACTACTCACCGTGCCTTTAAAGTCATGCCATGAGTTACTTTTTGACATCATAAAACTTGCACCATTCACCAAAACATTAGACAAACTCATGGCATGACTGAGTAGATACAAAAAAACATTTGTTGATTAAAAGTTTAGTGCTTTAATCTTTGCCTCTCCGCTCAAGTTTCAGTAACTTACCAGTTGAATTTCCCGAAAGCTCGATGTGTTGGTAAACTTTCCAAGTCTTTAAAACTTGGAAAGTTTTATTATTGTAAAAAATGAAAAAATCTAAACCTACTCTTCCGATAGAAATCTCATCTGAACAAAATACGCTCATCGTCAAAGGAGCGCGCGAACATAACCTTAAAAATATCGATGTCGAAATTCCGCGCGATAAACTTGTTGTGATCACCGGGCTTTCGGGCTCGGGGAAATCGTCCCTTGCATTCGATACCATATACGCCGAAGGTCAGCGCCGATATGTTGAATCGCTTTCTGCATACGCCCGCCAATTTCTTGGACTCATGGAACGTCCTGATGTTGATTACATCGAAGGACTTTCCCCCGCGATTTCGATCGAACAAAAGACCGTCAGCACAAATCCCCGTTCAACGGTTGGAACAGTGACGGAGGTGTACGATTTTCTTCGTCTGCTTTTTGCCCGCGTGGGCACACAATTTTGCGTTAACTGCGGTACCAAGGTGCAAAAACAAAGCGTCGATCAGATCATCGATGCGATCATGAAAATGCCGCAGGGGACAAAGCTCCAGATCCTTGCCCCGATCGTGAAGGGACGCAAAGGGCATTACCGCGAGTTGTTCGAGAAAATCGTGAAAGACGGTTTCCTGCGTGTGCGTGTGGATGGGGAAGTGAAAGAGATCTCGAAGGGAATGAAACTCGACCGCTACAAAATTCACACTATCGAGATTGTCGTTGACCGGATACAGATCAAAAAGGAAAGCCGAAGCCGTATCGCCGCTTCTGTAGAGATGGCACTGCAATTCGGAGAAGGTGTACTGACTCTCTTCGACGGCAAACAGGATATCCTGTTCAGCAAGAAATATTCCTGCCCGACCTGCGGAACAAGTTATGATGAGCCGGCGCCGAATTCATTCTCATTCAATACAACATCGGGTGCATGCCAGGCGTGCGAAGGATTGGGAGAGAAGCGCCAGTTCGATCTTTCGCTCATTATTCCCGATCCGAATTTATCATTGCAAGAAGAAGGGATTGCGCCGCTCGGTAAACCGCGCGCTACCTGGTTTTATGCTCAGGTGAAAGCGTTGCTGAAACGGCACGGTTACGATTACAACACTCCGATCAGGAATTATTCTAAAATTGCACTGGAAGAATTGCTCTATGGAACGAAAGGTGAAAAGATCGAAGTGGAATACACCTTTGCCGGCGGACGAACATCAACATATAAGCATCGGTATGACGGTGTGATGCAGATGCTGCAAGATTATTACAACGATACGGCATCACTCAAAATTCGTGAATGGGTGGAGAGCTATATGAGCACGAAGGTCTGCGCCGAATGCGGGGGTGGACGATTGCGAAAAGAGAATCTTGCCATCCAGTTGGAAAATGGTGAAACCGGAGAACGATATAAAATATCGGATGTTGTGAAAAAATCATTGATTGATGCGCAGGATTTTTTCAGCTCTGTCAAATTCACCGACCGCCAAATGGAAATTGCCCGCCCGATCTTGAAAGAGATCAATCAACGTCTCGGTTTCATGGTAGATGTGGGGCTGGGATATTTGACGATTGACCGCGCGGCGCGAACACTTTCCGGCGGCGAGGCGCAGCGCATTCGGCTTGCCACGCAAATCGGATCGCAATTGGTCGGTGTGCTGTATATTCTCGATGAACCGAGTATTGGTCTTCATCAGCGTGATAATATCAAATTGATCGGTTCTCTGAAGAATCTGCGCGATCTGGGCAATACGGTGCTGGTTGTCGAGCATGACAAAGAAATGATGAAAAGTTCCGATTACATTGTCGATATGGGTCCCGGAGCGGGTGAACACGGAGGGCAAGTGGTTGCCGCCGGTCCACCGCATGAATTTACCAACGGTTTATCGAAAAGGGTCGGCGATGCATCCTCTACCATCGATTATCTCACCGGCAAAAAACGGATCGAAGTGCCGGTGACGCGGAGAAAAGGGAATGGGAAGTTTCTCACTCTGAACGGTGCAACGGGGAACAATCTCAAAAATGTCTTGCTAAAAATTCCGCTGGGAACATACTCTTGCGTTACGGGAGTGAGCGGATCGGGAAAATCGTCGTTGATCAATGAAACGCTCTATCCGATCCTTTCCCAGAAATTTTATAAAACAAAAATCTCCGTTCTTCCCCATACATCCATCGACGGGATTGAGCATATTGATAAGGTGATCGACATTGATCAATCCCCGATCGGGCGAACGCCTCGTTCAAACCCTGCAACGTACACGGGACTCTTCACGTTTATTCGCGATCTCTATGCACAACTTCCCGAATCGAAGATCCGCGGTTACAAAGCGGGACGATTCAGTTTTAACGTAAAAGGTGGTCGGTGCGAAGCGTGTGAAGGTGACGGCGTGAAGAAGATCGAGATGAATTTTCTTCCCGACGTGTACGTGATGTGCGATGTGTGCCGCGGCAAACGGTACAACCGCGAAACGCTCGAAGTTCACTACAAAGGGAAATCGATCGCCGATGTGCTGGAAATGACGGTCGAAGAAGCGCTCGGATTTTTCAGTGAAATGCCGTTGATGAATCGCAAGATTCAAACATTGTTTGATGTGGGACTCGGGTATATTCATCTCGGACAGCAGGCGACGACTCTTTCCGGCGGTGAAGCGCAAAGAGTGAAACTCTCTACTGAGCTTTCAAAGGTCGGAACAGGAAACACTCTTTATATTTTGGATGAACCGACAACCGGTCTGCATTTTGATGATGTGAAGATGTTGCTGAGCGTGCTCAATAAACTTGTGGAGAAGGGGAATACCGTCGTTGTCATCGAGCACAATCTTGATGTGATCAAAACGGCGGATTGGATCATCGACCTTGGTCCCGAAGGAGGATTTGCGGGAGGAGAAATTATTGCGGAAGGAACGCCGGAACAGATCACTACAATGAAGCACTCGTTTACCGGACAATACCTCCTGAAAGAATTGTTGAACGCCTGAAGGGAACCTCTAAAAACATCAAAACGTAGTTTGTTAAGCAGATGGAGTCCACCTTTTTAGTAATTTTAGTGAAGGTGGACTCCATCTTATGCGAAGCATCCTTCGGATAGGTTTCGTGCTAATTTTTAGAGATGCCCTGAACTTATTTGTCCCCATTCTCCGTTTCAATCGATCACCGATATCTTATATTCTTCCTTTGATGCGATTACATTTGACGCAGAATTGTTGTTCGCCGACGAAAGTCCTGTTCCTCAATCGATCAGGACAAGTGCGCAATGCTGTCAACTTAAGAACAATTCAGTCTACGACCCGTAGGGTAGGACAGACATTCTTGTCTGTCAATAATTATTTAAAAATGACAGGCAGGAATGCCTGTCCTACCTTATTCTTTAGAAATTTTTTCCTTAAGTTGACAGCATTGGACAAGTGCGGGCGCCGTCCATAATAATAAGTGTCTGTTCATCTTTTTTGAAGGCGGATATCAATAACTGCGGATCGCACGATCGGAAAAAGAAAATGGGAAAACATATCGATTGTGGGAACAGAGCGATGTGTATGAAGTGTTTATTGGTGTAAACGCAGATTCTATGAAACGATTCGTCATTATTCTTCTTGCCTGTATTATCGCTGCATTACCTTCCCGTGCACAGGACACAACACGAGCGGATCGAACTTCATCATCGCAAGATATTGCGTTGTATGCAATGACCGGAGTTTTGATCCCGCTCGCGATTGCAGGAACGGTGATTAGTATTATTCCTCCGAGTGGAGGAATAATGATGAAAGACGGCGTTACGTACGGAACGATCAGTTTTGAGACCGGTTATGGGTTTGGAGAAAAACGAGAAACAGGTGTGTTTACAGATTATCGGTTCGTGCTTCACTACACACACATCTACAATTCAAAAGTCAGAGACATTTTTCGCACGGAAATAAAACGGGATTTTCATTTTGATTTTCTCGATCGAAGAAAGATATTTTTATCCGGTTTTCACATCAGTGCGGGATTGATCTCCGATCTTCCGAATCACGGATTCACCGTCGGGATGGGATTGTGGATTAAATCCCCATGGCTTCCATATTTCGGATTGTTCCCCTCACACACTTACGGATTGACATATCGTTACAACAAATACTTCGGCGGAAAAGATTTTCACGAGATTTCGCTTGGCGTAACATCTGCGTTTGCGTTTTAGAATTTGTGATGGTGATTTGTTTAGAATTTCATATATTTCAATAAAAAATCCCGAGATATGCTCGGGATTTTTTATTTTCGGGCGCTGTAGGGATCTCCGCCAGAGCGGATGCGCTTTTGGCGCAGAACCTAAAGTGGGCGTTGTAGGACTTGAACCTACGACCTTTCGCGTGTGAGGCGAACGCTCTGAACCAACTGAGCTAAACGCCCAAAAGATAACTTCAAAAATTTCAACAAAGAACATTTCTATACCAACTGCTTGCCCGCCGTGTGCCGCTTTACGGTTCCGCTTTTTGTTCCGCAGTTTGGAATCCCGTTAGTGCGGAATCTCCCGTTCTTTGGATTCCGTTTCAACGGGATTCCTAAAGACGGAACAAAAAACGGGAAATCCCGCAGGTGAGCGGAATCTTGGAAGGCGGGACATCCCGTACAGCGGGACTTTATCTTTTGGCGGGAGCTAAACGCCCAAATATTGACCTAAAAATGCATTTTTTTTTTGAGATGAACAAGAAGAAAAAACTCAACAAGTCTTAAAGGCTTAAATTGATTCGTACTGGCAAACTTAAAGTTGTGCTTTGTCATAGCTATAGTTATAATTAGTTGACACTTAAAAAGTCTTCATCAGCACAACCTTGTCAAGGTTATGTAATTATTCGTTGCGGCGAATTTCGTTGTTGATCAATAAACCTTGACAAGGTTTCTTACTTTTTAAGGGACAACTAATTAGCAAGATATATACCGTTCACAATTTTAGATATTTGAATTGTTTTCCAAAGACGGAAGGTTATGGCCTTCCGTCTTTTGCAAAATCAAGGCGATTCATTCGCATCAATGACAAATCCGGTCTCTTAAAAGTGAAAAATTCATTGTAAATCCTACTGTTTTTTGGAGTTTGTTTATGGCACTCTAATTGCAGAGTTCATCATTATTGTTTCACCTGAACGAAAAAGTACGACTATAAAAATCTTCTTATCATCTTATCACCACTGTTTTAGAAAGGAAATTTTTCGCTATGCTAAAGTATGTTTATAATTTTGGCGGTGGCCGCGCCGAAGGTAAAGCCGTTATGAAATCGCTGCTCGGCGGTAAAGGAGCCAATCTTGCTGAGATGACTAATATCGGTTTGCCGGTTCCTCCAGGTTTCACCATCACAACTGAAGTTTGTACGTACTACTATGCACATAATCATCATTATCCCACCTCTCTCGCAAAAGAAGTTTTTCAGGCAATTCAAAAATTGAACAAAGCGATGGGCGCCAAATTTGGTGATCCCAAAAATGCGTTGCTCGTTTCTGTTCGCTCCGGCGCCCGTTCGTCCATGCCCGGCATGATGGATACCATTTTGAATCTTGGAATGAACGATGTTGTTGCTGAAGGATTGATCAAGAAGACGAACAATCCGCGTTTTGTGTACGACTCGTACCGCCGCTTTGTGCAAATGTACGGCGATGTCGTGATGGGTGTTCGTCCGAAAGGGAAACACGATGCCGATCCGTTCGAAGCGATCATTGAAGCGAAGAAAAAATCGCGCGGCGTTCATCTCGATACGGATCTGACTGCCGATGATCTCAAAGATCTGGTTCACGCTTTTAAAAAAGCAATCAAACAAAACACAGGAAAAGAATTTCCTGAGGATGCCGAAGAACAATTGTGGGGCGCTGTTGGTGCGGTATTCAGTTCATGGAACAACGAACGCGCTATTGCGTACCGCAGGATGAACAACATTCCCGGCGCATGGGGAACCGCAGTAAACATCCAGGCGATGGTCTATGGCAACATGGGAGATAATTCCGGAACTGGCGTTGCATTTACGCGTAACGCGGCAACCGGTGAAGATGAATTCTACGGCGAATACCTGATGAACGCGCAAGGCGAGGATGTTGTTGCCGGTATCCGCACACCGCTCCATATCAGCGAATTGAAAAAAGCCCGTCCGGTCATCTACAAACAGCTCGATGGCATCCGCAAGACCCTCGAGAAACATTTCCGTGACATGATGGATATTGAATTCACGATTCAAGAAGGCAAGTTGTATATGTTGCAATGCCGTGCCGGAAAACGAACGGCGCTTGCAGCGATTCGCATTGCCATCGACATGGTGAAAGAACGTCTCATCGACGACAAAGAAGCGTTGATGAGAATTGAGCCGGAAGCGTTGAATCAATTGCTCCGTCCTATTTTTGATCTGAAAGAAAAAGATGCTGCCATCAATGGTGGACGATTGTTTGCAAAAGGATTGAATGCCGGACCCGGCGCTGCCACAGGACGCATCGTCTTTTCCGCGCAGGATGCCGAAGAGTGGAAGAGCCGCGGTGAACTTGTTATTCTGTGCCGTTCAGAAACATCGCCGGAAGATATTAAGGGCATGGATGCTTCCGAAGGTATCTTAACCGCGTTTGGCGGGATGACGTCGCACGCCGCGCTCGTTGCACGACAAATGGGTAAAATATGCGTCGTGGGTTGCTCCGCATTACAGATCGATTATTCTACGCACTCGATGAAAGTCAATGGAAAGACGATCAAACAAGGCGATTGGATTTCTATTGACGGTTCAACCGGAGAGGTGATGGAAGGAAAGATCCCGACACGCCCGTCCGAAGTGATGGAAGTCCTCATCAGCAAAACGGTCGATCCGAAAAAGGCGCCGATCTACCAAAGCTTTGCAAAGATCATGCAATGGTCCGATAAATATCGCCGGCTGCGAATTCGTACCAATGCCGATCAACCGGATCAAGCATCCAATGCTGTCGCATTCGGAGCGGAAGGTATCGGTCTGTGCCGCACGGAACACATGTTCTTCGGCGAAGGCAAAATTGGTCCGATGCGCGAGATGATTCTTGCCGACGATGTTGATCAACGCAAAACAGCTCTTGCGAAACTTCTCCCATTCCAACGGGAAGATTTCGAAGGAATTTTCCGTGCCATGAACGGATGCCCGGTCACGATCCGCACGATCGATCCGCCGTTGCATGAGTTCTTGCCGCACGATATAGAAACACAACAGCAGCTTGCGCAAAGCATGGGCATCAAGTTTGAAAAAGTGCAACGCCGTGTTGAAGAGCTGCACGAGTTCAATCCGATGCTCGGTTTCCGCGGATGCCGTCTCGGGATTATTTATCCCGAGATCACCGAAATGCAAAGCCGAGCGATCTTTGAAGCCGCAGCGAATGTGATAAAGGAAGGAATACCTGTCCATCCCGAAATTATGATTCCGCTTGTTGGCAACGTGAAAGAACTTGAACATCAGGAAAAACTTGTGCGCCGGGTTGCTGACGAAGTGATGAAAGAAAAGAAAGCCAAGTTTCCGTATCTCGTCGGCACAATGATCGAAGTGCCGCGCGGTGCATTGACAGCCGACGAGATCGCACACGTTGCCGAGTTCTTCAGTTTCGGTACGAACGATCTGACACAGACCACGCTTGGCGTGAGCCGCGATGATTCGGCACGATATCTTATTCCGTATGTGGAAAAAGATATTTACTTGAAGGATCCGTTCGAAGCGATCGACCAGAACGGTGTCGGTGCGTTGATGAAGATCGCTGTCGAAAAAGGCCGTTCAACGAAACCGCGATTGAAGATCGGTATCTGCGGCGAACATGGCGGCGAACCGTCCAGCGTCGAATTCTGCCACCGGATCGGTTTGGATTACGTGAGCTGCTCGCCGTTCCGTGTGCCGATCGCACGTTTGGCGGCTGCACGCGCTGCGTTGAAAGATCTGAAAGCAAAAAAGAAATAATGCACGGATGTTACGCAGATTGTGAAATTTTATTTTAAAAACCTGCACCGCGGAGAACACAAAGTTCGCAGAGAAGATTTTTTATTAAACCTATTTGAAAATAGATGGAACTATTGAAGTTTAGTAATTCTTTAAAAACGTTTGATAAATATTCTCTGTGCTCTTTGCTTTCTACTCGGCGAACTCTGCGGTGAAAAAAATGCGTACCATGGTTAATTTAGTAAACGTCATTTTGGGAAAACGATCATGAACTCAAAAGAACGAATGCATCACTCGATCGAACACGTCATTGATGATATTGTCAAAGTTCAGGATACTGTTATCAAACTCTCCCGCGAAATCTACGGTTTGCATGTTGCAAAAGAACACGAGCGAACATTGAATGAGATGAAAGAGCAGATCGGAGAATTGCGTGCCCAGTTGGAATCTATGCAGGAATTTCTCTACGTCTGCGACAGCCGGGTTGAACATCCGGGGAAACGAATGACGGAAATTGACATCGCATTGTGATCATCGATTTTTTTTAGTACTCATTTTGTGATGGGATGAGTACCCTTTCTTCACCACGGTCATCACAAATATAGATTGTTTATCTCTTCTCTGAGGGTAATATGCCTGCACTTCAACCTGAAAAGTCTCAACATCCGAGCGGCGACAATCGTTTTAAATTGCTTGACCGTGCAATCACAAAACATCAGTCTAAAGGCGATGCATTGATAGAAATACTGCATGTTGCGCAAGGAATTTTTGGCTATCTGAAAAATGACCTGCTCATCTATGTCGCTCATGCACTGAAACTTCCGCTCAGCAGAGTGTATGGCGTTGCGACGTTCTATCATTTCTTCAATCTCAAACCGAAAGGGGAACACACATTCGTTCTCTGCATGGGAACGGCGTGTTACGTGAAAGGTGCGGAACAGATCCAAACCGCACTGGAAGAGCGCCATCAATGCAAATTCGGACAGACGACAAAAGATAACAAAGTTTCCTTCATCACCGCACGATGTGTCGGTCCGTGCGGTCTTGCGCCTGTTGCCGTGCTGGATGATGCGGTCGTCGGTAAACTGAATCCTGAAACGACAATACAATATGTGGAACAGCGTATCAATGCTCTTCCCGAGGTTATATCATGACACTTGAAGATCTACGTGAATTCGCCGAACAAGTTCAAGCGAAACAAGGCGAAAAAAAAGAGCGGATCTTATTTTGCTCCGCCACAGGATGCGTTTCTTGCGGAAGCGAAAAAATCCGTGATGTATTGAAGAAACAATTGCTCGAGCATCATATTGAAAAAAAGTGTGACGTTGTTGGAACAGGATGTATGGGATTGTGCGGTGAAGGTCCGCTTGTAAAAATTCACAATGACCGTGAAGATGTTCTGTATCAAAATGTTGATGAGTCCGTTGCGGAACAGATCGTCGGTTCGCACATCGTCAACAATAAAATAGTTGAGAGCTATCGGTGCGACACTTCAGTTCCATTCTTCGCTTCGCAACTCAAGATCGTCCTTGAAAATTGCGGAGAGATCAATGCAGAAAGTATCGATGAATATATAGCCGTCGATGGCTATACGGCATTAGGTAAAGTTCTCACGGAGATGCAGCCGAACGATGTGATCGACGAGATACGAAAAAGCGGATTACGCGGACGCGGCGGCGCCGGGTATCCGACAGGATTAAAATGGGATATCGTCCGCAAAGCGAAAGGAGAGCAAAAATATATTGTCTGCAATGCAGATGAAGGTGATCTCGGCGCGTTCATGGATCGGAGTGTAATGGAAGGAGACCCGCATCGGGTTCTGGAAGGGATGGCTATTGCCGGATATGCTATCGGTGCATCACAAGGCTATATTTATTGCCGCGCAGAATATCCGTTGGCGATCGAACGCCTGAAACTTGCGATCAAACACGCCGAAAAGATCGGGTTGCTCGGCAATCGTATCCTCGAATCGGATTTTAATTTTAGAATTGACATGCGTATCGGCGCCGGCGCATATGTTTGCGGTGAGGAAACCGCGCTCTTGCAATCCATCGAAGGGAAACGCGGAAATCCGAAACCGCGTCCGCCGTATCCTTCCGAAAAAGGTTTGTGGGGAATGCCGACCGTGATCAACAATGTGGAAACGTTCGCGAACATTGCGCCGATCATCCGTAACGGAAACGAATGGTTTGCTCAGATCGGTACGGAAAAGAGTAAAGGAACAAAAGTGTTCGCGCTCGCCGGAAATATCAAAAACACAGGACTCATCGAAGTGCCGATGGGGATTCCTCTTCGAAAAATTATTTTCGATATCGGCGGCGGCACAACGGAAGGAACTGAATTTAAAGCGGCGCAAACCGGCGGACCTTCCGGAGGATGTATTCCTGCAGAACATCTCGATCTTCCGGTCGATTACGAATCGCTTACAACAGTTGGTTCTATTATGGGAAGCGGCGGATTGATCGTGATGGATTCGACATCGAGCATGGTGGATGTTGCAAAATTCTTCATGCAATTCTGTATGGATGAATCGTGTGGAAAATGTATTCCATGCCGTGTCGGAACCAGACACATTTACGGATTGCTTGATAAAATTTCCAAGAAGAAAGCGACGCAGGACGATATGGTGCTGCTCGAAGAATTGTGTATGATGGTGAAAGAAACAAGCCTGTGCGGACTCGGACAATCGGCGCCGAATCCTGTCCTTTCGACATTGCGGTTTTTCAAGCATGAATATGAACAACTATTGCAGCCGGTTGAGATGTTTATGGGCGACGGCGAAACGGTTGCAGATTTTAAGAAGTAACTGACAAGTTAGTGCAATTCGTGGAGAAAAAAAATACTACTATGGCAATCAAAACTCTAACAATCGACGGTGAACAATACAGCGCTGAAGAAGGCGAGAGCATTCTTCACGTTGCGCGCCAGCATAACATTTCGATTCCTACGCTCTGTCATCTTGAAGGATTGACTTCCGTGGGTGCGTGTCGCTTGTGTGTGGTGCAGGTCGAAGGGAGTTCGAAACTTCTTCCGGCATGCATGACGAAGGTGGAAGAAGGAATGATCGTGCAGACTTCCAATGACAAATTGAATAAATATCGGAGAATGATCATTGCGCTTCTTGCATCCGAGGGGAATCATGTCTGCGCGGTCTGCGTTGCCAACAACCATTGCGAATTGCAGGATCTTGCCTACACGGTCGGATTGGTGCGTGTCCGTTATCCGTATCTCTTCCCGAAAAAATCGCTCGATGCGACCCATAAAGAATATGTGATGGACAGGAATCGCTGTGTACTCTGCACACGTTGTGTGCGTGTGTGCGATGAAGTGGAAGGAGCGCACGTATGGGACGTTGCGGGACGGGGCATCGACTGCGAGATCGTTACCGGATTGGACGATCCGTTGGGAAATACGGAAACATGCACTTCGTGCGGAAAATGCGTCATGGTCTGTCCCACAGGTGCGCTGTTCGACAAAGGAGTTACCGTAGCCGAGATGGAAAAGAAACGAGACTTTTTGCAGTACATTGTTACCGCACGGCAGAAAAAAGAATGGGTGTGGTAATCTTCAAACGATTGAAAAAAATATGAAACCAAGAGTAGCAACAGTATGGCTCGGCGGATGTTCAGGATGTCACATGTCGTTCCTCGACCTCGATGAACGATTGATCGAATTGGCGGACAAGATCGAACTCGTCTATTCCCCGATCGCCGATTTCAAAACATTTCCTCACAATGTTGATGTAACACTTGTTGAAGGCGCGGTGACGAATGTCGAGAATGAAGAAATGGCACACATCGTCCGTAAGAATTCGCGTTTCGTTGTTTCGTTCGGCGATTGCGCAACAACCGGAAATGTTACAGCGATGCGCAACCGATTCTCTACCAATGAAATAATCGAACGCTCATATAAGGAGCTTGCTGATATTTCTAATTCGCTGCCGAACGATCATACCGTGATCGCACAGTTGTGTGAGCAGGCGCTGCCGCTGCATCACGTTATTCGCGTGGATGCGTTTCTTCACGGATGTCCACCGACGCCGGATGGAATCTGGTTTGCGATGAATGAATTATTAGAAGGACGCATTCCTGTATTTAACACACAATTTTTACGGTACGGATAGAAAAAATTGAATCATTTATTCATTGAAACATTGATTCAATGAACCGATGAATCAATCAACAAATCGAAGAATCATTAAATCTGAAAAATTCTCTATGTCTAACATTATTACAATATCACCGGTAACACGAATTGAAGGACACGCTAAGATCACCATTCATCTGAATAACAATGGTGAGGTTGATGATGCCCGGTTTCATGTAAACGAATTTCGAGGATTCGAAAAATTTTGTGAAGGCAGACTTGTATGGGAGATGCCCGGACTCACATCACGGATATGTGGAATTTGTCCCGCAAGCCACCTTATTGCATCAGCAAAAGCAGGGGATGAGATTCTTGCGATCGGTATTCCTGAAACAGCGGAAAAACTTCGACGCATACTTACGCTTGGGCAATGGGTGCAATCACATGCACTGAGCTTTTTCCATCTTTCATCGCCCGATTTTCTTTTCGGTTTCGATTCCGATCCTGCCAAGAGGAATATTTTTGGATTGATGGAATTCGACAAAGAATTTGCACGCAAAGGAATTCGTCTTCGTAAATTTGGTCAGGAGATCATTGAATTTCTCGGCGGCAGGAAGATCCATACGCCGTGGGCAGTGGCAGGCGGAGTTCGTGAACCGCTCACGAAAGAAAAACGCGATAAACTGTTGACATGGTATCCCGAAGTCAAAGAGACTGCGCAGCTCGCACTTGATACGATCAAAAAGATCCATAAAAAATTTGAAAAAGAGATTCCGAGTTTCGGAAATTTCCAATCGCTGTTTGTCGGTTTGGTGGGTGACGATGGTGCGCTGGAATATTACGGCGGAACGCTGCGAATCATGGACAGTGCGGGGAATATCATTGCGGATAAACTGGATCCGCGCGAGTACTATAAATACTTTGGCGAAGCCAGCGAGTCGTGGACATATCTGAAATTTCCGTATTACAAACCATTGGGATATCCGAAAGGAATTTACCGCGTGGGTCCGCTTGCCCGCGTCAACATTTGCGATTATATCGAAACACCCGTTGCCGAACGTGAGCGTCAGTTGTTCAAACAACTGGCTCCGTCCGCCGAAGCAGTGAACAATTCTTTCTATTTCCATTATGCCAGACTCATCGAAATGATGTTTGCGGTGGAAAAAGTGGAAGAACTCTTGAAGGATGAAGCGATCCTTGGAACCCATGTCCGTTCCAAAGCAGAGATCAACCGTTCCGAAGGAGTAGGCGCGTGTGAAGCCCCCCGCGGAACGCTCTTCCACCATTATACGGTAGATGATAATGGCGTTCTTGAAAAAGTCAATTTGCTGATTGCCACCGCGCAGAACAACATGGCGATGAACCGCACGATCCGTCAGATCGCAATGCGATGGATTGACGGAAAGAAAATTCCCGAAGGAGTATTAAATCGCATCGAAGCCGGCATTCGTTGTTTCGATCCGTGCCTGAGCTGCTCCACGCACGCAGCAGGACAAATGCCGTTGGAAATCCAACTGCTTGATGTTGATGGAGCAGTGCTTGACCGTAAAATTAGATGAACAATAGATATCCATTATCACGCATTCTGCTCTACGCTTACGGTAATGGTGGGCGCGGTGATGATGGATTGGCGAATGCACTGATCGAAAAAATTCAACCGTGGCTGAGTGAACGGCAGTTTTCGTTCATCACGACGAAAAGCAGTATTCAATTGAACGTTGAAGATGCGGAAGAGATTTCCCGTTTCAACATTGTCGTTTTTATTGATGCATCGAAAGAAGACATTGATGATTTTGTGTTCACAAAAGTTCAGCCGCAACATCAAACGGCATTCACAACACATGCAATGTTTCCATCGGCTGTATTGCATCTGTGCGGCGAGTTGTACGGCAAACAACCCGAAACGTATCTCCTTCACATTAAAGGATACGATTGGGAATTACGTGAAGGATTAAGTGAACAAGCCGAGAAAAATCTGTGGAGAGCATTTCATTTCTTTCGAATGCAATTGCAAGAATGGCTTTCAATTGAAGAAGAGCATTCGGTTACATAGTTGATCCTTAAAAAGTCTCATCAGCACAACCTTGTCAAGGTTATGTAATTAGATTTGTAAAATATGGACGTTGTTTCGTTGTTGATCAATAAACCTTGACAAGGTTTATTACTTCTTAAGGGACGACTAACTGCACTCCACATTTGCTTTTTCCATTCCGCCTGCCTACATTTCTGCGAAAGAAAAAAGCACAATGAACTTCACCTCAACCTTAACACTTATTGCACAAAGCTCAATTATGCGCGAGCTGTAGCGCATGTTGAAACTGCGGCGTATTCGGATTCTTCTGTTTTGTTGGTTGGTGAAACCGGAGTCGGTAAAGAATTGTTTGCCGAGTTCATTCACAAAAAAAGTCCGCGTGAAAATTTTCCATTCGTCAAAGTTGGTCTTGCCTCATTGCCTGCCGAATTGCTTGAAAGCGAATTGTTTGGTCATGAAAAAGGCGCATACACCGGCGCAGGCACAGAAAAAAAAGGATTATTCGAGCTTGCTGATAATGGTTCGATCTTTCTTGATGATATCGATGATTTCCCGCTTCACTTGCAGGCAAAACTTTTGCGTGTGTTGGAATCTCACGAACTGATGCGCGTTGGAGGAACATCACCGATTCCGATCAATGTGCGTGTTATTTGCGCATCAAAAATTGATCTGAAAGAATTGGTCGAGCGAAATCTCTTTCGTTCGGATTTATATTACCGCATCAACGTTGTGCCGATCGTTATTCCTCCGCTTCGAAATCGCAGAGAGGATATTGCGTTATTGGTTCAGCATTTTCTTCAACGCTATGTTCCGGAACGTACGATTTCAATTTCTGATGATACGATGCAGTTGTTGACTTCGTATGATTGGCCCGGAAATATTCGTGAGTTGCGAAATGTTGTTCAGCGAATGGCATTATTTACAAACGGTTCGATCACTCCAAAAAATCTTCCTCTCGAAATTCATTCGTCGAATTCACTCGACTCCATCTTAAAAGCATGCAACCGTTGTTTAGTTGAAGAAAAAATGTCTTTTGATGAAGTGGTGAATTGCCTCGAAATGAATCTCGTTAAACAAGCGCTTCTAAAATCCGGCGGCAACAGAACACATGCCGCAAAGATCTTGAATCTCAGCACATCAACATTCCGCGATAAACTGAAAAAATATAATTTGGAAGAATAGAAGTAAACAAGACTTTCCAAGTCTTCAAGACTTGGAAAGTCTAACTTGGAAGGTTTTAAGTAAAAACAACTTGAAAAGTTTGAAGTGTAAATATTATGCCGACAAATTATCTTATACCGCTTGAACAAGGGAAGTATTATCACATCTACAATCGCGGGAATGATGGCTGTAATATTTTTTATAAAGATGAAAATTATCGCCATTTTCTTTCCAAGTATGATTACTATCTTTCATCATATCTTGATACTTTTGCCTACTGTTTAATGCCGAATCATTTTCATTTTATGATAAGGGTGAAAGAAGCAAAAGACTTTCCAAGTTTCAAAAACTTGGAAAGTCTAAAGAAAAACAACTTGGAAAGTTTAACAGTCCCCCAAATTATCAGCGAACAATGTAGAAAATTTTTTATGGCGTATTCAAAAGCCATTAATAAACAGGAAGAACGCACAGGCAGTTTATTTCAAAAACATTTTCGGCGGAAAGAAATT
>Ga0209516_1000158_pt1 | contig 18083 bp, 14 predicted proteins | sample Napbiome12C3dose_FD_187716 | JGI IMG/M metagenome (GOLD analysis project Ga0209516, IMG submission 187716) | Groundwater microbial communities from S. Glens Falls, New York, USA - Naphthalene biodegradation metagenome 12C3dose (SPAdes) (version 2) ... | reverse complement strand
GCTAACCACTTTAAAAAGGAAAGAGTCAAGAAAAAATAATCCTCCCACAGCACAATGATTTTATTTTGTGCACCCAACACAACAGTTAATAATTTTTTTATTTTGACTCTGCAAACGTTCAGATCAAAAAACATGACAGCAGCTAGAATGCCGTATTCTCTATCAGTCGAGTCTGCTCTTGTGCGCCAGGTGCGCAGTTGAGCGACCACACCACTTTAAAAAGGAAAGAGTCCCCGCAAAGAGCGCGGGATTTCGCAAAGAACACTCAACAAGAAAAAATAATCCTCCCACAGCACAATGATTTTATTTTGTGCACCCCCTACTCTACGAGCCGTAGGCGGGTCGTAGACCAACACAACAGTTAATAATTTTTTTATTTTGACTCTGCAAACGTTCAGATCAAAAAACATGACAGCAGCTAGAATGCCGTATTCTCTATCAGTCGAGCCCGCTCTTGTGCGCCAGGTGCGCAGTTGAGCGACCACACCACTTTACGGACTTGTCGACATACAACGATGTCGAGTGTCATAAGAAGCACATGACGGTTCCAGATATTATCACGGTACAACGTCCCGCCAAAAATCGGCGGGATGCAAAAAACGCACTTGAAGTCCCAATCCAGTCGAGCGATATTCGAAGGATATCAGTTAGGCGTCCGGGCTTTTCATACGTGGCCACTGCAGAGATTTCTGATGGCTGATCGGCAGACCTTTGAATCCTTTATATGGTGATTTGTTCTTTAAGATATAGTAAACAATTTTCGCAAGTTCTCCCGCATCAATAAAAATACCAATGGGCGGGATGCCGTAAAGCGGCATTTAGCAACGATGGTGCGTGCAATAGTTTTGTTGCTTCGTCGCGCCATTTTGTTATAGAACGATTTGATTTCTGGATAGTACTGAATTGCATGGACTGCAATATCACTGAAAGCAATCTTTAAGTATTTGTTACCATCCTTACTTGAACGCTGATGCGTGCGACGATTCGAGTTATCGGCAGCAGGAACAAGCCGGCAGTAAGAGACAAAGTGTTTATGGGAGTCGAAGCGTTCAATGCCGTCAATCTCCAGATAGAGCGTGAAGGCAGAAATTTTACCGATGCCCGGCACGTAGAGCAGATGTTGAATATCATCATTGGGTATCAGGTATGGATGAAGAGATTTTTCTAATGTCAGAATGTGTTCAGAGAGCATCTGTTGTTGTTGCTGCAAGAGCGAAAGTTGTAATTGATACGGTTCTGAAAAACTTTCGGGATGATTGAACTTCACACCGATGGTGTTGATGCTTAAGGAGCAGGCAGTCCGTTTATGGACCAAGCGGAGCCGGGCGCGCATTGTATCACGAAGATCTCTCAGAGAGCTGCTGATCTTGTGTGCTCGAGGAATGAGATTTAAACGCAAGAGAATGGCCAGAGTGTTGGAATCCACTTTATCAGTTTTGACCTTTGCGTATGAAATAGCTTTAAGATATTTTGCATAAGCCAGGACAAGTTCGATACCGAGTTCTTCAAGAAGATCGTTGAGCCAATACCAACCGGTGGTGGATTCGACAACGGCGATGTGAGAGCCGGGAAGAGAGTGAAAATACGCAATGAGAAGTTCACGGATGTTATCGACACGCTGTTGTTTGACGATTGCACCGTTGTCGTCAAGCGTGGTGATGTAACAGTTGTCCCAGTGCAGATCGATACCGGAATAGTATTTCATAAGGAGCCTCTTTGAGATTGTGGATGAATGGTTTGGTCACTATAATTTACGAAATCGGGAGGTTCCTTTCCTTTTTGATAATATCCAGTCGCTGCTGCTGCTGCTAATGACATCAAACTGGAGTTAGCTGAAAGCCGAATGATTTGGCTTGTTTGTGTAAGCGAACAAGTTGTTGTTCCTTGAACCGTTGTTGATACTTGATGATACCCTGCTCAACAAAGTCGTGTCCTTTGGTCATGAGGTTATAATAGAGCACGGCAATTTTTCGAGCGGTGGCTTTGAGAGCAACCTTAAATCCCTTTTTTGCTTTAATGCGTTTGTAAAAAGCGGACAGTGCGGAGTATTTACCGTTGGCAATAGAAAGAGCAGCTTGCCGAAAGATTTGTCCTGCGGTGGAATTCTTTTTGACCTTTCGCTTTTTGTTGCTCTTTCCGGTTTGGTGCATGTTCGGCGCAAGAGCCAGCCACGAGGTAAAATGTTTTTCCGTTTTCCAATGAGCGGCAAGGTCAAGTCCTGTTTCAGAAATAATTTCCATGAGTGTTTTATCGGTCAGTCCCGTAATGCGCGATGGATCTTTGCCTTCGGTGAGTTTCATCAATTTTATATGCAGATCGTCAATCTGCGGCGGGTTGTGGCGGATGGGTTTTGGTTTTAGAATATTGGTTGGCGTTGGCAGAGTATCGGTCATCTCTTCCAACAACAATTGAGTCTGAAGATCACATTCTGTAATTTGCTGTTGGTAGAATTCGTATGCATGCTTGGCTTGCTTGAGCGCAAAGAGGTGTTCGGCTTTATAATGTCCTTTCAGCGACGCGATAACTAATGCATGTTTGTGTTTAAGAATGGATGCTTCGCACAACGCGGCAAGTGTTTCCGGGTTGCGCTCTCCGTCAAGAATGGCACTGACGATTCGCATACCGCTGACGCCGTGAAGTTCCGAAATGACATTATGAAGTTTAATATTCATCAGATCGAATGCTTTCTGCATATGTTGAATGTGGGAAGAAGCCATCGAGATATGATCGTTGCGCAAACGGGTGTAGATGCGAAATTGGCGGATGGTATCATCAGGGATGAAGCAAGGACGTAACAAACCGTAGGTATGCAACTGTTGAAGCCATTGGCAGTCGGCAACATCACTTTTTCTGCCGGGAAGATTTTTTACCTGTCTGCCGTTGACAAGACAGACTGAGATGCCGCTTGCTTCGATCATATCGAACAGCGCGATCCAATACACGCCGGTTGCCTCCATCGCAACGGAGGTAATGTGGTGCTCTTTGAGAAAAGCAATTGCTTTGATATATTCATCGGTGAACGTACCAAAAGAAATAACCTCGTGGTCTGCAATACCGATGAAGATTTTTTCCGAGCCGATATCAATACCGGCGCAGTGGGGATTGGTGATGTGTAAGGATGACATACGATGCTCCGAAAATAAAATGTGAGAAGAATAATTTTGACCAAGCCCATCGGTTGATAGAAAAGCGAGTATGCTGCTAAACGGGTTTATACGACAACACCAAATGAATATTGACAACCGACGGAACAAGCCTCAAGCGCGAGCAATGAATGCATCATGTGACTGACTGCCAAACTGCTTGGTCGTGATCGTAATGTCATCATTATGAAAATCAATGGCAACGCCATTGATAAACCTCAAGCCGACGTTGTAACCGCGCCTGCGCTTGAGTTGCGAGTGTTGAGTTCTCAAATGACAGCTTACGATACAAATAGTTATCAGCGATTTAATAAACAGTTACAACCCGCTGGAACGTTCACACGCAGCTTAGTTCCCTACGGGTCGTAGACCAGTCTGTTAGGCACACGCTCTTGCTTGTTGTTCACATTTACGTTAACTTAAAAATGTGAGAACAATACAATTCTACCGAACTCCGTCAGGACATTCACCTGTCGAAGAATTTCTTAATTCTTTAACTGACCAACAGGCGAGAAAAGTGACTTGGGTTTTACGTCTTCTTAAGCGTTTGCCAATTATTCCAATTCAATATTTCAAGAAACTTGTTGGGACAAATGATATTTGGGAAGTTCGGGTTCAATTTGGAGGAAATATTTTTCGCTTATTAGGGTTTTTTGATAAAGAGAATGTAGTTGTTTTAACCAACGGTTTTGCAAAGAAAAGTCAAAAAACTCCCGAACAAGAAATTGTGTTAGCAGAACAACGGAAACAAGATTATCTCAAGAGGAGGGAATTATGAGTGATTTAGAAAAATACATCGCTAAACGAAAAAAGCGGAGTAGTCGTTTTGCTAAAAATTATGAAAACGATTATGAAGCGTTTGAATTCAGTGTGATTCTTCGACAAGCACGCGAGCAATCTGGAATAACGCAAGAAGTTGTTGCAAAACGATTGGGAACAAAAAAATCTGCAATTTCAAGAATTGAGAATCACGCAGAAGATATTCGTCTTTCTACGCTTGATAAATATGCAAGAGCAGTTGGTAAAAAATTACGGATAGAGTTAGTTGGCTAATGGTGTGCGCTTAACGAGTCACTCAATCTGATCCGCCAAAAAGCGTGGCGGACAGGCAGTGCAAACCGCCGACGCGCCCAGAGTTTTGGGTGTTGAGTTTTCTCCGCCAAAGGCGGATGCGCCTCAGGCGCAAACTTACAACTTATGTTACGATACAGCATTTTTAATTTTCCCGCGAAAAGCGCGGGACGCAAAAAACGCGAAACAAATAATTTCCAACGCGTCCCGCAAAAAGCGCGGGATGCAAAAAGCGCACTGGAATTCGCCGCGGCGAACACGCAGCTCCCAAAGGGATCCTGCGGGATTAGTTCGGGGTCCGTTAGCCAGCATAGAATAATCCAAATTGTAAATCACTCAATAGAGAATTAGGTGAGTTTTATATTACGAAAAGCGAAATTGGGAGATATCCCTGTTCTTGAAAAATTGATTATAGAATCAGCACGTGGTCTATCATCTCAAGATTATACAAGTGAACAAATTGAGGCTGCATTAAACGGTGCTTGGGGTGTTGATACAGAATTGATTAACGATAGTACTTATTTTGTTGCAGAAGTTAATGGCGATATTGTAGCGTGCGGTGGGTGGAGCCGTAGAAAAACACTTTTCGGTGGTGACAAACAAACAGGACGACAATCTGAGTTTCTTGATCCTGCAAAAGATTCGGCACGCATCCGAGCATTCTTTGTTCGTCCAGATTGGGCACGGAAGGGAATTGGAAGAACGATTCTTCAGAAATGTGAGGAAGAAGCACGGACGTTCGGTTTTCGTCGTGCTGAATTGGTTGCAACATTAGCTGGACATAGGTTATATCGAGCGTTTGGTTACAGTGGTGAAACACGAATTGAGTATCAGCTTGGAAATAATATTCGTATCGAATTCATTCCTATGAAAAAAGATTTGTAATAAAAAATGCTGGCTAACCACTTTAAAAAGGATCCCGCAAAAAGCGCGGGATTTCGCCGTGCCTGCGGTCGTCAGACTTCGCCGAACTCTGGCGAGCAGGCAGGCAAACAATGCTCAACCCCGCCAAAAAGCGGCGGGGTTTCGTCCCGATGTGCCGCTTTACGGTTCCGCTTTTGAATCCCGCAGGTGAGCGGAATCTTGGAAGGCGGGACATCCCGTACAGCGGGACGTTTCATCGGGACTCAACAAGAAAAAATAATCCTCCCCTAACGCATTGAAAAAACAAAGCGCATTGCATATCCCGATGGGTATCCATCCTTCGGATATGATTTATTTTAACGAATGGGTGCACGCCGTGTATGATGAAAGCGGAAATATTTTGAGCCAAGGTAATTAGTTTTCACTGAAAAAGTGTTATTTCACGCAAAGACGCAAAGAAGCAAAGACAAAATTGATAAAAATTTAAAAAATAATGCGTCTTCAAAACTTTGCGGCTTTGCGTGAAACATATTTTTGTGTTTTTCAGTGAGAACTAATTAGAATTAATCGTAAGCAGTTCGCGGTTGTAGGACACGGGTGAGGTGTCCTGTATCCCACTTTTACCCTTCCAGCATCTTCAAAAACTCATCCTCGCTTAACCTCTGCACTCCAAGTTCAATCGCTTTCTGAAGTTTCGATCCCGCATCTGTTCCCACGATAACATAATCGGTTTTCTTGCTGACGCTCGATGCCGATGTACCTCCGAGCGATTCGATCTTTTCTTTTGCTTCGTCGCGGCTCATGCTTTCAAGACCGCCGGTTAGAACCACGGTTTTTCCGGCAAAGGGTGACTGACGCACGATCTTTTTCTTTTCCGATCTCATTTGCACGCCGGTTTTGGCAAGTCGTTCAACAAGTTTCAGCGAATGTTTATCGTTGAAGAAGCGCACGACACTTTCTGCAATACGCGGACCAATACCTTCAACCGATTCCAATTCTTCCTGTGTTGTATTTTTTAATTTTTCAGTTGACGGAAAATTATCTGCCAGCAATTTTACGACCCCTTCGCCGACGAACCGTATTCCCAACGCAAACAGTACGCGGTGGAAGGGGAGTTGTTTGCTTGCCTCGATTCCGTCCAGCAGATTCTGTGCGCTTTTTTCTCCCATCCGTTCAAGATTTGCGATCTGCTCTTTCTTCAAACTGTATATGTCGGCAATATTGTGAATGAGATTTTCACGCACGAGCAGATCGATCACCGCTTCGCCGAGCCCTTCAATATTCATGGCACGTCGTTGGGCAAAATGCTCGATGCGCCCGCGCACCTGGGCGGGACATTCAAAATTTTCACAATAATACGCCGCTTCACCTTCGGGACGAAAAATTTTTGAACCGCACACAGGACATCGGAAAGGGAATTTGTGCGGTTTCGAATCTTTCGGACGCTTTTTGAAATTAACGCTGCTCACCTTTGGAATGACATCGCCCCCTTTTTCCACAATCACCGTATCGCCGATGCGGATGTCGAGTTCTTTGATGTAGTCTTCATTATGCAGTGTCGCGCGGCTGACAGTCGTTCCTCCGACGAAGACCGGCTCAAGTTCTGCAACAGGTGTGACCGTTCCAACCCGACCGACTTGCAATGTGATGTCGCGAAGAATTGTCTCCATTTGTTGAGCGGGATATTTGTAGGCGATCGCCCATCGCGGACTTTTTGCCACCGCACCAAGTTCTTCCTGCTGGCTGATGGAATCAACTTTTACGACAACACCGTCGATGTCATACGGGAGAGCAGAGCGCTTTGTTGCCCATTCATCGCAGAATGATTTGACATCATTGATCGTTTTGCAGAGGCGGGCGTTTTCATTGACGACGAAACCGAGTCGTTTGAGAATGTCTAAATTGCCGTGATGGCTCTTTACTGCAATATCATCAGTGCGGAGAAAATAGGCGAACATGCTCAGTTTGCGTTGGGCAACGATCTTTGGATCCTGCAATTTTAACGTTCCGGAGGTGGAATTGCGGGCGTTAACGAACAACTTTTCTCCTGCTTGTTCACGTTCTTCGTTCATCCGTTCGAAATCTTTTTTTGTCATGAAGATCTCGCCGCGCACCTCGAAATTCTTGGGCAGACCTTTTCCCGAATTCACTTTCAGCGGAATGGATCGGATGGTCTTAAGATTGTTCGTGATCTCGTCTCCCTGCACACCGTCGCCGCGTGTTGCGCCTTGGACGAATATCCCATTCCGGTAGATTAAACTGATTGCGACACCGTCAATCTTTAGTTCCGCAACAAATTGATACTTTTGAGCCAAAGGCTCATCAGCCTCTGGTCGAAGACTCGACTCGTTGAGCTGATGATGTCCCAGCAATTCCTGTACACGGCGGTTAAAATCGACCAATTCCTCTTCGCTGTAGGTGTTGGCAAGAGAAAGCATCGGCACTTCGTGCGTCACCGCCCGAAATTCTTTCGTTGGTTCGCCGCCGACGCGCTGAGAGGGTGAATCGGGTGTGACCAGTTCGGGATACTGCTTTTCCAGCTCGATGAGTTGGTTCATCAACCGATCGTACTCAACATCCGAAATGAAAGGCTGAGAAAGGACATAATACTTGTAATCGTGTTCGCGAATGGCATCGCACAGTTTTTCGATCCGAAGGATGCTTCGCATCTTTTGTCGTACAGAAGCTGGAGCGTTCATCGTTTCAAGTCATCCGCTGTGATCTTTATTCGGTGAGCCGGTTTGCCTTTGGTTCCGATCGGGGGTAATTGGATCCCATTCAGATACAACTTTATTGCACCTGCGTCGCTCACAGTAACGGTAAATTCCTTTTTTGCAACATACGTGCGGTAGCGTCCATTCAACAAATATCCGCGGCGCGGCGGAAGATTGTCGCGGACGATCGTCAGCCAGACGGAATCGCTGGCGACAACGCGTAACACCAGAGAATCGGGAAATACTTCTTGCTGGACCTGCGGGAGGATTTTTGTCGAATCTGCCGTATCGATAGCCGTAACAGCAGGTTTAAATGTATGCGAAGCATCCTTCGGATCGTGTTCTTTGATCACATCCTGAAATGAGGTTTCTTCTACCGTTTCTCGCGGTGTATTCCTATCGAAGTAATCTGCAAGAAAGAAGGCAAGCAATACCAACACTGCTGTAATGCCGATACCCATAAAGATATTTCGCGTCTTTTTTTGACGTGCGAGCATTTCGTCGGTGACGTGAGGGTGCAACCCAGAGAGTTGTTCCGATGATTGCGTCGAGACGTCATCCGTATACCGTTGTACGACATAAACCTCATACTTATGGAGCATCTGATTCGGATTCAATCCGACAGAATCCGCATACGTTTTAATGAAAGCGCGAACGTATGTTTGGGGAAGGATATCAAATGCGCCTTGTTCGATCGCTTCGAGATACTTGATGTTGATGCGTGTTTTTTTTGCGATCTCGGCAAGAGTGATACCTTTGGATTCTCGTTCTTTTTTAAGTTCTTCTGAAAGGGGGTTCATCTGATCCGAATTAGAGTAGGTGATGTTTTTTATTTAACTGATGTTACGCCCGCCTGCCATAGTCCCGATGGAATCGGGACGGCGGGCAGGCAAAACAGCGAGGTGCGACTCACTTTTCTTTCCAAAGTTAGTCTCAATCATTCAAAGGCTTACATTCTTAACAGGCAAAGTGAGTCGCACCTTATGCGAAGCATACTTCGTATGAAAACAGTCGTCTGCGTAACATCAGTTATTTAAGATAAAAAAAATAGATTCTTGCTACAACGGTTTTGAATGAAGAAGAATGGAATTATTGCTGTTCGTCGAGTACATCGCGCACCTTTTTGGCGAGTTCCTCGATTTTATAGGGCTTTTGCAGAAATCCGTCCACATGCAGAGCAAGATTGTCTTTCCCCAGAATATCGTCACTGTATCCGCTGGAGATGATAACTTTGGTCGGCAGTTTAAGAGCTTTGATCTTTTGAAAAACTTTTTTCCCTCCAACCTGCGGCATATTCATATCGAGCACCACCAATGCGAACTTTCTTTTGCCGGAAAGAAGTGCGATTGCCTCCTTTCCTCCGGATGCCGTGGTGACTGTATATCCGAGATCGTTCAACATGGTGCTTAAAGTGACACGCACAAATTCTTCGTCATCAACCACCAAAATCGATTCCGAGCCGCCGATGATCTGTTTCAACGAATGGGAAACGATCTCACCGGGAACATTCCGCAACAGGGGGAACGTGAGGATAAACGAGGTTCCTTTTTGCATTTCACTTGAAAAAGAAACCGTTCCACTGTGAGCCTTCATAACGCCGTACACAACGGAAAGTCCTAATCCGGTTCCTTTCCCTTGTTCTTTTGTCGAAAAAAACGGAACGAAGATCTGTTGTTGCACCTGTCTGCTCATTCCACCGCCGGTGTCGGTGATCGTAATCGTTACCGACTGTTCTTTGCGGGTATCGACCGCCGTTTCGATGATCAGTGTACCTCCGTTCGGCATCGCATCGCGTGCATTGATGAACAAGTTCAGGAGCGCCTGCTGTATCTGTCCTTCATCCCCGTTGATAATCCCCGGAACGGTCGTAAACTCTCTCACCACATCGATGATCGGATTAACACTCGGCTCAAAGATGCGGAGCGTTTCTTCCAGAACATCGTGGATATTGATCGGGTGAAATTCAACTGGGGTTCGGCGGGCAAAGGTGAGCAATTGATTGGTCAGCGATTTTCCCCGCGTTGATGCCGTTTCGATGATATCGACGAATGGATAGAGTTTGTTTTTCTGCATCATTCTTCTGCGCATGATCGATGAGGCACCCATGATGGAGGTGAGAATGTTGTTAAAATCATGCGCAATTCCTCCTGCAAGATTCCCGATGCTGTCGATCTTTTGCGCCTGCATCAGCTTCAGTTCGAGTTTTTTCTTCTCAGTGATATCGCGAACAACACAACGCATCAGCACAGGATTCCCGTTTTCGTCATACACCAGTGATGTATTCACGGAAACGTCGATCAGCGTCCCGTCATTTTTCTGCATCTGTTCCTCGCTGCTGCGGACCTCGTGTTTCCCTTCAAATGAATTACGGATGAATCCCGTTACGTGCTCATTCATTTCTTCGGGATATAACTGCGCCAGCGGCTTTCCGATGATCTCCGATTTTTCGTATCCGAGAATTCTCGATTCGGTCTGGTTGCAGCTGATGATGATACCGCTCCGGTTGACGAGGTGATACATGTCCGGAGATTGCTCGAACAGGTCGGCGTACCGTTCTTCCGATCTGCGAAGTTTTTCGAACAAGTGAGCATTGTTCAATGCAACACTGATCTGGTTGCTGAATGCGGAGATGAGGTTCACCTTCCGCTCCGGGAAAAATTCATTTGACGTGCTTGCCAGCAGCAACACGCCTTCGGTTTTGTTAGCGACATTCAACGGAACGGAAACCCACGATGCGATCTCCAGTAATTGCACATTGGTATGGAAGACAATTCCTTCCGTGACGTTGGTGTCCCGATCGGTGCGGATCTCGTTTGTCCATTCCAGAAACGATCTGCTGCCGAGAATTTTCTCGGCGAAAAAACCGGAATCCGCACCGTAAGAATTTTTTAAAATGAGGCGGTCTTCTTCAAGAATATACAGCCAGCCGTATTCCGTTTTTAAAACATTCGCCACCGTTTGCAGGACGTTGCCGAAGATGTAATTGAGATTGATGGATTTGCTGACAACTTCTGCAACGGTGTTCAGCGCCTCCAATTCTCGCCGTTGTTCTTCGATCTGCCTGCCGTATTTTAGGGAAAAATAAACACTGGCAAATCCAATAATGCCGACGGTGATGATGCTGATAAAATCGAGGTATCCGAGTTCTTTTTGAAGAAGAATATTCGCCGTAATGATCGTCGCCATGATGACGATAACAGCGGTGGATGCCACAATCTGTGCCTGTTCGACAAGCCCGAGATTGAAGGTGAACGATCGTAAACGTCGGAAGAATTTTTTCATCGGTTATTTAGTTCTCACTGAAAAAATTAGTTTTACTGTAGGTCGGATTGCCAATCCGACCAAATTTAGTGGACGGGATAGCATCCTGTCCTACATTTTCAGTGCTCTCTATTTAGACGGTCAAGCGCTTCAATTCGCGATAGCGTCGTATTTTCCCTTCAATTGTCGACAAGAGAATTTCGTCTTCCACCGGTTTAACGAGAAAATCATCAGCGCCGATCTTTTTTGCAGATTTAATAAGAGAATCGAGTTGTAATCCGGTAACAAAGACGAACGGAATGAAGGCGAATTTATCTCTCGAGCGGAATTTTTCGTAGAACATGAACCCGTTCATGTGTGACTTACCAAAAGCGATATCGCACAGGACGAGATCCGGGATCATAGTATCCAGCAATATCAATCCTTCTTCCCCGGATGTTGTCGTGAATCCGTAATAGCCGTAACTCTCCAGGATTGTTTTCATGAGCTGTAAATAATTTTTGTCATCATCCAACACCAGTATGGAAGCATTCGCCTTCAGAGAATCAAGCAGGCGTGTTATTTTCGGTTCGAGAAACGCTTCTTCCTCTTTGGTGATACGAAATCGCACTTTTAAAGAGGCGATATCTTTATTCCCTCCAACCCATTCGTGCTTCAGGGTGTTCAAAAAAGTGACCAACCGGGCGTCTTGTTCGAGATACAGATGGTCATTGACCGAGATGCCGAAACTTTCCCGCATCGATTCGAGGCGCTGTTTTTCTTCCGGCGTGATCGAGCCGTCTTTCCAGATCTGTATCAGGAGAGTTCTGTACGCCTCGATGATTGCGGAGGAGAATCGAAGATCTAGCACTGCTTTCGGCGGCTGGACCGGAGGCGGTGGTGCCGTTTTTTTTTCTTCTTTTTCTTTGTGTTGAGGTGGCTGCGGGGAAGAAGGGGGAGATTTTTCATTTTTTTCTTCCCGCAAGGTTTGGATGCGTTCACCGTACGCCCGGGCGTAAATATTTCGATGGTCGAGTTGAATAACCTTGTTCACTATGTCCAGCGCGTCATCAAGTTTTCCGTCTTTAATGATTTTATCGACGCTTTTAAGCAAGCTGCTGATTATCGGTTGTTGATCGGACATAGCGAATTGCATCTTCGTTAGACAGAAATTGTGCAACAAATGTTACGAATTAGTTGACCCTTAAAAAGTCTTATCGATGACCAACCTTCCGAAGGTTATCATCGAGAAATGATATTAGTCCCAAATGTTTTCATACACTATTAGGAAAACCTTCGGAAGGTTTCCTAATTTTTAAGGTTCGACGAATTAATATTATTCAGTACCACGCCGTAATTCGCGCGAACGACGGAGCTTACCCTCTACGGTAGCAAGCAGCATTTCCGTATCGATCGGTTTGGTGAGATAATCGTCGGCTCCGAGTTTTTTCCCGGTGCGGATCAGAACATCCTGGTCGAGGGCACTTAAAAAGATGAACGGTGTCGTTAAAAATTTATCGATCGATCGGAACTTTTCGTAAAACGCAAAACCGCTCATGTGCGCCTTGGAGAATGTGATGTCGCATAACACAATATCGGGTGTCATTGTTTCGAGAAGATGAAAACCTTCTTCACCAGAGGTGGATGTAAAACAATAATATCCTCCGTCATTGAGAACAGTTGTGATGACACTGAGAAATGATTCATCGTCATCCAGCACCAGCACCGAACCGTTTGCCTGTAACGATTGAATTAGTTGGAACACTTTCGGTTCGACGGCGATCTGTTCCTGATCCGTAATTTTGAACTTGGTGCGTAACGGCTCAAAATTAGTGATCCCTTTGCGCCATTCTTCCCGAATAGCATTCAAATACGTTGCAGTGCGGACTGCATTCTCTATATGTACATGTTCATCGTGTGTGATGGCGAACGTGTCGCGCATTGAATCCACCCGTGCTTGTTCGTCGGGTGTGATCGCACCGTCTTTCCAAATTTCCATCAGCAGCGATTTGTATGCTTCCACCGCTGCTGCCGAGCGTCGGATCCGGGTCGGCTCTTTTGCTGCCGTTGCAAATGATTTTGGTTCCACTTTGTGAACAGGAGGCGTGGGAGGAGAAGCGGGTTCTGGTTTTTTAACGGGCTGTTCAACTTTCGGTCGAACCGGTGCTTCTTTTTTCGGCTCCGGTTGTGGTTCCGGCTGCGGTGGCGGTTCGATCAATTTTGCCTCAGCCGCAATGCGTTCCGCTTCTTCTTTGGAAATACCTTGCGCCTCCATCAAGGAAATGATCCGCCCCTTGTAAGCTTTTGCGTAGACATTCTTCCCGTCCAACTCGAACACTGTATTGATATACCGCATCGCGTCTTCGAGTTTTCCTGCTTTGATCACTTTATCCGCGTTGCGCAGGAGTTCACTGATCGTTTTTTGTTTATCGTTGATCATTTGTTTTCCTGCGTCAGTTCTTTCATCACTGCTTCGCGCGCGATGTGCATGGGGAAATCGCGGCGGGTGAACAGTTCAAATGCTTTTGCACCTTGTCCCAACAACATTTCGATCCCGCTGATTGTTCGCGCGCCCGCTTCTGCCGCCATGGTCAGCAATGCGGTGTTGACCGGGTTGTAGACGATATCGAACACGATCTGGTCCTTTCGCAAAGCGGTGTTCGGTGGCAAAGGATGGGAATTGGCATGCGGTTTCATTCCCACTGATGTGGTATTGATGATGAGCGATGCCATATTCACTTCGCGGGCGATCATTTCTGAGTCATTGGTATAGAACAATTGTATCAATGGAAACACTGTCCCGAATTCATCGGCAATTGCTTTTGCAGTAGTGGGTGTACGGTTCACGATCGTGATTCTTTTGGGCGCGAAGAATTTTGCGACTGCATAGACCGTTGCGCGCGCCGCACCGCCCGCTCCGAAGATCACGACAGGATTATTTTTTATTTCCGCCGCATACGATGCGAGGGAAAGATGTACGCCATCTGCATCCGTATTGTATCCCACAAGCCGTCCGGCATCGTTGACGATGGTATTCACTGCGCCGATCACTTTTGCTTCTTCCGATATTTCGTCGATCAACGGCATGACCGCTTGTTTGTAGGGGATGGTAACATTGGCTCCACGAAAATTCAACGCACGCAGAGACACGAGCAGACCGGGAAGCATCCGTCTCAAGCGGACATCCATGACGCCGTACGAAAAATCCACATTGAGGTGTTTCAACGCTGCCGTGTGCATAATGGGAGACAGCGTATGGCTTAAACGATGTCCGATAATCCCAATGTATTTCTGCTCTTCTGAACGTTGTCGAAGTTTCATACCGATGAAATATACTCTAAAAGAAGAAAATAAAAAAACCTAATCGTGTTGATTAGGTCCTGTGCCACTGTGCATTTAAAACCGATGGGAAAAAACTGTCTCTAGGATTGCAGCAGGGATGCAAATTCTTTTACGGATTTTACGCCTTTGAATTCGGTGTCGAATTTCTTTCTCAATTCCGGATTGAGCTTGAATGCAACTTTGAGCGATTCGACGGCATCCAGTTTCTTTTCCAAGACAAAAAGAACTTTTGCTCTGCTGTAGAATGATTCCGCAAACTGACCGTTCAACTCTATCGACTTATTGAGTGATTTGAGGCTTTCTTTTAAGTATCCCATAAAGAAGAGTGTATCGCCGTAATCGTACCAGGCTTCAAAGTTATTGGGATCGAGTTGAACGACCATCTTATAGCTTAACAAACATTCTTTGTACTTGCCGAGATTAAACTCCGCATCCGCTTTTGCGTACCAGAGTTCGGGATATTCGCGGCAGATCTCCAGTGCGCGGTTGTAATCCGTTAATGCTTTGCGGTACTGTTCCATCGCATCGTAGCAACTGCCGCGTCCGAAAAACGATTCGTAATGCTGGCTGTCGTATTTCACTGCCAGCGTGAAACATTTGATGGCTTCCTGAAAATTTTCCAGTTCTTCGTATGCGTTGCCAAGATTGTGAAGCGCCGGCACATCTTTGGAATCGTACCGCAATGTTTGTTTATAACATTCAATCGCGTTCTCGATTTTTCCCATCGATGCGTGAATGTTTCCTTTGTTATACCACGCGGCAGAAAAATCTTCTTTGATCGCCAGCGCCATATCGTAACTGTCCATCGCGCGGTCATGCTGTCCGAGACGATTTAAAACGATTCCCCGATTGTACCACGCATTGTAATTGTACGGATCGAGATCGATATGTTTATCGTAACATTCGAGCGATTGCTCGACATTGTCCATCAGATCATAACAGAATGCAAGCTCAAACCACGCATCGGCGTTTTCATGATTTTCGTTGATCAGAAATCTGAGAATCTCGACCGCTTCATCGTGCCGTTCGAGTTTTTCCAGCGTAACGGCTTTGTTGATGAGCGATTCATCATCGCCGGGATTAAGAATAAGGGCACGGTCAAAATCAGAAAGAGCTTCTTCGTTCCGGTTGAGATTGTCGAGAGTGATGCCGCGATTGATGAACAGATCGCTGTCGTTCGGATTCAAACTAATGGCATGATCGTAACACTTGAGTGCTTCTTCGTAGCGGTAAAGATTGTTGAGAATCATTCCTTTCCGCATCCACGTTTCTGCCGAATAGGGGGCAAATTCCGTTAATTGATTGGCAAATGTGAGGGCTTCGTCGTATTTCTCTTTTTCAAAATAGAAATTGATGATCTCCTCCAGCGCCTCGATACTTTTTAATCCGTTTGCCCCTTTCCGAAGAAGTTCCTTGAATCGCTCAATCTCTTCGTTCCGGTCACGGTCTCGTCGCGGTGAAGAATCACCTTCAAAATCATCATCAAAATTGTCGTGATCGTATGTGGACATTAGCAGCAGAGGGTTGTTGAATGACAGGATGAACTACTAAGATAAATAAACAAAAAAACAGGGGGTAAGTCAATAAATAGTCCATTTAACGATTTATTTTCTTTGAAAATAGCTGAAAACAACCGAAATTGTAGTTGTTTACATTTACTCAAACGGCTCGTTACCTTTGTTTCAACCATAACGTGAAGGGGTCTTGTGACATCATTAAAAATTCGAATAACTCGTCTTTCCGATACTGCGGATATTCCTTTGCCTTCGTACACGACAGCCGGATCCGCCGGAATGGATATTTATGCTGCCGTTGAAGATGAGTTGGTTATCAAATCCGGAGAAACAGTTCTCGTTCCCACTGGATTTTCCATCGAACTTCCCATCGGTCATGAAGCCCAGATTCGGCCGCGCAGCGGGTTAGCAATTAAAAACAGTGTCGGATTAATGAACTCTCCCGGAACGATCGATTCCGATTATCGCGGTGAAGTAAAGATCATTGTGTCTAATTTCGGAAAGAATGATTTCGTTGTAAAACGAGGAGACCGAATCGCACAAATGGTCATTGCAAAATACGAACGTGCTGAATGGATACAGGTCGATCAACTTTCTGAGACCGAACGCGGTAACGGCGGATTTGGAAGTACCGGAACATCAAAATAAATGAGTCTGCTCTAAAAAGGTATTTTTAAAAAAATAATTGCCAAATTTAAACTGGATTCGATATCTAAAAATTGAAATTAGACCTTTTTAGATTCGACTCATAAATTAATCCCATACAACTATGCCACGACCCAGAAAAACGATCTCCTCGCCGCAGCAACCGAAGAACGTTCAGCAGCCGCACCAACAGACGATGTCTGAGACTGTTGTCATCGGTGCTGCCTTAGTGTTGGTAATGTTTCTCTTATATACGATTCAATCCCCGATCTCGCCATTTGTAATTTTAGGGACGATCCTCTTTTTGCTCTATCCGCTGAGGGGAAATATTGTTGCCAAAAACATTATGATGCTTTCATCCACACTCTTTCTGCTCTGGTTTTTGTACACCACCGAAAGGATACTTGCGCCGTTCATTTTGTCATTGTTTCTCGGGTATCTGCTTCATCCCGTTGTGACGAAGGTTGAAAAGATCGGCGTGCCGCGCTGGACATCGACGGTGTTCATCATTTTATGTGCAATTGCCGTTGTGATAATTCTTTTGATGGTCGGTGTTCCGCACATCGTTGCACAGTTTGGAGGAATCCTGCAGGCGATTGGAACCATTTCATCGCAATTTATTGAATGGGCACTCGACGGCAAATATATGCAGGTGTTGAAGAAGTACGGGATTTCGACAGAACAGCTTCGCACCATGCTGACAACAACCATTGCTCCCCGCGTGGAAGATATTTTGAAAGGATTATTAGAGGGAACATTCGGGATTGTCAGCGGTTTGCAGGTGCTGGCATCCGGAATCGTTAATATCGTGATCGTTCCGTTTTTAACATTCTTTCTGTTGAAAGATTTTCCTCTCGTGCGTTATCGTGTCAAGATGATGATTCCGAGTAAACGGAGAGAACATTCAGTTGCTTTTTATCATCGGGTCGATGAAATTCTGGGACGATACATTCGGGGAACAACGATCATTGCCATTATTGATGCGACGGCAGTTTCGATCGGGTTGTGGTTGATCGGTATCCAATATCCGCTGGTTCTCGGGATACTTTCCGGATTGTTGTTCTTCATCCCATATTTTGGATTCATCACAATCTTGTGTGTCTCCGCATTTGTTGCATCGCTGAGCATAGGAGCGGTGGTGTTGCCGGTCATTTCTACTGTTTCCTATCTTGCCGTCCTTCATATCATCGAGAATTACGTTCTTACTCCGCGCATTATCGGCAGAAAGATCGGCTTGCATCCGGTAGTGCTGATCTTATCGCTTTTCATCTTCGGATATTTTCTCGGATTCATCGGTTTGCTTATCGCAATTCCGGCGGCAGCGATCATTATAGTCTCGGTGAAGGAGTGGGAAAGCAATCGAAAAAAAGCCGTAGAAGAAAAAAACGGAAACATAGAAAACAATAAACAGTGAGCACTGAAAAAGTCATTGCGAGCGAGTGTTTTTTACGAGCGAAGCAATCTTTTGTTCAAATTTATAAGATTGTCCCGCTTTTAATGATTCCGCTATTAATCGGGATTCATAAAGCGGAACTTCGGCAAAAAACGCC
>Ga0209516_1000155_pt1 | contig 18284 bp, 15 predicted proteins | sample Napbiome12C3dose_FD_187716 | JGI IMG/M metagenome (GOLD analysis project Ga0209516, IMG submission 187716) | Groundwater microbial communities from S. Glens Falls, New York, USA - Naphthalene biodegradation metagenome 12C3dose (SPAdes) (version 2) ... | reverse complement strand
CCGCGCTGGCGGCGGCGCTGGCCGAGGAGAACAGCCGGCTGGTCAAGGCGCGGCACGATCTCGCGTCGGCCGAGCAGGTGAAGTCCAAGCTGGCGGCGGTGCTGCCGCATTACCGGCAGCAGGATGCCGCGTTCGAGAAGCTGGCGCGGGACGGCTATGCGGGGAGCATCATGGCCGGCGACAAGCGGCGCGAGCGCATCGAGAAGGAGCAGGAACTCAAGACCCAGGCGTTCATGATCGAATCGACGCGGGCCGGCATCACACAATCGGAAAAGAAGCTGGCGCAGATCGACGCGGACTACCGCCGCCAGCTTCATGCCGAGCGCAACGAGACGCAGAATGCCGCGGACAAGCTGGCGCAGGAACTCGCCAAGCAGACGCACAGGCAGGAACTGCTGGAACTCAAGGCGCCGCACGGCAGCATCGTCAAGGACCTGGCGACGCACACCATCGGCACCGTGGTGCAGCCGGGCACGGTGCTGCTCACGCTGGTGCCGCAAGACGAGCGGCTGCGTGCCGAGGTGTGGGTATCGAACGAGGACATCGGCTTCGTGCGCGCGGGGCAGCCGGTGAAGCTGAAGCTGGTGGCCTTTCCGTTCCAGAAGTACGGCATGGTGGAGGGCACGGTAGAGCATGTGAGTGCCGATGCGGCGGACAACAACACCGGCAGCGGCAATTCGCCCGCCGACAAGCCCGCCAAGGCGCCGCCGCCGCTTTACAAGGCGCTGGTGGCGCTGAAGGCGATGCACCTCGCCATGGACGGCGAACGCTTCAACCTCGGCGCCGGGATGCAGGCCAATGCCGAAATCCTTCTCGGTACGCGCACGGTGATGGAATACCTGCTTTCGCCGGTGCGCAAAGCGTGGCACGAGGCGGGGCGGGAGCGGTAGTTCCGCATTGCCTGCGCGAGAACCTGGATTATGATGCGGCCATCGATGCCGCTTCGCGCATCGCCGCTTTCTGCAACTTACCCGAGGGATCGAACATGCACGCACTCCAAAGCATCATCGACGAAGCCTGGGAAAACCGGGCGGAGTACAAGCCCGGCAGCGCGCCGGCCCGCATCGGCGAGGCCGTCGAACATATTCTCAACGATCTCGATGCCGGACGTCTGCGCGTGGCGGAGAAGGTCGAGGGCAAATGGGTCACCCACCAGTGGATCAAGAAGGCGGTGCTGCTCTCCTTCCGGCTCGAAGACAACCGCCTGATGGACGACGGCCTGATGCGCTACTTCGACAAGGTGCCGACCAAGTTCGAGCATTACGACACCCATACCTTCCAGAAGAGCGGCATCCGCGTGGTGCCGCCGGCCGTAGCCCGCCGCGGCTGCTACATCGCGAAGAATGTGGTGCTGATGCCCAGCTACGTCAATATCGGCGCCTATGTCGACGAGGGCACCATGGTCGATACCTGGGCCACCGTCGGTTCCTGCTCCCAGATCGGCAAGAACGTGCATCTGTCCGGCGGCGTTGGCATCGGCGGCGTACTGGAGCCGATTCAGGACGTGCCGACCATCGTTGAGGACAACTGCTTCATCGGCGCACGCACCGAAATTGTCGAGGGCGTCATCGTCGAGGAAAATTCGGTGGTCTCGATGGGCGTCTATCTCAGCCAGAGTACCAAGATCTACGACCGCGCCACCGGGGAGATTACCTATGGCCGGATACCGTCCGGCTCGGTAGTGGTGAATGGCAACCTGCCCTCGGCCGACGGCAAGTACAGCCTCTACTGCGCGGTGATCGTCAAGCGCGTCGATGCCCGCACGCGCGCCAAGACTTCGATCAACGAATTGTTGCGCGACTGAATCGTCGGGACGCCCGCAGCATCCGCAAAAAGCGCCCCGTCCGGGCGCTTTTTTTATTCAACCGTATTGCATAGTTTGGCACCGTGCCCGGCCCCTCTATGGCGATGCACAAAGACATTGGGGAATTCGTGCGGCCGGCAGCGGTTCCGTCGGCAAAGCGGCGGTAACGCCGTGTTGCGTTTCGTGCCGGCCGTAGCGGCACGGGTTTGCGGGTCATTGGGCGCTGTTCCCTGTTTAGAGACGCTCTATCCGCGCGGTATACCGAGCGCAAGCGATCTCATGAATCGAAAGAAAAATGCTGCACTGTGCTGAAGTTCGCTTATTGCAACGATAAGAAAAAGTGAATGGTGTTTATGGGTGGCCGCCGCTAAATTCCCGTCCCGACAGCAGGGTAGTGCGGCGCAAATAGTGGAAGATTTGAATCGATGAGTCACGTAGACGACAGAATTATCGAACTGGTGCGTACCGCTCTGGACTTCGAGTTCGGCGGGGAGCACTTTTACCGTCATCTCGCCGAACTGACCCAGAATGCCAGCGGCAAAGCCATGTTCCTGCGCCTGGCGGAAGACGAGAAGCGCCATGTGGAAGACTCCCATACGCTTTTCGCCGCGCTCGTCGGCGAAGAGGAATGGGCGCGCCTTGCCACGCGGGAAGCGCAGCAGGCCAACCCCTCGCGGATCGTCGCCGAGTTGGAGGCGGTGATTCTCCAGCGCGGCCACGCGGTGGTCGCCGACGATACCCAGGCGTTGCGCATGGCCATGGAGCTGGAACGGCGAGCCATTCATACGTTTGAGGAAATGGCCAACCACACCACGGATCCTGCCGTCCTGAATCTGATCGGGAAGCTGGTTCAGGAAGAATCTTTCCACTACGACAGTCTCCAGGCCCAGTTGGACAGCGTGCTGAATGTCGGCTTGTGGCTCGACCAACCCGAATTCCGTATGGACGGAAAATACTGAAGGCGACCATGGCAATAACGACCGTACGTATTTCCTCGGCCCGGCTACGCAGTCCCTTCGTAGCCCAGGTCCAAAAAATCAGCGGCCAGAAGCTGCTGGCCTGTTATCAGTGCGGCAAGTGCTCCGCCGGTTGCCCGATGGCGGCCTACATGGACATTCTGCCCAACCAGATCATTCGCCTGGCCCAACTGGGGATGCAGGAGCGCCTGATGGCTTCGAGCGCCATCTGGGCCTGCGTGTCCTGCATGACCTGCAATTCGCGTTGCCCGAAGGATGTCCGGATCGCCGAGGTCATCGAGTCGCTGCGCGATATGGCGCTACGCGATGGCCGCCGCCACGATCACCTCAACATTCGGGAAGTGTCCCAAGCGACGCTCGGCGTATTGCCGCCGATCGCCATGATCAGCGCCATGCGCAAGCTGACCTCCTGATGGCAAGCGAAAGCAAACCCATGAAGCTTATTTACTATCCCGGCTGCACGCTGAAGAACCACGCCCGTAACTTCGACGTTTCCACCGTGTCGTCGATGGCGGAACTGGATGTCGAGGTCGAAGAACTCGCCCGCTGGAACTGCTGCGGTACGGTGCATGCCCTGGCCTCCAACGACGTCATGCACCGCGTGGCGCCGGTGACCAATCTGGTCCGCGTCAAGGAAGCCAACGCCAGCGAGTTCATGACCTCCTGCGCCATGTGCTACAACACGCTGAAGCGCGCCAACATCGACGTCAAGAAGCGCGCCGACGCGCTCGATACCATCAACAAGTTCATGTACCTCGACGAGATCAAGTACGAGGGCGACGTCGCCGTTCTTCATCTTCTCGAATACCTGCGCGACCGGGTTGGTTTCGACAAGATGGCCGCGAAAGTGAAAAAGCCGCTGACGGGCCTCAAGGTGGCCTGTTACTACGGCTGCCTGCTGGTGCGCCCGAAGGAGGTTGCCTTCGACGACGTCGAAAATCCGACGGTGATGGAGAACCTGATTACCGCTCTCGGCGGCACGCCGGTGCCCTTCGCGCAGAAGACCGAGTGCTGCGGCGCTTACCATACCGTCGGCAATCCGGAAATCATCGCCGACCGTACCGGCAAGATCATGGGCTCGGCGCATGAGGAACAGGCCGATCTCGTGGTGGTGAGTTGCCCGCTGTGCGCTTTCAACCTCGATTTCAGGCAGGCGGATGCGAAGCGTGCCAATCCCGACTTCCATCATCTGCCGGTGCTCTATTTCACGCAGTTGATGGCGGTGGCTTTTGGCTGCGACGAATCGGCGCTTCGGTTCGACCTTCATCACATCGACCCGAAGCCGGTTCTGGCCGGCCGCGGTCTGGCCTGAGGGAGGCAGCATGTTTTTCAACGATCTCAAGCAGCTTCACGGCAACGTCTATGTCAACGAGAACTGGTGCAAGGGCTGCGGTTTTTGCGTGCAGTTCTGCCCGACCAACGTGCTGGACATTTCTTCCGAGTTCAACGCCAAGGGCTACCACCCGCCGTATGCCAAGAATCCGGAGAAGTGCCATAGCTGCTTGTATTGCCAAATGATTTGTCCGGAGTTCTCGATCTTCGTGACTAAGGATGACGATAGCAAGAAAGGGGAAGCACAAAAGTGAAAACGGAGCGTAGCGGAGTTTCGGAGAAGGCTAAAGCCGGCGTCAGCGGGCGTTTTGCCGGAACTAAGACAGTTGCCGCAGATCCCAAAGGGGTCGACGCCGGTCCCCATTTCATGGACGGCGACCACGCGCTGGCTGAAGGCGCGCTGGCGGCCGGTTGCCGGTTCTTTGCCGGCTATCCCATCACGCCCTCGACCGAAACCGCCGAGCGTTTCGCCGAGCGGGCGCCCGAAGTCGGGGCGCTGTTCATCCAGATGGAGGACGAACTGGCATCGATCGCCGCCAATATTGGCGCAGCCTGGGGCGGCAAGAAGGTGATGACCGTGACTTGCGGCCCCGGCTTCTCGCTGATGGTGGAAAACATCGGCCTGGCCTGCATTACCGAGACGCCGATGGTGATCGCCAACGTGCAGCGCGGCGGCCCGTCGACCGGTCTGCCGACGCTGACGGCACAGCAGGACATGATGCAGGCGAAATGGGGCCCGCATGGCGACAACGCCATGATCGCCCTGTCGCCGGACAGTCCGCAGGAATGCTTCGATCTCGCCATCGAGGCCTTCAACCTGTCGGAATACTACCGGGTGCCGGTCATTATCCTCACGGACGAAACCGTCGGTCACATGCACGAGAAAGTCGTCATTCCGCCCGCCGACCAGATCGAGGTGGTGCCGCGCAACAACTACAGCGGCCCCAAGGAAGATTTCCGTCCCTACAAGTTCAATAGCCAGGGCGGCAATCCGATGACGCAGGCCGGCGACGGCTACAGCTTCCACATCACCGGCCTGGTGCACAACGAGCGCGGCTATCCGGTGATGACCGCCGAGCAGGGCAAGATCGTGGTCACGCACCTGATGGAAAAGATCAACGGCAATGCCGATAAGATCATCCGTCTCGAAGAGGATCAGATCGACGGTGCCGATGTGGTGGTGGTGTCTTACGGCATCACTTCCCGCATCGCCGTCAAGGCCATTCAGGATGCGCGCAAGGCCGGCCTCAAGGTCGGGTCGCTGCGCCTGATCACGATCTGGCCGTTCTGCGAGAAACGTATCCGCGAACTGGCCCCCAAGATCAAGGCTTTCGTGGTGCCCGAAATCAACTACGGCCAAATGGTGCTTGAGGTGGAACGTTGCGCCGGCGGTCAGTGCAAGGTGGTCAGCGTCAATCACTGCGGCGGCGCAGTGCATGAGCCAGAGGTAATTCTGGACGCCATCAGAAAGGCAGCCAAATGACGGTCAATATCGGAAAATTCAAGGATGCCAGCCCCATGGCCGGCACCCTGCGTATGGAGCGGATGCCGCATATCTGGTGTCCCGGTTGTGGCATCGGTTCGGAGGTGAATGCCTTCGCCGAAGCGGTGAAGCGCAGCGGCATCGACACGAAGAAGCTGGTCGTGGTATCGGGCATCGGCTGTACCGGCCGCGTTGCCGGCTATGTCAACTTCGACTCCATCCACACGACGCACGGCCGTGCCATTCCCGTCGCGACGGGCATCAAGCTCGCCAACCCGGAACTGACGGTGGTGGTGTTCAGCGGCGAGGGCGACCTCACCGGCATCGGCGGCAACCACCTGATCCATGCCGCCCGGCGCAACATGGACCTGGTGGTGATCTGCAACAACAACTTCACCTACGGCATGACCGGCGGCCAAGTGACGCCGACGACGCCATCCTCGGCGATTGCCTCGACCACGCCCTACGGCAACTACGAATATCCGTTCAGTCTGCCGCTTCTGGTCGATGCCGCCGGCGCCACCTACATCGCGCGCTGGACGTCGATGCATGCGCGCAACCTCACGCAGTCGATTGAGGAGGCGCTGGCGCGCAAGGGTTTCTCCTTCATCGAGGTCATCTCGCCCTGCACGACGCTCTACCTGCGCCGCAACCGTCTCGGCGACGGCGTCGACATGCTTCAGCACTATCAGGAAAACACCATCCTCAAGCATGGCTGCGACACGCGCGAAACCGCCATCGACTTTCAGGGCAAGATCGTCATCGGCAAGTTCGTCGATAAGAACAAGCCCACGTATCTCGAAGCCGTCGACAAGTGCTGCATCAAGCTGGTGGGCGACGATTACCAGCTTTACGGCAAGACCATGCCGGAACGCGAAGCCGAGGAAAAGGCCGAGAAGGAGAGGGTTGCCGCTCGTCGCGCCGCTGTGCTCGCGGCAGAGGAAGCGGCGGCTGTGAAAGAGGCTACCGCCAAGACGGTGAAGAAGGCCCCCGCCAAGGCCGCGAAAAAGGCGCCGGTCAAGGCTGCGGCCAAAGCGCCGGCTAAGGCTACGGCCAAAGCGCCGGTCAAGGCTGCCGCCAAGGCGCCGGCCAAGGCAGTCAAGAAGGCGCCGGCCAAGGCTGCGGCCAAGTCCGTCTCCGCACCCAAAGCCGCGAAAAATGCCGTGACGAAGGCCCCGCCGGTCATGAAAATCCCGGCCAAGGCTGCGCCAAAGAAGGCCGCCCCCAAGAAAGCTGTCGCCAAGACCCCGGTCAAGGCTGCGGCGAAGAAGGCTCCGGCAAAGGCCGTGGCCAAGAAGACCCGTAAGTAGGAAGCGAGCGCATGAGTACCCAAGAGATCAGGTTTTCAGGATTCGGCGGCCAGGGCATCATTCGCTGCGCCCTGATCACGGGCAAGGCGCTGTCCCTGTACGACGACAAGTTCGCCACCATGACCCAGAGCTTCGGCCCGGAGGCGCGCGGCAGCGCGTGTGCCGCGCAACTCGTGGTGTCCGATAGCCGCATCCTTTATCCTTACATTACGCATCCCGGCGTCCTGCTGGCGCTGTCGCAAGAGGCGTACGACAAGTATCACGGCGAGTTGCCCAAGGGCGGCGTGCTGATCGTCGAACAGGATCTGGTGAAGCTGAAGGGCGATCATCCCGACCTCAAGCTTTATCGCGTACCGGCAACCCGCTTTGCCGAGGAAGTCGGCAATCGTTTGTTCACCAACCTGGTTGCGCTGGGTTTCTTCTCCGCGGTGACCGGGATCGTGTCTGCCGATGCCATGAAGAAGGCACTGCCGGGACTGGTGCCCGACCGCTTCCTCAAGGTCAATATCAAGGCCTTCGAGAAGGGCTATGACTACGGCGTCGAGGCGCTGAAGACGACTGGAGCAGCGTCATGACGAAGAAGCGTACCGGCGTATTCGTCTGTCACTGTGGTACCAACATCGCCGCCACGGTCGATGTGTCGAGGCTGGCCAAGGAAATGGCCAACGAGGAGACGGTCGCCTTCTCGAAGGATTACGTCTACATGTGTTCGGACCCGGGCCAGAACTCGGTGATCGAGGCGATCAAGGAGAACAATCTCGACAGCGTCGTCGTCACCTGCTGCTCGCCGAACCTGCACGAGAAGACCTTCCGCGACAACGCCACGCGCGCCGGCATCAGCGGCTTTACCTGCGAAATCGCCAACATCCGCGAGCAGTGTGCCTGGGTGCACAAGGATCGCGGCGAGGCGACCGCCAAGGCGATCAAGATTTCGCGTAGCGCCGTGCGGCGCGTCGCCCGCAACAAGTCTTTGGAACCGATCGCCGTTCCCGTTACGCGGCGGGTGATGGTTATCGGCGGCGGCATTGCCGGCATTCAGTCCGCACTCGATATCGCCAACGCCGGTCTTGAGGTCATTCTGGTCGAGAAGCTGGCCACCATTGGCGGCCACATGCTTCAGCTTTCCGAGACCTTCCCGACGCTGGACTGCTCGCAGTGCATACTTTCGCCCAAGATGGTGGAGGTGTCGCGCCATCCGAAGATCAAGCTGATGACCTACAGCGAGGTGCAGGAAGTCACCGGCGCCGTGGGCAACTTCCGCGTCAAGGTTTTGCAGAAGCCCACCTATGTCGATCCGGAAGCCTGCAAGCTCTGCGACGAATGCACGGTCGTTTGCCCGGTGGTGGTGCCGAACGAACACGATCTCGGACTGACCTCCCGCCGCGCGATCCACATTCCCTTCGCCCAGGCCATTCCGGCCAGCTATACGCTGGACGAAAGCGCGTGCCTGGGCCTGAATCCGATCCGCTGCGGCAAGTGCAAGGATGTTTGCGAAGCCGGTGCCATCAACTACGACATGCTTCCGAAGACGGTGATCGAGGACGTGGGCGCCATCGTCGTGGCGACCGGTTTCGACCTCTATCCGCAGGAAAAAATTCTCGAATACGGTGCCGGCAATGTCGAAGACGTGCTCGACGGCTTGCAGTTCGAGCGCCTGTGCTCGGCCTCGGGTGCGACCAAGGGCCATGTGCTGCGTCCTTCGGATCGCAAGGAACCCAAGGACGTGGTGTTCATCCAGTGCGTCGGCTCGCGCGATCCGGCCCAGCACTGCGCCTACTGCTCCAAGATCTGCTGCATGTACACCGCCAAGCATGCGCGCCTGTACAAGCATCACGTGCCGGACGGCCGCGCCTACGTCTTCTACATCGACATCCGCTCCGGCGGCAAGGGCTACGAGGAATTCGTGCAGCGTGCGATGGAGGAGGACGAGACCATCTACCTGCGTGGCCGCGTCTCCAAGCTTTACCGCAAGGACGGCAAGGTGCGCGTACTCGGTACCGACACGCTGACCGGCCAGAACGTTGAAATCGATGCCGACATGGTGGTGCTGGCGCTGGCCATGCAGCCCTCGAAGGGAACCGAAGAGATTGCGAAGGTTCTCAAGATCGGGCGCGACAAGGACGGCTTCCTGGCCGAGGCACACCCCAAGCTGAAGCCGGTTGAGAGCGTGACCGGCGGCATCTATCTGTGTGGCGCGGCGCAGGGCCCCAAGGACATTCCTGAAACCGTGGCCCAGGCTTCCGCCGCCGCGGCCAAAGTCATCGGCTTGCTTTCGAGCGACACGCTGAACCATACGCCGACGGTGGCCAGGGTGCGTCGTTCGCATTGCACCGGCTGCGAGATGTGTGTGACCGCCTGTCCCTACAAGGCGATCCGGCTAGAGAACGGCAAGGCGGTGGTGAACGAAGTGCTGTGCGAAGGCTGCGGCAGTTGCTCGGCCACCTGCCTGCGCGCTGCTATCGAAGTCAGGAACGTCACGTTGCTGCAGGTCCACGAAATGATCGAAGCGTGCCTGAACGTATGAAAGAAGGAAATCCGATGTCGGAACAGCAAGCTTACGAACCCAAGATCGTCGCCTTCCTGTGCAAGTGGTGCTCGTCGGCGGGCAGCGATCTGGCGGGCGTCTCGCGCATCCAGTATCCGGCCAACGCGACGCCGATTACCGTCCCGTGCTCGGGCAGCGTGTCGCCGATGTACATTCTGTCGGCCTTCAACAAGGGCGCCGATGGCGTCCTTGTGTCGGGCTGTCATATCGGCGACTGCCACTACATGGAAGGCAACTTTCTGGCGCGGCGCAAGATTCACCTGGTCAAGGAACTTCTCCAGTTCATCGGCGTCGAGGAAAACCGGTTCCGCATGTCCTGGGTATCGGCCGCCGAGGGCGCCAAGTATGCCGAGGTCGTCAAGGAGTTCGTCGAGGATCTGCGGCCGCTCGGACCGCAGGAAAAGCTGAAGGCGCAGCGCACATGATCAATATTCAGGACATTCGCGATACCGCTCGGGACATGCTCGCCAAGGGCGAGGTCCGCGCCGTCATCGGCTGGCGGGCGGGCAGCCGCGGCATGCCGGCGGAGCCGGCTGTCATTACCGCGCCCGAGCAGGCCGATGAACTGGTGTGGGATCCCACCTGCTATCACAATCTGGCCCTCCACCTGGTCGAAGACCGCAAGTTTCTGGCGCACGCGCGCAAGACATCTGGCGCACCGATAGCTATCGTCGCCAAGGGCTGCGATGCCCGCGCCGTCGTCGTGCTGATGCAGGAGAACTACTTCAAGCGTGAGGACGTCTACATCATCGGCGTGTCCTGCGAGGGGAGCGGGGTGCTGGCCGAATGGAAGCTGGCCCGCCACTTGAACGGCGCCGTGCCGACGGCTGCAGCTTTTGCCGGCGACGAGTTTACGTTCGCCACTGCGGCGGGCGAGAAGCGCGTGCCGGCGCGCGACGTCATGGCGGATCGCTGCCTGGAATGTCGCAGTCCCTTCCCCAAGGAACATAACGTGGCGCTCGGCGAAGACAAGACGGGGCGTGACCTGGCCGCTCCGTTTGCCGCGCTTGCGCGCTTCGAGACGCGTAGCGAAGGTGAGCGCTGGGAGTTCTGGCAGCGCCAGTTCGAGCGCTGCATCCGGTGTTTTGCCTGCCGCTCGGTGTGCCCGATGTGCTACTGCGAAGAGTGCGTGGTGGACAGCATCAACATCGCGGTGGCGCCGGATACGACGGCCGAGGAGAAGGCCAACCGCATCCGCTGGATCGAACGCTCGGCGACGCGTTCCGAGAACATCACTTACCACATGACGCGCGCCATGCACCTGGCCGGCCGCTGCGTCGACTGCGGCGAGTGCGAGCGCGTTTGTCCGGTCAATATCCCGCTGCGCTTGCTCAACAACAAGATGGAACGCGAAGCCCGCGAGCGGTTTGGTTACGAGCCGGGTGCAAGCATTGGGGGGCCGTCGCTGGTGGCCTCCTTCCGTGACGACGACCCCGGCGATTTCATTAGATGAGCATGGAAAAAATTCTCGATAAAGAACGTCTGAGCGACTGGATCGCCGCCCTCGCCAAATCCGGCATGGAGGTCAATGCGCCGGCACTTGAAGACGGGGTATGGACGTACAAGCCGGTTGACGGTGCCGTGCGGATGGATCATCCCAACACCAAGCAGCCGCCCAAGGGGTTTGCCTTTCCGCAGCGGGAGGTCTTCTTCTCGTTCGAGCAGATCAAGGGCGAGGCGCCGCGCCTCAAGCAGGTGCTGCCGGAGTCGCCGCAGCGCGTGGTCTTCGGTGTGCGTCCCTGCGACGGTCGCGGTGCGGTGCGCATGGATCGCGTCTTCGGCAACCAGGTCGATGATCCCTATTACCAGGCGCGGCGCAAGAACGTGGCCTATGTGGGTCTGGCCTGCAACACGGCCCCGGCGCCGACCTGCTTCTGCAAGTCGGTCGGCGGCTCGCCGGTGTCCACCGACGGCCTCGATGTTCTGCTGACCGACCTGGGCGACAAGTATTTCGCGCAGGCCGTCACCAAGACCGGCGAAGCGCTGATGGCGGCGGCGGACAAGCTGTTCGCCAAGGCTTCGCCCGCCGACAAGAAGAGCGTCGGCAAGGTGCATGCCGATGCGCTGGCGCAGCCGCAGCGCGCCGTCAAAGACGCCGAGGCGGCACCGGCCAAGCTGAAGGCCGCCTTCAACTCGCCGTTGTGGGAGGAGTTGGCGCGGGCCTGCATCGGCTGCGGCATCTGCACCTTCCTGTGCCCGACCTGCCATTGCTTCGACATCAACGACGAAGTGACCGGTTCGACGCCCATGAAGGGCAGCCGGGTGCGCACCTGGGACAACTGCCAGTTTCCCGACTTCACCATGCACTCGTCCGGCCACAACCCGCGCGAGAACACCGCTGCGCGACTGCGTCAGCGGGTGTGCCACAAGTTCCAGTACTTCCACGAGAATTTCGGCATGCTTCAGTGCACGGGCTGCGGACGCTGCGTCAGCGAATGCCCGGTCGGAATCGATATCGTCGCCGTCGTAAACAAGGTTGCCGAACATGTCGGATAACATCTACCTGCCGCAACTGGCCCGCATCGCCCACATCAAGGAAGAGGTGGCGGGCGAACGCTCGATCAAGACCTTCCGCCTCGAATTCGTCGATGGCGACGGCTTTGAGCACCAGTGCGGTCAGTGCGCCATGCTCTCGATCTTCGGCCGCGGCGAATCGATGATCTCGATTGCCTCTTCGCCGCTGATCAAGGAATACAAGCAGTTCTCCATCATGCGCGTGGGACGGGTCACCTCCGCCTTCCACGATTTGCAGGTGGGCGAAGTCGTCGGTATCCGCGGCCCTTACGGCAACGGCTTCCCGATCGACGACTGGCGCGGCAAGAACCTGATTTTCATCGGCGGCGGTTGCGGTCTGGCGCCGATCTGGCCGGTGATCACCACCGCCGTGGCGCAACGTGCCAACTTCAAGAACATCACCGTGTTCTACGGCGGCCGTTCCCCGCGCGACATCATGTACCGGGCGGAACTCGAAAAGCTGCGCGGCAGTGCCGACGTGCACCTGTCGGTGGACAAGACCGAGGACGGGTGGAACGAGTTCTGCGGTTTCGTGCCGTCCAACGTGATGGACAAGGCACCGCCGCCCGATAATGCCATCGCCATTACCTGCGGCCCCCCGATCATGATCAAGTTCGTGATCCAGAACCTGCAAAAGCTCGGCTTCAAGGACGAACAGATCTACACCACGATCGAGAACAAGATGAAGTGCGGCGTCGGCAAGTGCGGACGCTGCAATGTCGGCAAGGATTACGTTTGCGTCAGCGGCCCGGTCTATTCCTGGGCGCAGCTCAAGAACTTGCCGCAAGAATATTAATTGACCAAAGCAGTTTTGCCAGGAAAACGATATGAACATCACAGGCATGCTCTATGGCGCGAAGCTCCTGAAGCTGGTCGATTTTCCGACCTCCAAGGTGCTGGGCCCGGAAGCGACCGAGCACGAAATCAAGGACATGATCACCGAGTGCGGTGAGGTCTTCGTCAAGCCCATCTTCAAGGGCGGCGTCGGCAAGAAGGGCAAGTTCGGCCTGCTCGGCCGCGCGAAGGATGTGGCGGGTGCCATGAAGGAGAAGGAGAGGCTCTATTTTGCCGAGCACTTCCACAACAACACCAAGTCCAAGGCTGAAGGCGTCACCTTCGAGGGCGCTGTCCCGGCAGAATACGAGATCTATTTCTCGCTGACCGACAGCACGGAGTTCCGCGCGCCGACGGTTACGCTGACACATCACGGCGGTATGGACATCGAGGAGTTGTCCTCGGACAAGATCGCCCGCATTCCGTTCGATCCGCTGACCGGCCTCAAGGGTTTCGTCATTTCCAACGGCTTGAAGAGCATCGGCGCTCCGGCCGAGTTGATCAGCCCGCTGGTGCAGCATCTGCCCAAGCTGTGGGATTTGTTCCACTTCTACGGCATGACCACGCTCGAACTCAACCCGATCCGCATGCGGTCCGACGGCAAGGGGCGGCTGACGCCGGTGGCCTGCGACTTCAAATGCTCGTTCGACAACGACGATCCGAACGTCGATCGCCTTGGCCTGCCGGACGATCTCGATACGTCGAGTTACTCCAACTTCGAACTGGAGGTGAATGAGTTGCGCACCTACCAGGGGCAGTCCGACGTTTTCGTCATCAACGAGCAAGGCACCATCACCGCCATGACCTTCGGCGGCGGCGCCAACGCGCTGGTGACCGAACTGCTGGGCGATGCGGCGACGATTTCATCCGACTTCGGCGGCAATCCCCCTTACGCCAAGATGCACGACATCAGCCGCATTGTTTACAAGTACTGGCTGAATCAATCCAACGTGCTGTTCATCATCGGCGGCAAGGCCAACAACACCGACATCTTCGAGACCTTCCGCGGCATGGCCGATGCGCTGCGCGACCACTTCAACGCCTACGGCCCGAGGCCGCTCTACGTCGTCGTCGGCCGCGGCGGTCCCAACCTGATTCGCGGCATGTCTTACATGAAGGACACCTTGGACTCGCTCGGCATTCCCTACCAGATGTTCGGTTTCGACTCCGCTATGAGCGAGGTGGTCAATTACGCCCAGGCGGTCGACGACTGGATGAAGAACGGCGGCCGCGCCATCGTTGCCAAGCAAATGGGCATCGCTGCCTGACGACGGGAGAATAGAATATGCATCAGTCTGGCATCGCGCCGTTCCGCAAGTACTTCGTTGGCATCAATTCCCTGGCGGATCTGGCCACCAAGAAGGATCGTGTCTGCGTCCTCAACATCACCGGCGGCGAGTCGCGCACGGTAACCCCGGTCAGCCACGTCTATTCCGGCGGCAACATCGTCTGCGGCACCGCGCCCGGTCGCTCTGGCTCGGTCATGAAGACCGCCGCCGGCGACATCCCGATCTTCGACAACATGGCCGAGGCGGTCAACGCCGGCGTCAAGTTCAATGTCGTGGTGGTGTATCTGCCGCCGTCCGGCGTGCGCGACGGCGTCATCGAAGCGATCCGCGTCAATCCGGAACTCGACAAGATCGTCATCCTCACCGAGAAGGTGGCGGTGCGCGACGCCCGCATTATCCGCGCCATGGGCCAGTTGCACGGCGTCGATATTTTCGGCGCCAACTGCCTCGGCATTGCCGACGCCCACAATCACATCCGCATCGGCGGGGCGCTGGGTGGTAGTGCGCCGGAGGAGTCGCTGCTCCCGGGATCGATCGCCATCTATTCCAATTCCGGCAACTTCACCACCACCATCGCCGTCTACCTGGCGACGGCGGGGTGGGGCAGCACCGTCTCCCTTTCCTCGGGCAAGGACATCTACATTCATTACGCCGCACTCGAATGGGCCCATGCCTTTCACGAGGACGAGCGTTCCAAGGCCGCAGTGATGTACGTCGAGCCGGGCGGCTACTACGAGCATGACCTGAAGTTCGACAAGCCGGTGGTTACCTGTGTTGTCGGGCGCTGGAAGGCCAAACTGACCAAGGCCTGCGGCCATGCGGGGGCCATTGCCGGTTCGGGCGACAATGCCATGGCCAAGGAAGAGTGGTTCATGGAGAAGTTCGGCGTCGATGCGTTGTTCACCCCGGATAATCCGGTGTGCAGCGAGAAGGGGGCCGTCGTCACCAACATCGCCCATATTCCTGCCGCCCTGACGGCGGTGATGGCAAAGCGCGGCGTCAAGCCCGACTTCACGCCGGTCGGCGACCTCTCGATGAAGTGCTGGTTCTCCAACACCAACGGGATCGACTTGCCGGCGCATTTGAATCCGCCCGTGGTCAAGGCCATGGCGCCCTACGACGAGCAGATCGCCGCTCTCGGCGAACAAGTCGGCGCGGTCTTTGCACGCCAGACCATGAAGGATTCCTCCGGTGCTTCGATGATGGATTCGAAGACCCAGGTAACCCGCATCCACGGCGTCACTGTGCTCGATTCGTCGACCCATACCTTCGAGGAAAACCTGGTACAGAGCCTGGTTCGCGAGTACCCGGACGCCAACGGTATCGCTCTGGCCAACGTCGCGCTCAACGCCTTCGTCAATCAGGCCGGCAAGGTCGGTTTGGCCGCTGTCGATGCCTCACGCGAGGCCGGCAACAGCCCGAACACCGCGCTTGCCGCCGCCGTCGCCATGGTGGGGCCGAAGGACGTCGAGGTTTCGCGCAAGGCCGCCGTCGCATTGGTGGAGTTGTTCAAGAAGTCCGGCATCGACGATCCCACGGTCAAAGCCGACTTCAGCGCCCAACTCGCTGCCGCCGGTTCGTCCTCTCTGGTTTCCGATGCGCCCTGTGATCGTGGCACTGCCATGCTGGCGGCCATTGAGGCGCGCGGCGCGAAGTCGATGTTCGTCGACTTCCTCAAGGCGCTGGCGCAAAAAAGCGGCGGTCATCTGCGCGGGCAGGTGATCCTGGCCGCGATTACCGTCCATCTGGCCTGGAAGGCGTTGATGAGGAAGCGTCTCTCCGCGCTGACCGTTGCCAACATGCCCTGGCACTTCCGCGTCTTCAGCACCCTGATCGGCTCTGCCGCGGGCACCGTCCAGCAGAGCGCAGGCAAGTTCTGCGGCGTTGCCGACGCCGAACTGATGAAGGCGTTCAGCTTTACCGAGACTGCCTACATGGCGTTGCTCGGCAACCGTCCGGACACCGAGGCGCTGTACGGCTTCTCCGTCCTGCTCGGCCTGATCACCTCCAACGGGCCGGGCACCATCTCCGCCCAGGGCGCCAAGGGGGCCGTCAGTGCCGATGGTCCCGAGGCCCCGGAGCGCGTCCAGATCAACAAGGGCTACATCGGCTTCCTCACCCATACCGGCTTTGCTCACGGCGGCAACGGTTTCGAGGCCATCGCCTTCCTGCTGGACCGCTTCCGCAGTTCCGGCCTCAAGGATCCGGGCGACGAAGGCCACGGCCTGGATTTGGCCGCCATGGCGACCGCCTACGCCAGGGAATACAAGGGATACAAGGCAAAAGCCAAAACCGAGGGGAACATTTCCTACGAGAAGATTCCCTGCGTCAACCACCCGGTGTTCAAGGACAAGGACGTCAACTACGATCCGCGCGAGGTGTTCGTCAACGACTTGTTCAAGAAGCGCGGCAGCTACAACGTCTTCCACGACTTCTACCACAACCTGGTGCAGGCCCTGCACAAGACCGGCGTCAGCAAGAACGTCTACTGCGTCAACGTCGATGCGGTGATCGCGGTGATTCTGCTCAAGATGCTGTGGAAGCCCTACGCCGAAGGCAAGATCAGCGATTCGACCATGGAAGCCGCCGCGTTCACCACTTTCCTGTTCGGACGCATGATAGGCTCCGCCGCCGAGATCGACGACCACACCAACCGCGGTCGCAATATGGACACGCGTACGCCGGCATCGGCCTGCGCCTACGTCTCTTGAGCGAGCAACCGGCCAACGAATTCGAACCATCTTACGGAGCTTGAACGCATGAGCACGATCTACTGGACCAAAATCGACGAGGCGCCCGCACTGGCGACCTATTCCCTGCTGCCCATCGTCCAGGCCTTCACGAAGGCCGCCGGCGTCAATGTGGAAGCCAAGGACATCTCCCTGGCCGGCCGTATCATCGCCAACTTCCCGGAGAACCTGACCCCGGAACAGCGGATCAACGACGAACTGACGTGGCTGGGCGAACTGACGCTCAAGCCCGAAGCCAATATCATCAAGCTGCCCAACGTCAGTGCCTCCGTACCGCAACTGAAGGCCGCCATCAAGGAATTGCAGTCGCTCGGCTACAAGATTCCCGACTTCCCGGAAAATCCCCAGAACGATGCCGAGAAGGAACTCAAGGCACGTTTCGGCAAGGTGCTCGGCAGCGCCGTCAACCCCGTGCTGCGCGAAGGCAATTCCGACCGCCGTGCTGCGCTGTCGGTCAAGAACTTTGCCCGCAAGAATCCGCATCGCATGGGCAAATGGGTTGCCGACTCCAAGACCCACGTCGTGCACATGACGGCCAACGATTTCTACGGCAGCGAAAAATCCGTCACTGTTTCCGAAGCCGGCCCCGTCCGCATCGAGTTCGTCGGCACCGACGGCAAGGTCACGGTGTTGAAGGAAAAGACCACGCTGAAGGCAGGCGAGGTGATTGATGCGTCGGCCATGAGCTGCCGCGCGTTGCGCCAGTTCTACGCCGAGCAGATCGAGGAAGCGAGAAAAGAACCGAACGTGCTGCTGTCCTTGCACCTGAAGGCCACCATGATGAAGATTTCCGATCCCATCATGTTCGGCCATGCCGTATCGGTGTATTTCAAGGATGTGTTCGACAAGCACGGTGCAACGCTCAAGGAACTGAACGTCAACGTCAACAACGGCTTCGGCGATCTGCTCGCCAAGATCGCGACCTTGCCGGATGCCCAGCGCGCCGAGATCGATGCCGACATCCAAGCCTGCTTCAAGAAACAGCCGCCGCTGGCGATGGTGAATTCCGACAAGGGCATCACCAACCTGCACGTGCCCAGCGACATCATCATCGACGCCTCCATGCCGCCCGTGATCCGCGACGGCGGCAAGATGTGGGGGGCCGACGGCAAACCTTACGACACCAAGGCCATGATCCCCGACCGCAACTACGCGGGTGTGTTCCAGGCCGTGATCGACGATTGCAAGAAGAACGGTGCGCTCGATCCGGTGACCATGGGCAGCGTGCCCAATGTTGGCCTGATGGCGCAGAAGGCCGAGGAATACGGCTCCCACGACAAGACCTTCGAGGCTGCCGGCAACGGCACCATCCGCGTCGTCGATGCCGCCGGCAAGACGCTGCTGGAGCAGAAGGTGGAGCAGGGCGACATCTTCCGCATGTGCCAGGTCAAGGACGCGCCGATTCAGGACTGGGTCAAGCTCGCCGTCACGCGCGCCCGTCTGTCC